>Ga0325402_1001763_pt1 | contig 18251 bp, 10 predicted proteins | sample PopdelMetagenome_22_FD_207212 | JGI IMG/M metagenome (GOLD analysis project Ga0325402, IMG submission 207212) | Populus deltoides microbial communities from Bellville, Georgia, United States - Xylem-PdKOR-R3 | ecosystem: Host-associated > Plants > Phyllosphere > Stem > Wood/Secondary xylem... | reverse complement strand
TTTTTTTTACGCAAAATCACACGCATTGCATCAGATCTAAAAGATTCATTTTATTTATTCATTTAAGCAATTAAAAATGGCTACAATGGAGAGCTTGATCGGTCTCGTAAACAGAATCCAGAGAGCTTGCACTGTTCTCGGCGATTATGGCGGTGAAGGCATGTCCCTCTGGGAAGCTCTTCCGTCCGTTGCTGTTGTTGGTGGCCAGGTCTTCTATCTCTACTCTTTTTTTTTGTTTTTTAATTTCTTAATCAGTTTACTTTGGAGTAATCGATTTTCGTATATTGCCGTGGAAATGCATGTAGAGTTCTGGAAAATCTTCAGTTTTGGAAAGCGTTGTTGGCAGAGATTTCCTTCCTCGTGGATCTGGTAAGCTCTCAATTACCTGACATGATTTGATTTTGCATTTGAATTCATTTTTTTTCTAACAATTTGAAAAAAAACCTGAGGAAATTGAGTATCTGATTACTTTGATCAATTACATATTTATCTAATCTTGTTCTGGTTATGGATTGAAGGTATTGTTACAAGGAGGCCACTGGTATTGCAACTTCATAAGATAGATGGCGGGTCTGATTATGCCGAGTTTCTTCATGCGCCCAGGAAGAAGTTTACTGATTTTGGTATGAAAACTAAATCAATTTGGCTGAGGATTGCCATCCTCGCTCAGATCGTTGCCGAAAGGTTTCTTAATTCAGTTATCTTGTTTATGCTCTATGTATGTAGCTTCTGTCCGTAAGGAAATCGCAGATGAAACAGATCGCATTACTGGGAAGAGCAAGCAAATCTCTAATGTTCCAATTCATCTCAGTATATACTCTCCAAATGGTCGGTATTTCCCTTGCAACTACATTTTGAATAAAGTTATTTAATTGACCTGTTTAAGCTGTAATTTTGAGCAAAATTCTCTTCCCACAACATTTTTTAAATATCACTTTTCCTACGCATCTAAGCGCGCATGTGAAAACGAGGGGAACTGCTTGCTGCCAGCGATGGTAAAAGTCTTGGACTTGCAACCACAAGGGTGCAATTTCTGGTTTTAGCTGTGGTGGGACCTTAATCGGGTGATAGGTTTTACATTGCCTTATTGTGTTTAAATGTACCTGCACAGGTTTGTTTATTTAAAAAGACTGTTCTACAGAAACCTATGACCTAACTATCTTTAGTTCATTTTAAGACACCATTGAAAGGCCAATATGAATTGTAGGCGTGGCAGCTAAAGAGAAAAATATGGTGCAAGTAACTATTGTTATTGCCACAAGAGTTGGGGCATTTCTAGCAGCTATGATTTGCATCTCCTTTCCCATTTTTGTGCATGATCCTAGCTCCTAACCCCTTGTAGTGCTGGTTTGTGATCTTTTGGATATGGGCTGCCCATCCATACCTCTAATGTTTTATGTCTTCTTTTGGATTTCCTTTGTTCAGGGCAGATGCCACATGTTTTTCATTTAAGGTTCATCATCCTTGCCTGTGCATGTTTTGCATGTTGTCACGTGTACTTGTTCTGTAGAACCACTTTCCTGCTACGCAAACCTTTGTCAGTTGAAGGGATCCCTCTAGAATTGGACCAAGTTTCAAACTTGTTTCCTATTCTCGTGAACTTTGGATTTTGTTTGGGAGTTCACACAATAAATGCAACCAAGATCCCTCACACAATTTTCATTAGTGACAACCACTCACTCATTATACATTTGCTGTCTCACATCTTTCTCTTTGTCTCTCTTGGTTTCTTTGTGTTGGGGGGATAAGGCAGGCTAGGTTCTTTGGGAAACAATGATTGTTCAAGCATTTATTCTGATTTTTTTTTGTTCTTATGACTATATACACTTAAAAATTTCAATGTTTCCTCATTCTCTTGCGTTCTCATTTTTCATCAACATCGGTTATTTCTGAGCCTCTTGAATCCTTCAGATGGTTTGACTTAAATTCATGATTTTGTTTGACAGTTGTCAATCTAACCCTCATAGATCTTCCTGGTTTGACAAAGGTGGCTGTAGGTAAGACTGACTGCTCCTATCTTCAAGTGTAAATTGCACAAATCAATTCTTAAAATTTCTTTTATAACTGCTAAAATTTTTCGTTTCATACATGCAATAATGTTTTATTTTGGGTTTTGCAGAGGGCCAGCCAGAAAGCATAGTTGAAGATATTGAAAATATGGTCCGTTCTTATGTGGAGAAGGTGAGAATAATATCTAACTTTTTAGTAGAAAGGAGATGCTCCTTCATATGTGCAAGATGCTTAGAGAATAAATAAGAGAATGTGTGATCAGTGAAGGGATACCTCTTCACATGCATAATATTTTTAGAGACTAAATAATAATAAAAAAAGGATTTAATCAATTTCAATAAAATCAGTGATGGGAGAAATCCCATCACAGAACTCCACATGGCAATAAAGGATAAGAAGAAAAGAACAGGGATTTTTTGAGTGATCTAGGACGTTCTACCTGTTAGATTGAATCATGTTGATTCAGACATGGTTTCTTTTAAAATAACTTTGTGTAGTTTAGAGTCGAAGGATTTAATGCCCATATTATTCTGAACTAGAATGGATGCCTTTTAATTCTTGTTAGAAATCAATCAGTAAAAGCAAGTTAAAATTTTCTTTCTGTACTGCCAGTTATTTTAGCCATATGCTATGAATTATTTCCAAATGGTTTCTAATAGACTTAAAACCATTAAGCACAAGCCAGTGCAAGAGCAAGCGACGACTGATCTAGGGTTCAACCTCCATCTAATATGTGCGTTGTTTTCTTTTGTTCCTTTATTCTTGTTCACTCAAAAGTAGTTTGTTAGACTAGTTTTGGTATTCCGAACCTTAGCCCTGCCATTTCTGTCTCAGCAATGGACCTTTATCAGTTCATCTGCACAGGTCCTTGCTGAAGGAGACCACTTCTTCAAAATTGAAACTTCTTGTGTCAGTAATAGAGGCCTGGACTGGATTTTGTAATATAGTAGCAGGTGGGATCCAATAAATGGTGGGAAAAGGCTTGTTGTGTAGTGTTGAAAATCTATGAGCAAGAAAGCATAGAGGTGGGGCCTGTGATGTTTAGAAGCATGTTGGTTTTAGAATAAATTGCAAGTTCAACCCGCATGTCCTCCCCCATCTTTCATCTCTTCCTCTTCTACCAGTAGAGTTATTCTCACAGCCTATAAGATTTTGGTTTTTTTTTTTTTCCCTGTTGCTGAAGGTTTCTTCAAGAAAAATTGGCCTTGCTAAATTTTGAGACAGTGAGGCAAAATGTCTTGCTTACTGGCTGTTAATGTGCAAGATCATGCTATCCTGTAATGTTTTTTAATATGCATGGATGGCATTATTGTTACTATTCTTCAAAGCATGCCTTACTCTTCCCTTTCGCCAATGCTGTTTCTGTTGATGTTGACATGACATTTTAAAGTAGGAGTGAAAAGCACTATCTCTTCAAGATCCCTTTTTTCCTTTGTTATACATCACTTTTTAATTCAATTGCTCTATCATGAGGACTCATACTCTATATGAAGTTCTGGCATAATCTATTTTGTGATTATACTCTTTTACTTATCAGCTTATGGAATTCTCTGATTTGGTAGCCCAACAGCATCATATTAGCTATTTCTCCTGCGAATCAAGATATTGCCACTTCAGACGCCATAAAACTAGCAAGAGAAGTTGATCCTTCAGGTAAGACAACTTAGGCTGCAAATGTTTAAGGGTGAAACTCCTCCCTTCTAAAGCTTTCTTTCAAAGGTGGTTAATGGATGGAGAGTGAAATTTTTGTTTGTTGTATCTGGTGTATTTAGGTGAAAGAACCTTTGGTGTTCTGACAAAGCTTGATCTGATGGACAAGGGAACCAATGCTCTGGATGTATGGATTCATTTTTATTAACTACTGTGATTGCTAACCATGAAATTCATTTCCTCAATGTATAAATCTGATAGTTCCTCTACATCAATGAATTAAGGTTCTTGAAGGGCGGTCATATAGGCTACAGCATCCCTGGGTTGGAATTGTTAATCGTTCACAAGCTGACATCAACAAGAATGTGGACATGATTGCTGCCCGTCGGAAGGAGAGAGAATATTTTGAAACAAGCCCTGAGTATGGACATTTGTCCAGTAAAATGGGTGCAGAGTATCTTGCAAAACTTTTGTCCAAGGTCTTTTTATCCATATTATCTTCTTACAATGTCCCCTACTTCATAAGAAATGTCGTTCCTTTTGGAGCTTTAACTTTTGAATCCCGTCTTAAACTGATATTTTCTTCTTTGTACCCCCTTCCCTGTTTATTTTTTTGCACGTTTTCTCATATTAGCATTTAGAGACAGTTATCAGACAGCGGATACCAAGTATCATTGCTCTAATAAACAAGACTATTGATGAGCTTAATGCAGAGTTGGACCGCATTGGCAGGCCTATTGCAGTAGACTCAGGGGTGAGAAATCACAACAATGAGAATTTTAGAATTCTTAGTAAATTAAAGTATTCAATCATCCAATATTAACTTGTTGCAATTGTGTTTCCTTTCATACAGGCTCAGCTGTATACGATTCTAGAATTGTGTCGTGCATTTGACCGTGTATTTAAGGAACACCTTGATGGAGGGTAATTGCATTTTCCTTTCTCAATTCTATTTACTGACAGTTTTCCACTTTGAAAAATCTACACAGATTCTTTGTTGATTTTATTTTTTATTTTAATTGTACAGACAATTTGATAAAAGTCAGAATTTTGTGTATGATGTTTTTGATTTGGACAACATGTTTAATTCTTTAATTCTGGAATTTTAATTTTCCCAGATAATTGCCATAGACTTGAGTAACAATTTTTATCTCAGGCGTCCAGGTGGAGATCGAATATATGGTGTTTTTGACCATCAACTACCAGCTGCTTTGAAGAAGCTGCCGTTTGATCGTCATCTCTCTATGAAAAATGTGCAAAAAGTTGTTTCAGAAGCTGATGGTTATCAGCCACATTTAATTGCTCCAGAACAGGGATACAGAAGACTAATTGATGGATCCATAAGCTATTTCAAAGGACCGGCGGAAGCAACTGTGGATGCAGTAATGTTCTTTCCCATGCCAGACCTAATGATTTTGAAATTCTGGTAGAACTATATATGCAATGTATTGTTTTGCTTAAAAGTTTCTCCATAACATGGTTGGAGGAATTCCTACTACCATGGGCGGCAAGAAGTTCTAGCTCCATATAATTTGCCTGACTCATTCTTCAGGCTTGTCTTTTATACAATGCATAAAATCTGGATAATGTGGGTATGATAGATGTCTTATTCGTCTTTATGTAGAAGTCCTTTGGTTGTGCTATGTACGTATACCCTAGGTGATGGATGCTATAGGATACATCTGAATGACGTGGTTTGATTTTTTATAACCAGGGGATTGAGGTGAAATAATCTGGAGATAGCGTACTATCATGATTTTGTAATATTGTAATCAACATTGTTTTCATTTCAGAGAAAAACAGCCTTGGAAACAAATTGATTGGATTTTTTATATATATAATTATGTAGTTCTGGCATTGGATGCATCTTTTAATTCTATTTCTAACAAAATAATATTTTCTGTAATGCTCTCTTCCTTAGGTGCACTTTGTTTTGAAGGAACTTGTTCGGAAGTCAATAGCTTTAACGGAGGTAAGCAATCTTTACTTGCAAGCAACTTTTTGCATGTAAATCAAATTTGTTCTCTGTCTAGATGAGAACACTGTAATGATTTCATTGCTTATATAACAAAATAGTCTTCTTTTGTTCCTTAACAGTCCTCGATGAAGTCATGTTGTTAAGTTTGAATGCTTCTCCTTGGCATAGAAGTTTTTGAGCCCATCTCAGTATAGATGCTGATGCTACAGTAAAAGATAAAATTTTGGAAGAATAATGCTATTTTATTTTAAAAGTGAAGTAACCTCGGACATATGTCTGCTTTGGAATACAACCAATATTACTGCCAAATCTAGGGACCCATGGAGACAGACCTGCAGAGAAATATTTGTCAAGCCACATAAGTAAACTCTTGTATGTACTTGCACACTACAAAGTATGTGTTACATTGGTATTTGATTCACTATGAGATGCTCATGTGACACTGGAATAGATTTATTAAGAATTCTGTTGAAATTGAAGTGAACTAGAAACGAATCCTCTCTAAAACATATTTGATAGGCAGTGTTCAATTGATAAATCAGACCTGATTTTGGGTACTTTTAATGCACTGAGGTGAATTTGGTAAGTTTTACCCTGTTGAAGTTCAGCAAATGATGCTTTTACTTGGCCAAAAAGCTTGACCTGCTGCCAGCCAAAAGCAAGTTGCATGTTGCATTGAAGTCAATTCTTCCCAAAATATAAGCATCTCCATTAGGAATTGAAATGTGAGGGTTGCATTTGAGGGAAGACTTGTCCTTTGGAATTTTAACATAATAGCTGCTACCATAGTTTCGTTTTGAAGATTGGCTTTATACTTTCTGAAGATAGCTGGGATGCCTTGCGTGCAATTTGAGGGCAGAAATGCCACTTGTTAATATGGGAGTTGAATGATTACTGCTGAGAACCAGTGATGTGTCCTCATCTGGAGTAACTGTTATATGCCACCCAACAATTTCCTGCTATAAATGCAATGTCATGTGGTCATATGTGAGCTTGAATGTTCAGTCATGGATGAATCTGAGAACGCCAAAAATAAAATAAAAAATAAAAAATTGATGCTATCTTATGGCCATTGCAGGAACTGAAGCGATTTCCAACCCTTCAATCTGACATTGCTGCTGCAGCAAATGAAGCTTTGGAGAGATTCCGCGATGAAAGCCGAAGAACAGTTCAACGCCTGGTTGACATGGAGTCTAGCTATCTTACTGTGGAATTTTTCCGAAAGCTTCACCTAGAACCAGAGAAGAACACAAACACCAACCCAAATCAACCAGGCCCAAATGCGGATCGTTACAATGACAATCATTTCAGGAGGATTGGTATGGAATTCTCTAATTGTTTTCCCCTTCACTCCTTTTTCTTCTTTTATTAGGGAAACTGCGAGGCACTTAGTTTAAAAATCTTCATTTTAGCATCAGCTTAGTGTTATGGATTAGAACTATCTGTATGATTATTCCTTTTTAATTTGTTTATGTTCTTTCTTGTATGTAAAATTTGGAGCTGTATGAATAGTTGTTTTCATATATTACTAGAAGTTCAATTCTGAAATTATTTCATTTCTCAGAAATTGGGAAGTATGTAATTATCAAATAGTAGGAAAACTTGCGGACCCATAATTGCTGATAAATCATAAATTTATTTCAGGATCCAATGTCAGTGCCTATATTGGTATGGTTTGTGATACACTGAGGAACTCCATTCCGAAAGCTGTGGTTTATTGCCAGGTTCGAGAGGCTAAGAGATGTCTTCTGAATAACTTCTATGCTCAAGTTGGGAGGAGGGAGGTAAAGTTATTAAATTTCTTTCCTTAATGTTTATCTATCATATTTTTTTAACCAGGGAAGGCCAAAGACTCAGGACTTGAAGGTTACTCTAGTTTGAATGAGTAGTTGTGGTTAGTTAGCTAGACTAGCTGGATAGGGGGTGGGTAATGCAGATGCATTAGAAATTTTGGCAAATTAAAATATTCCATTAGAAGCATTGATGATCTTGACCTCACCTCGTTAGTCACATTGATGCGAGAGTGAAAGTGGGAGCCCTCTCTCACTTCAATAATGCCCAAGGCCAAGCAAGGAGGGAATTGAGACGGGGAGTGGTGACCCCAATAAGCTTGATTTGCTGTTTTCCTGAGACGTGCATCATGTCACAAGAACGTAATCACATACAAGGAACATACTACAAACAAGGCAAAACAAAAGACACTACAAACATTACTAGCACTAGCTAGTTGATAAACTATCCATCCTTTTTAATTTAGATGTTCCATCCTTTTTAATTTAGATGTTTGGACTCCTACCCTCCCCCTCCCCCCTCCCCCTTGTTAGCCAAACAACTAGCGAAGTGATAAACAATTCTTCCTTTCTCCTAACTTCCCCCAGTCCATCTTTCTTCCAATATATCTTCCCTGAAAAAGACTCCAAGGGATGCTCCGAGCAGAATACCTAAAAGGAGAGTCAAAGTAATGCAAGAAAGTGTTAATTTCATAAAATATTTAGTATGTGAATACCCAATCCTCTATTATCCAGGATTGTTGGGAATTCCTTGTGTTGTATAGATAGAGAGAACCGGAACCAAATTTCTCTAAAAGCCTTCTGGAGTGTGGGGGGGACTTTAGATTGTTTAACCCATCTTTGGTTGTTGAGAAGATACAAAGAAAAAAAGAAGCTGTAAAAGTTAGGTAAGACTCGAACTTAATATCTCATCTCTTTTGTTTGTGCGAAAGTACCACTGAGCTACAAGTTCATCAGTTTAGTTCTTTTATATTGCGTTTGTTAGTTGTGTATCTAAAACTTGCAAACCTTGTCAATCATTGTGGAGAGGCATATGGAGCTCTGGGTTGTCAGGTCCTTGTCTTATGTTTATAGGGAGTTATTAACTACAAGTGACAACATTGTCTTGGATTCCTTGCAGAAGGAGCGGCTTGGTGCAATGTTGGATGAGGATCCACAACTCATGGAGAGGAGAACCACCATAGCTAAAAGGCTTGAGCTATACAAGTCAGCTAGGGACGAGATTGATTCAGTTGCATGGAAATGATAGGTATTCTGGCACTCGCCACGGATCTCTCTTTTTCCCAGAAACATAGCAGCCTAGATTTTCTACGTCGGCGTACTCATTGTACTGCTCCTTTTGTGTTTGACAAGAATGAAACTCTACTCGTGCACGTTCCAGGCTAGATTAATACGTTGATGATAAAACTGATTCCATATTCTTTTTGTACTTTATAATAACGCGAAGATTGTACACTGTGCAACTGTACGATAGAGTTTTCTCAATGATTTCGCCTCATATGGTTGGGTTTGCTATTTGTTCTTCAGTATAATAGTCATATTCAGTACGAGATTTGACTCGTCGATCCTTTAGGCATTTATCCAATTTCCAATTTTACTTCTGAAGTCCAGAATTAATCGACCTTATTCTCTTTCTACCAAACAATTAGGGTATTTGTAATTATAGTAATTGTTGTTTTTTAAAATATTTTTTATTTTTTATTCTGAAATATATTGAAATAATATTTTATTATTATTTTTTAAAAATTATTTTTGATCCAGCAAATCAAATAATCTGAAATACTAAAAAAATATTAATTTGAAAAAGAAAATTTAACTTTTTAAAAGTATTTTTAAAATATAAAAACAAAAAGACCTTAATGTTTCTCCATTTATAATCATGGACTCCAATGAACAAGCAAGGGAACAAAGAAACCTGTATAGATATTTTTTTTGACATGGGAATCAATGAATTTATAAAGCTCTTCAGCTGTAAAACTCGACAATTGAAAAATTGACAAGCAACCGGATTTTCTTTTTCTATTTCCTGGAAAGTTCAAAAAAATATTTTTAAAATTGGAAATGTTTTTGAAAAGGTATAAAAAACATTACGAAGTTACCACAAACTGAGAAAATATTTACTAGAATCGATAAATTGTATAGACTTGATTAAGAAGATAATAAAAAGGGCCCAGTAAAAAAGAATATTTTTTTTTTAATTTCCTTAAGCTCATAGAACTGATTAATGGAGTACCGGTCTCACAAAACGCAGGAGGAGTTTGGAGCCACAAGGGCTGGGTGGCATTATGAATGGACTGCCTTTGACTAATTAAAGTCGTAGGCTTTTCTTCTTGAATTATGGATGAAATAGGGTCAGTAACAGTGTAACAGTGAACGACTAAGTAAAGTGTTACAATGGTCAATGGGAACAGCAACCACCAATGTCCTGTTTTCTTGTGCTGATCTTTGTTCGGGAATTTGAGCATTGTTGCGGCACTGGCAGCACATTTGCAAATGTGAGCTGCACTCCAAATGAAAACAAGGCACTTCTCGAGTTCAGGGATAGTCTTATTGATCATTTAAACTGGGTGTTGTCGTGGATACTGGATAGGAGAAGACCGCTGTCCCTGGAAAGGAGTGGTTTGCAGCAGGACTAGCGGTCATGTTATCAAGCTTGATCTTCGAAATCAGTTTCAGCTAGATGAGCTAGGCATTCCCTATTTCGATTTCTATCCTGGAAATTAATGCAACGTTTTCTTGAAAGGTGATATAAATCCTTCTCTTCTTGATTTGAAGCATTTGGAATATCTAATTCTAGACCTGAGCATGAACGATTTCTCTTCGAGCTCCAAAATTCCAGGATTTATACGGTCCTTGATAAAATTGAAATATCTAAACCTTTCCTCTGCGGGTTTCCTAGCAAAGGTTCCCGTTCATCTTGGAAACCCTTCAAGCCTGCAGTATCTTGATCTTAGCACTTCTTCAGCTTTCTATGCTCCTTCGAATTTCTTGACTTCTGACAACCTCCAATGGACATATACTCTTTCTTCCTTTAAATACCTGGACTTGTCTGGAGCGAACCTTCCAAAAGACAACAATTGGTTGCATTCCATAAATATGCTCCCTTCTCTACTAGAATTACATTTATCCCGTTGTCAACTTTCAGGTATTCCTCTGTTTCTCAATGTTAATTTCACATCTCTTGAATTGCTTGATCTTTGTCAGAACGGCTTTGATTCTGTAATCCCTCCTTGGTTTTTTAACTTAAGTAGCATTCAATATCTTGATCTTAGTGAAAATGCTTTTCACGGTTCCATTCCTAGCGATTAGCAGTTGTAAATTCCTTAAAGTGCTTGACCTACATGAGAATAATCTTGAGGCTGAAATACAAAATACGCTGACAAATCTGTGTACCCTATCTGGATGGGCTCATGATAGTTTGAAGATATTGAAACTTGGATCAGATTGGTTCTCTGGCTATTTGCCAGTTCAACTTGGACAGTTTAAGCATTAAGAATACCTTAATCTCGAATGAAACTCATTTCTAGATCCGATCCCAGCGTCACTAGGAAGACTATCGTCTTTGATACAGTTAAGTCTCGGTCTTAATCATTTGAATGGTAGTATTCCAAAAAGTTTTGGGCAGCTCTCAAATCTGGAAGTTCTAAATGTCTCCGACAACAAATTGGGTGGCATGGTGTCTGAACTTCACTTTGCAAACTTTAGGCATTTAACAGGGACTGATATTGTCTTCAAATTCTTTTGTTATAGATTTCGCCCAACATGAGTGCCTCCATTTCAGCTTCAAGGTATCGGGATGTCGATCTCAGTTTCCACAATGGCTTCAAAGTTCAAACACAAAAGAATGTTGGAATTTTATAAATGTTTAATGCAAGTATATTGGTTTGAAGAAATTTCCTCCGGTATTTTCTGGCTTAATCTATCTCACGATCATATTAGAAAATGTTTACCAAAGCTTAGAAAATCTCTTATTGCTATTGGTAGGAACATATATTTGAATGGCAACAAATTTGAGAGACCATTAGCAACCTTTTCTCTTGATGTCGTTGTACTATCTTTCCAATAACTCTCTCTGGTCCAATTCCTGAAGCCATTAGGCCATGGCCAAATTACATGAACTACACTACTCTGGTAACCAGTTGAATGGCAATATTCCACTTTCTATAAGCAAGATGAAGGATTTGGAAACTCTTGATCTTTCCAAAAATCAGCTATCTAGGAGACTTTCTCGGTGCTGGAGATAGTTAAGTCGTTTAGAGGTGATGAATATTTCAAATAACAATTTGGGTGGCTGTATTTCCAATTATGTGGGTTCTGTACAATGTCTCTGATATTTATATTTGAAGATAAACAGTTTTTAAGGAAAGCTCCCTGCATCATTGACTGAGCCAAGATGCTTGCAAACCCTCTATCTGGCTGAGAATACATTTACTGGCACTATCCTTCCTTGATAGGTGGAAAGTTTTCTCTGGAAATACTAAGCATTCATTCTAACGAGTTTGATGGAGAAATTCCTCTAGAGTTTTGCCACCTTTCTCAACTTCGAGTTTGCTGGAACTCTTCTTCGTTGTTTTAGCCACTTTTCTGTTATGATTTGAGAGGCAAGGAAATGTGAACACTGGCTTTATGCAGGAAAGTATGACGAGAATGCTTTGGTTTCGTGGAAAGGGAGGGAGCTTGAATATACCAAGACACTTGAATTTCTATTTTCAATCGACATTTCCAGCAAAAATCTATTTTGAGAGTTTCCAAAGGAGTTGACGAGTCTAGCAGGGCTACAAAATCTGAATCTGTCAGGAAACAAGTTCCAGGGAGTACTCCCTTTAAATATTGGGCAATTTGAATAGGATGGAATCTCTTGATTTTTCTACAAACAAGCTATCTGGCGCAATTCCTCCAAGCATTTATGCTTTGAACTATTAGAGTTACTTCAACTTGTCATTTAATAATCTATCAGGTCATATTCTATTAGGAAACCAACTTCAAACCTTAGATGATAAATCCATCAATATTGGCAACGATGGACTTCGTGGACCTCTAATAAGGAGTTGCCCAGAAGATGAAACATCCTCTGAAGGTCATGAACGAATTGAGTACAAGATTAATGATCAGCCAGAAGCATGTTATGGGGTTGTGGTTGAATTCCTGGGGGTTTGTAGCAATTTGCACTTCATGAAATCTTCAACAAAATATACAACATGCAACAACTATGGTAAAGAAAGGCAAATAAGATCCAAAGAACATTCGGCGGTGGCAACTTTCGAGCATGAAAAGATTAGTTTTTTTGTTTTTTTTTTGCGTTGATATCCCTTCAAACATTCACATTACAAGTCCAGAGAGTATAGTCACATGTCCATTTGGGAAAGCTATTGTTTTTAGCTGTGTTCATGGTTTTTAAAAAACAACAGAAAAAAAATATGATACTAACTTTTAAAATATTATTAACAGTTAAAATTCATGGTCACATTCCCAAAAGGCTCTAAATCTAATTGTTTAATTGTTTCTCAGCGCAGTTGATTGATTGCTGAGATTTTTATATGATTTATGCCGTTCTTAGATTAATAAAAAGATACAAGATTCCAGTTGTGATTCTTAATCTTTTAACTTTTTGCATCATTAATAACTCCTGATTTCCTTTTTGATATATTTCTGCTTCTAATTTGAAGCTAAATCAAGTTAATGATAGATAAAAATACCTCCCAACTCCTTTGGCTTCAAACACACGCGCGGCGTATCTTTGGATTTCTGTTTTTGATAAAGCACGGGGTTTTGCTGTGCTAAAACTGAATGATCTTCCGTTCAACTTCAGAGGAGGGCCTGTATTGTTATCAATCATGAGAATGAAGCCGCGTGCTTGATAGAGCTGGCCTCTTTCCATGGGCGATGTATATCTCGGTATAATTATTGCCGATAGATACATTGCATCTGTCTAGAAACCAGGGATGCTTGTAATCTATCTTGGGTTATGTGAAATGAAATAATAATAATAATAATCATGATTGGGTGGTGAATCCAATGTCGTATGCAACTGCACTTATTAGCATAGAACAAGGAAAGCAACTTGTCATGCCTAGCCAGTGGTAGCACGAAAAACCAGTATTATAGATGTTCGGCATTACCAGGAAGCTTCTATCTTATCTGCTGTGATACATGAAAACACACACTTATTATATATATTTTTTTTTACTTGAATCAGCACTCAGAAATGCTTTTGCTGCATATCGTACAGGGGCTCGTCAGTTAAAAGAATCTTCCCATCCAATCACCAGCATTCTCACGCAATAGGAAAAATAAACAGCGAGAGTTAAAAGAACAGAGGAAAGCACATGAAGCAAAACCAGCTAACAACCGATCACGTCCTGCATCAGATTTCTAATACAAGTCATTAGATGTAAGTAATATATGATTGCATCAACAAAAAGCACAGCACAAAATCAAGACAAGTTGAGGTTTTCATACTTGCAAGTATGCACACAAAGCATGGGGGAAAGCATGCAGTGATACAGAAAGAAGTGATCTAGCTGAAGAACCTCAAATGGCATAGGTCATCAAACAAAGTTTTCTTGAGTGGCTGCTGGTGCAAAACTTGTGTCAACCGACATATGGACAGCTCAATGTTAAATCATGGTTCTGAGTCTAGCTTGCTTGCTAAGCACAACTCATGCAATTCGTTTAGTATCCATTCCTCCCCAGTGTGCCCTCCCAATACCAGGACCCTCGTCCCTCCAACCACACAGGTGCTATGGCCCCACGCAAGCTTAGGTGGTTGACCAGGAACGTTGAGAATCCTCCATGATGGTTTCTCCTCAGCAGGATCTAAAAGGAAAAGCTGGGAAGGAGAGTGCAACCCAGCAATAGAACCACCAAAGATTATAATCCTTCCACAGGGCATGCTAACAGCAACATGATCAAGTCTGGGAGGGGGGACAACAGAACTCTGGCTCCCTATACCAGTTAATGCACTACACTCCAATTGCCTCCAATGTGGTTCTTCATCCTCCAAGTCAATGGTGTAGGCCTCACCTGATCTCAGTCGTAAGTGCCCACTCTTGGCAAGTCCACCAAACATAAGAATTTTCGTCCGACCATAAACTGAGAGTGAATGCCCTAATCGAGATGGAGGAGCCCAAGAAGTTGGGATCTCCCTCCATATAGGCTTGTCTATTGTGAGATCCAACAAGTAGGTGTCACTGAGAAGTACACCAGCATCTGTACATCCACCTGAGACAACCAACTTAGAACCTTCTATGGTGCAAGAGCTATGCCACGATCTAGGAAGAGGGGGAGTTCCACCAGAAATTTCCTTCCATGTCGGCTGTTTGGCATCCAAGTCCATAACAAAGACATCATTGAGCAACCCTTGCCTTCCACATCCTCCAAACACTACCAACCAGGAACCATTTAGGCAAGAAAGAGTGTGACCCCAGCGACCTGGTGGGGATGATTTCACACTTATCCGCTGCCACTCTGGATTTGCAGCATCAAGATTGAGAACAAAAGTGTCATCCATCGGCTGCATGTTTACTCCTTCCCCTCCAAACAATACAAGTCTATTCCCTACTGCACATGCACTGAAATTGCAACGTGAAGGCTCAACCGCACCTCCAACTGTCACTTTCCTCCAGCAGACAGCTTCGAGGGTAGTCAGTTCCCTTGCCAGACGTCCCCAACCCAACTTTTTAGTCATCAGCTCCAATGCACCTGTGACTTCTCTTCCCCATGCATTTTGACAAACCATCTTCCTTACCTGCTCATTTTTTGTTAATTGCCGGATTCTTCTGCAGACAGATCCAATGGATGCAACATCCCTTGGTGTCAAGCGTGATAGAATGTTATGAGCCAGTACTTCATCAGACAACTGAAGTATCCCACATATTTCTTGATGCTGAGTAAATGGTGATTGTCCATGCCGTGGGGAATAATTAGCTGAGTGATCAGACCGTTGATTGCAAGTCTCTTTGTAGACTGGATATGATACATGGTTCAGATCTATTTTGGCTTCAGAAAATACCTGAATACCTATTACCTGTGTGATAATTCCATCATCATCGTGTATAGGTACAAGTCTGAGCCTGTTCACCAGTGGAGTACCATCCTTCCTAAAGTTTAGAAGTTCACCTTGGAATTCCATCCCTTCCTCGAGACATCTTCTGATTTCAGAAACAACAGCAGGGTCTACTAAAGGATGCCTTCTTTGAGCACGGGGATCCCTGTATTGTAAGAACCGACTGAAAAGAAAAATTATCCAGAATGGTTAATATAGATCCCTTGCAACATAGAAAAATCACGGTATGAATAATCAAGTAAGCAAAAATATTGACAGAGAACCGACGACACATCCCAAAAAAAATTCGAAGCATGAAACAACCCAGCAACCTATGACGAGAGAATTTAAGATGATCCCATCTCCTTATGCGAAATATATATAAAAAACAAGAATTCAACATCAAATAATCTAATTCCCCATTTTCTTACCAACCAAACAAGAATACACACATTTAAAGAAAACGAACAAATTTAGTGAAATTTAAATTCTTCTTTTTTATTTATACATCAAGTGAAAAAACAGAAAAAAGCATTGAAAAAAGTAAAAGAAGAAAAGAAGAAGAACTTAAAAAAATGAATAAATAAAAGGATACCAGTTACGACCGAGGACCTCGTGAGCATGGTAGCCAGTGAAGATCTCGAAGACCTTGTTGACATAAATGATAGGAAAATCAAGCTCTAAGGCATCCGAAACCACAAAAGATACGGGTGTCGTTGGGTGGAAAAACAACCCTCCTCTTGTATCCTCCATTAATGAAACCTCGCTTTCCATTTCATCTTCTTTAAGGGATTTGGTGCATTTCAGCCTTTTTCCTGAGCTTTGAAACTCTTCTTCTTCGTCCTCCTTTTCTTCTTCTTGTGGTTTTGACATCGCCTCTCTTTCTCTGCGCGTTAAAAAAAAAAAAACAAAGAAAAGATTGGTGCTGTGCGGGATTGGAAGCGGTAGTTGAATGTCATGTGTGGTGGCACTCTCTGCTTTTGTTTTGCCCCGCCCAGATCTTCGTGTTGTTACTACTTCTCCCAACACAGTGCCCCTCTTGTTTCCCTTATTTCCCAAAATGCCATTCCTTTATTACATGTAAAACAAAGTCATCTAATCTTACAAGATAAATTATTCTTAAGATTTTCTTTTTCTAAAATTATTATCAAACGTGTGATTCGTTCTTTTTCTAAAACTATTTTTAGTATTTATGTAATTTTAAACATTAATATACAAGTGGTATCAATTACCAATAATTAAGGGAATTTGTTAGGAAAACCTTTTATCAAATTTTCTCCAAATCTTTTGTTATAATTTAGTGGAATTCCCAATCAATTAATTAAATAAGAAGTGTGAAGTGGGTTTAACTGTTAATTTGATGAGATGTTATTGAATATTTTTCATTTAAATAAAATAAAAATAATAATTGGACATGACAATTTATATCATTGAAAGCAAATAAATTAGTAAAAAATATAATTTGCGATGCCCATTTAAAAAAAAAAAACGTGAAAAAGGTCAACCACGAAGATGGCAATTTGGTAGTAAAGGGAACAAGTGAGGGCACCGAGGGGGTTTAAGCAAGAAAAAAAACTCCCCGTTGGTTTAGGGATGGAAAAGCGTGCTGTGTAAATATCTTAGAAACAAAAATATCTAAAAACCTAGGTGACGTGCCACCACTGAGCCTCCACGTGACCGACCTATAAAGAAGATATTTTTATATGGCGTCAAGATGTGGCGGGAATGGGATCACCTCTCCCTCGCATCATCCCCGCCCGAACTCCCATGCTTACTTTTTTACCCTGTAATGTAAGCCACTTCTCCCCCTCCCTTCCTCGTCCCCAACAGCAAGTATTTTACAGATTTACCTTGATGACATGCTTTTATCTGGGGTTAATTAAGTAAATATCATAATAACATCTTAGGATCGCAGAGTAAAAGAACCTTAAAAGCACAAATAGCGAGGTACATGTGGCCCTTCACCTAAAAGCATATGTTATTAGACGAGGCACCTGTTTCAAATTACACTCTGCCATGGAGGATGGAGTAAAAGTCTTTATCCAAGCAATGCGGAGCTTATCTGTCATGGAGGATGGAGGATAAAGTACCTTGATGACATGCTTTTAGCTGGGCTTAATTAAGTAAATATTATAATAACATCTTAGGATCGCAGAGTAAAAGAACCTTAAAAGCACAAATAGCGAGGTACATGTGGCACTTCACCTAAAAGCATATGTTACTAGACGAGGTAACTGTTTCAAAATACACTGTCATGGAGGATAGAGTAAAAGTCGGCTTGTTGTTTTTTCTGTTTCAAAAATTTTAAAAAAAAATTAAAATTAATTTATTTTTTTATTTTAAATTAATATTTTTTTAGTTTTTTTAGATTATTTTGATTTTCTGGTATCAAAAATAATTTTTAAAAAATAAAAAATATTATTTTTATATATTTTTAAATAATAAACATTTTAAAAAATCATTGCAACAACATTCTCAGACATATTTTATCCAAATAATATGGAGTTTTTCTCACTGTATGAATTCGTCTACTCAATTCTACATAATATCTACCATTCTTATAGTTTTGATATGTTATATCATTCTTATTGAGCAAACAATTTTATTTTTCTAGTTGTTGGTGCAAGGATCACCTTCTATGAAATGATTATCGCAAGAGATTCATTTAAATATTAAATCAGGTGACTTGTAGGACATCAAATATCATGGTTCTAAACCATAATATTATTAAAATATCATGTTATTCCTGAATTATATTATTTCATCAAAAAAAATATTT
>Ga0325402_1001760_pt1 | contig 18256 bp, 17 predicted proteins | sample PopdelMetagenome_22_FD_207212 | JGI IMG/M metagenome (GOLD analysis project Ga0325402, IMG submission 207212) | Populus deltoides microbial communities from Bellville, Georgia, United States - Xylem-PdKOR-R3 | ecosystem: Host-associated > Plants > Phyllosphere > Stem > Wood/Secondary xylem... | reverse complement strand
GTTAATTTATTATAGCGACAAGTATTAATAAAAACAAAGCGAAAGGACATATTCGAATAGATTGTTTTATTTAGTTGTTGAATTGAATGATGTAAAATATTAGATCCAGAACTTAGTTAGATAAACATAAATCGTGTCCCTCCAAATTCCTCTCTCTCTGGGGGAGGTTTCTTCCTTCTTTTTGTCAACGAACAAACTCTTTCCCTACATGAAACACACATCACAGACCAATTACAACACAGCACGTAAACACACCCTGGTTCTTTCGATGACATGGACTCTAGCAGTTGGCCTCATGTCATGCACCATTGCAAAAGAATGCTGTAACTTTATCATAGCTAATAATCACGAGAGGCTAATAATGATTCAAGTACCCTGTTTTTATCAAACTATAATTTTGTTGAGTTCAAAGCTTACGGTCTTGTCTTCTATGTTTTTTATTACATTTTTTCCTACTCTCTCTCCCTCTCCCTCTCTCAGCAGTCAGCACTGACTTGACAATATACAAGAAAACCCTAAAAACAAAAAAAATCTCTAATCTTTGCAAACTCTCAAATGAATGCAGATATGTTTTGCTAAATATCAGGTAAGACCCATCTTTGCATTCTCTCTCTCTCTTTTTTTTCAAAATTATATGTCTTCTATTGTTTTACGAATGATTTTTGTGTAAAGATTGAAATCTTTTTGTCTTGATAATGTAAAGATTGATCATTTGGTGTTGAATTATTACTGAATTTTTTCATTTCTGTGAGTGTGCAAAATTTGAGCTAACTTCAACCTTTTTCTGCAATCTGCAATCCATTGGTCTAATGAAAACTACATGATGTTTTTTGCGTGTCTAATCTTTTAGCTCACTGTCTGCTATATAGCACTTTTTTGCAGAATGAAAAATTATGAGCAATTAATTGTCTAGAATAAATGTTTAGAGATTTGATTAAAATTTTGTTGTATATATGCACTTTTAATGTGTGTTGATGGAAAGTTTGGATAGGGTTCTTTTTTAGTATAAGATTATTTTCTTGCTGTGTATACCATGAGATTTGGATATTTGATGTTGATGACTGTCTTCCTTGTCATCTTTGACTTGGCATTTATCGCATGATGTTGTGTTATGTAACCTTATCCGGTTTTTAATTTGCTTGCAGGCTGCGTAGTTTCTGCTGAGATGTTCTGTGCATGTTGCAGGTATGGCAATGACGTTGAAAGTTCAATCCTGATCCAATATTATTCGCAATGCAATTGGTATCAAATGATAGTCGCAAGGAAGATATTTCAGAAAGTGAACCGATCTTATCCCATTCTAACATTTCGCAGCACTCAGAAGAAGAATCACCGTCCTCTCTTGAAATTAAATCTTTAGGAAGGGATTGTGAAATTCATGTTGATGATTTAGAGAGTATTCAGATTGATGAAACTTGCCATCTAGTGAATCCAGACCATCCACAGTGCCGTATATGCCTGGATAATGAAGGTGTTACCTATTTACTGTGCTGGGCACGCTTTTTTCATTTCTTAATTATTATGTGTGTGAGGTGTGACTGTAAATTGGTTTTTCTTTTTATATTAATGCAGCTGAAGCCTGTGCTAATTCATTTCAGGGGAAGACTTGATTGCACCATGTCATTGCAAAGGCACTCAGAAGTATGTCCATAGGTCATGTCTTGATAATTGGAGATCAACTAAGGTAAATGTTCGTTTCTATCTGGCATCCATGTTTCCTCATTTGCAGAGTGATGAGCGTGGAACTTTGAGACTTGGGAAAATCATATTGAACCTTTAGATCTTTCTTGCATTGAGTACATGTATGCATGTGATAATGGTAAGTTTATGTCTTTATTCAATGATAATTCTTCGAATTCATTTTCAGGAGGGCTTTGCATTTGCTCACTGTACAGAATGCAGAGCAATGTTTGTATTGCGGGCAAATGTCCCAGCAGATCGATGGTGGTTGAGATTGAAATTTCAGTTCCTTGTTGCTAGGGACCATGCATTTATTTTTGTAGTAGTTCAGCTGGTACGGCCACCATTCTTTTCATATTAATTTAATTTGGTAATATAATATGGATGTTGATTACATATCACTGTTGTGGGTTTTACCAGTAAGTTTCTTTGTTTTTTTCTTCTTGTATATTTTGGAGTAGGTAACTAATTGAAAAGTATGTCTGGCTATAATTGACATGATTTTCTGCGATAGCATACACTACAAAGTGCTCTCTGAAATTGTTGGCAGTATTACCAATGCCCTATGGAAATGCTTTCCATGCAGCTGTCATTATTATTTGTTCGTTTCTTTAGTGGGGTTTGGTACTGAATGTCACTGCAGCTATGGAAATTGAAATATTTGTTGGTGTGAAACCAAGAAGACATAAGTAGGTTTAATGAAAAGAATCCTAGCTGAGAAAAAAAAAATGCATTTGTAATCACACATTCGCATGCATAATTATGTGTGTGATTGCATGCGCACTCTTGCATAGTTGACCCAAGGTTGTCTTTGTTTGGAAATTTGCATTGATATTCTACCGAAGAACAATATGAACAGATATGGAGGGTAAATATGAGCTGGTAAACTTTGTTCTCTTCCCTTTTTGTTTGAAACACTTTAAAGGATCCCTTTTCATAGCAGCTTAGTTTCCCGTGTGCGTTTACCTACTGCACATAAGGGATTGATTTGATGAGATAATTGGCCAAATTTTGTTTTATCATTAGATTTGGTTTTCTTTCGTAAAAAATTAATAAATTGATGTTCTGAACAGATTGTTGCCTGCTTGGGTGTGCTGGTGTACAAGTTCTATGGGGAGGAACTAAGGGAAATGTTTGGCTATGAAGAGCATCCCTATGGATTCTATACTATGGCTGGTATGACTCGTGGCATCTTCAGGTCAAGAACCATTTTCGTGAGAATTTTATGCTCTCTCTTGTTATTGCTGATTTTTACTTCATTATTTTTATGTAGTTTTAGCAATTGTTTTGGTGGGTTTGCTCTATGGTTTCTTCATTGCTATAATATGTGGACAAAGGATCAATGAGCGCCACTATCATGTTCTTGCCAAACAAGAACTTACAAAGGTTTGGTATCTCATCCTTAAAGCATTTAGAGTTTCTAAAACCAGCTGCTATAAGGTAGAATTTACCTAGAAAACAGTTGCTAAAAATTCTTCATAATTATATTTTAGTGGTTCATTTTCTTCAAGTATTTTTCCCCGGTGGAAAATATATTTGGGTAATTATATATTTGTGGATTTTTTGTACTTTGTATTTCTGGACCCTGTGATTTTCTCTTTGTTCTAATTTGCCTATCAGCAAGTTTCATGACATTGGGACCTTTCATAATGTTAGGAATATGTGGTGGAAGACAGAGAAGCTAGCAAGGATGTCCCTGAACTTGGAGCCAGTCATGTCTCGGAGCTAAGAATGTTGGGTCTTTATTAGTCTTGAATTCTCTTGACTTCTGTGTACTCTGTAAGTAATTTCAACTTCTATTTACTTTTTATGCCGATCACTTTTTCAATTGCTTGGTCATCTTCCTTGCTGTAAAGATCAAATATCTTGATTGTAGATTTGATCTAAGAATAAATGTCTACCTGTTCCTTTTTGTACTTTTTTAGTATTGTTACCAGACCATTGTTAATCTTGGATGCTTACACTAATGCACAGCTGAGATGCGAATTTATGCATCAATGGAGCTCTTTTCTTGAATTGCTCAAATTTTTTTTCAGGTCTTGCTATCCTGTGCCTGGTGTTGATCTGGTCTGCATGAATTTATGCATCACTCCATAGCGTGTATGTTGAAATTTTTCATACTACTGTTTCAAGGTCTTACAATTCTGTGCTGTATCTCATTTTTTAACTTGGCATTTGAATTTTTAGAAACCCATGCCCGAAGATGATCTTTTCTCAATCAAACTACACAACCAAAAAAGGTGTGGTTTGTCTTGTATATTTCTATACATGGATGCGTTTTGACTCTTGTTGTGTACTCGATCATCAGCTTCTTGAGTTTTATATGTTAAAATTTATTGATTTACAAAAAGCATTTTCATATGTTTTGTCAGCAAGGTTATGCTTACTCTTGTTTGTCCATAGAGAATGCGTGAACTTAGCAGGAAGAGAGCTTACAGTTTTGAGTTTAATAGTATAACAATATTGCTATGTACATAATCGAACTGTGAAAACCCACAGCTAATTAACGGAATGGCGATGAGGATTATTGCACTGTAAAAACATAAACTTCAAAACTTTCACCAGAAAAATAGAAAAACCTTTAAACTTTGGAATAACATGGTTTTGAAGTACCAGTACTGTGCTAGTTTTCTCTAACATATCAGTTGTTGTCTGCCGACTTTGAGAAGAAGCATCCATTTAGAAATTCCCATCAGCAGCATTGATCCAACTCTTTGAGATGCAGTCGACTCTCCTAATTTTTCCCTGCATGAGACAATGTCTATGGACTTTCTTAGGAAAGTGGGGATCCCTAGGATAGATTACAGCTAGCAACGGTTGTGGGCTCCATAATAAGTTGAGCAACAACCTCCAATAACGTTGCCATATACTGAAGTATGAAGCGATTGAAGCAATCCAGTAGTATTAGAAACACAACTGTGTACACTTTGAAAAGATGCCTTGCATTCTGGTCTGATTCCCGATGGCAAGAGGCCTGGTAGGGTTATACCTGCAAATGGCGCTTGGTCTTGAAGAGGAAAGGGTACGAGTTTAGGTGCATGTGGGGAATCGACTCGCTGGAACGAGCCAACATGATGCTACACGCTGCTGTTAGCAACAAGGATGATACTAATAGAGCCCTGCTTCCCTTCATCAATACCAAATTTAACTTGTCTTTTACTTTCTTCTTTCTTTTCCTGTGTCACAGCTGAAATCAATGCTTGCTCCAAGTTGGTGACTGCAAAAGAGGGCATGGAGTCATGGACCATTTATATGGACTGGGTTGTCCATGATGCTTGTTGAAAGCCGTTATTCCATAACATCATAAAAATTATCTCATAAAGAAAAAGAACTTTAAGTTGTCCCCAGCCCCATATTTCAAACAGTAATAAGATTTAAAAGGGATGGTAGTAATTCTTTCACTCTACCCTCTCATTGTTTCCGAGGGCAGAGCTTAATAAAAATTCGAGGTTTTTACTAGAAAGCCTCCGGTTTAACGATTAACAGGTATTGGATCTTGTTTCCTTGAGAATCGCTATATGTATTTATTATAATCAATTTTATGTTTTAAGCTCACTAATTGTGCATGAAACTTCTGCATTAAGCTGAGCAGGTCCACAATGAGGCCTACAATGCTGCCACGAGCAATACATGTTGATAGAAAAAGCTTTGCCTGCGGCCATGAAAAAAGTTGGAGGTGCCATCTTTTGCTATTTACGCATTTCATATAGAAAAAGCCAACGAGGCTGGCCAAAGCATTTCACGTTGAGAAACCCTTTTGATTCTTGTTGAAAAGAAAGAAGTCTTGTCTTGTCTATGTTTTTTCTATCAAAAAACAAGAAAAAATCAAATTGCATTGGATGATCATAAGAGCAGCAGCAGCATGTGATGATAAACGTTGGCAAAGAGACGTAATATCATGGATGATGAAAATTAAGCAATTGGAATTAATATGAAAGCTTAATTAATTGCACCCGTGGGATTTGCTGCTCTGTTGGTGATTGTACATAATTGCCTTCTTCATCAAAACCTAATTCACCATAAAATAAACAGCTAGTATATATATATATATACTTGTGCTTTGCAATGGAAGCACTTCAAGACAATTTAATCAGAACTCGAATGAGAATGACTAGAACTGGAGAATCCTTTGATCGTCAAATATCATACTAAATACTAAGAATTAATATATGTTGTAACCATATAAGACACAACCAGTCACTAATTGAGGTTCACGTCTTGTGAAAAATTTCAAAGACTGAAAATCTGTGAAAACTGCTAAAGCAATAAAACTAAATGCAACAATCCTGCCAGCAGCAGCAGATGCCAATGCCACTACATCCTATTGTCAGCTCCAGCTCCAGCTCCAGCTCCTGCTCCTGCTCCTGCTACAACACCACCAGTTGCTGGACATGATGGGTTGATGTTATTGAAAAAGTCGTGATTGGGCAGCATATAATTAAATGGAGGAATGCCGTGAGCATTGAACCACCCCCAGTATTGGCTAAAGGGTTTGATTGATCGAGTTTGGTTCCATAGATGCTATTGCAGCAGCACAAGTATTTGGTGCAAGTGCCGGTACCAAAGCAACTGCTAGGCCATTCCCAAACAGTATGACATTAAGATTAGCAGTGCTTTGATGCAACATGAACATATGTTAGTCTCGTCCTTTCATCAACATTTTACCACATTATAAAAATCAGAAACAAAAATATTTATAATAATGCAGGCATGCATTATTAACATATACATTATATATGTATGGTACTTAATTATTCCTTTTGTAATTAACAAATACTTCAGTATTTATTATGATTTTGGTAACTATATTTTGTATAAAAAAAATGTTTCAGGAGTGATTTTACCTCAGCTCTTAATTGTTGATATTGCATTCTTCAAAATTTTATTTTCAGCGGCAAGATCATCACGTCTTTTTTCCTTAGCAGCAACAAGAGAAGACCATGTAGCGTTAAATTTCTCTACGTCAGTAGCCTATTTCAAATCCATAATAATAGATGTCAATAATAAGATCGTGGATAGCACATCCTTGCTGCAATAGAGGGATAACAATCCAACCCGTAATCAACCAGTCTGAAACAAAGCACGGTAGAAACAGCGTTGCAGCACTGGACATATCCGGAGACATCCAACCATCACAGAACACAAAGAACCTTCATTGCACCAAAAACAACAGCACTGAGAGGAAAAATGAGCTGCAGCTGCAGGCCCAACCATATGGCACGCAAGTCATTGAAATTACATCAAGTGATAAAATGTCATTAATGAAATATCATCACGGACATAGCAATAACGATCCATTACCATATTCAGTCAATAGCATATCCATATCCAATAAACAAGCACTCACAGGATTTGAATCACATTTTTCTTGAATCAAATATCAAAGAGCATCCATATTAGCACTGCCATAAATAATGATACAAAAATTTGAAGTTTGAGTGACAATAAAGATATAAAGATTTTGAAGTATAAGTGACAGACAGGGGGCAGTATGACAGCAGCTCTAACACCTCCAACGGCACATAGGGATTGAGAGCAACTACAAAGACCTCATGAAGCATGAGCATTTGGTTGAGAAGCCACAGTACTAGTATACCAAGCAGTCTTCGATAGCAGAGACACCAAGAATTGCCAGGACCATGAAGTAAAGAGATATCCACAAAACATGAAGCATAAGCACAACAATCAGAAACCAAGTGGGAGAGGAGAGAGGGAATAAGTGAATGCTAGCTGTTTGATTGCTTGATTGCACCTTTTTCTTATTGTCCATGTACAGGTAATAAATAAAAAGAAATTCAATATTAGCAGTAAAGTGCCAAAATTAGCTAGTAATACATTAAATCTAGAGAGGGAGAGGGAGAGTAAGATCACCGTATTATTAGCTTAAAACATATGTACAAAAGCATGCAATTGAACTAAACAAACATCCAGCAAAATAGAAAGGGCATCACAAACAACATAGTTGTAAGTAATGTTATTAACTACAAAATACATTTGTGAATAATAAAGTTCTAGGCATAATTCATTCAGGAATAACTAAACTTATTGCTACTTCACCAAGTCACATCCGAACAGCTCTAGTTGATCAAATTGTGATTCAGTTGGTGTTTCGCTTGTTTCGCTTTTCTTGATTCTACATGAAATTCATATGTTTGGATAAGCCTACACATAGCAAATAAGCAGTCAATAAAAGCAACAAGATTTGAAAATTCCCATTTTAGTTTGTGAAAAGGCTTGTTTGTTCAACAATAAATAAACTTGCCCCGATGCTAATTTTCTAAGGAATATGACCTATCCTTCCTCATCCTCAGATTGAGACGTGTTACTTGTGGTAGTATCTGCCTCTACTTTCTTTGAATTCAACTTTACCTCCACCAGTTGTGAAGATGCACCTGTAATTTGAGAAAAAAAATAGTGTAATCGGCAATGGAGCACATAAACAGAAATTATTCTTCTGCAAAACCTAGGAAAAAAACAATAGTGTAATCGGCAATGGAGCACATAAACAGAAATTATTCTTCTGCAAAACCTAGTACAGTAGTAATCTAAATACATCAGTTTTACTGACTTTATTATGAGAAATGCCTCATTTAACAAGGAACAGGTTGACTTTATAGATGATTCGAAGATAACATGAATTCATTTTTTCCCCAAATATTTATATAGCAGCTTCCTCGATATATACAAAGGGAATGCGAGAAAAGATGCTCATTTTCAAAGCAGTGTAAATCGACAACATCTAAAGTAACCCAGAACCTATCACATTACCAAAATATCAGATTTAGAAGTGAAACACTCGAAATATCAAAATTTCTTCTTCTGCATCTCCTCTAAAACTTGGCAATCATTTTAACAAGGAAATAAAAGAAATTTTAAAAGCACTCATTTCCCACAAAACACAATCATCCAGATCCAACATAAAGCCACAGTAGCATTATATCATATTTGATGGGTAAAACCATCTCCAGTAAGCAACAACAAACAATAATTCAATCAATTTAACATAAAAAGACTCAATTTTGCATACACCCATAACCAAACTAACCACAACCAACTGAGCAGACGATAATTTTGAACAAAACCCACATCACAAAACCTTATATGAGAAGAAAAAAATTACCTTTAACAAAATAATCAGAGGAGGGCCATCCTCTAACAGTAGAGGTAGAAAGGGACTCCTCATCAGACAAAGGATTAGCCAATTTCTCAACAAGGTGAGCAATCCCAAGAGAGCCGGATGCAGATCTAGGAGGTGGGACCCAATAAGAAGATCCAGGCAAGAAAGGGAGCCAATCAGGCGCAGCACGGCGCACAATGATCCCATGGATTGCATCTTCTAGCTTTCTAAGCAAAGGGTCTGTGGATGATGAAGAAGAAGAAGAATCATCATATTCTGATTGGTTGTTCCTGTTGGGAACGTTTGATTGGGCTCTAAGAGTAAGTAAACGAGAAGAACATCTCGTTGGCGATGGTGACAATGTTAGGTAGTATATTTTTGTAAGAGAAACAGAGAGAGAGCGAGCCATCAAGGTCGTCGTTTTATTTCCTGTGTTTTCGGTAATAGGCAAGAAATTGTCTTGTAAGATTTTGGTTATGGATAAAGAACCGGAGGAAGTGGGGGTGGACTGGACATATATGGATGGAGATGGGGAGTTTTTGTCGGTATTTTCTCGGATAGAGACACGTTCCAGTTCTGCTAAACTTCATTGTGGTCCTGTAAACTTAATCCGCGTTTCACTTATGTATGTATATGTTGAAATTTCTCAATGACCCTTTTATTTAGTTTCCACAAAGTTTCAATGTTCCCCTTGATTATTGAATAGCTTGTATTCTCAATTTGGTTTTTGATTTTTTTTCCTTTTATATTCTCAATTTTTTTGTGAACTATTAACGTATGTAGGGATTTGATGGGAAAAAATAGAAGTTTCCAATACATATATAAGGATAATTTTGGAATATTGATTAAATTTTGTTCTTCCATGTATATTTGGTGAAATATTAGAATGTGCAGGGATTTTACAGGGAAAATAGGAGCTTTATAAGAAATATAAGGATAATTTCGGGACTTTTGAAAATTAGAGGTAAATATGGAATATTAGTGAAACTATAAGGGTGAAAATGCAGTATGCCTATGTTGAATTTTGGGTTTTTTCAAGCTTTGTGTATTTATTTTCTTATACACCACCAAGGATTTTGGCCCTTCACTTCTGTTAAAAAACTAGATTCAGACTTCCTCCTTGTCAAAAATTGACTGATTATTGTTGACAATTTTAATTTGACCATCGATTAGGGATGATCAGATCATGATGTCTTCTGCTTGATTAAAGTACAACTCTAAGAGTCATGGTCTTTTACTGTTCATCCAATTCATGTTCACCATCTCGCGTATTATCTTGGATTAGAATCATGCATTTCTTTAAAATATTTTATTTTAATCCTTAAACTTTTCTTTTACATAATCAATCCTTTTTAGCCCAAATTAGAGTTTAATTGCATGTTTTTCTGGGGTGAGGGTTGAATTGAAAGATACAGACAGCACTGGAGTAAAAACAAATCGAATAAAATAGTTAATAGATCTGTTTAAAAAGTTCATTTACATTCATTATCTTTGTAGTCTATTTGTTAGCTAGACCCTATAATTTTCAAAATATATATTTTGATACCAAACTTAATTAATAATTTGATTTATTTACATAAACCATGTACATGAAATAGTTTTTTTTTAAAAAAAATAGATGGTATTTTTAAACTAAAAGGGTAGTATGTAGTAATTTATATCTATACGCACAATAATTTTTTTAAGGAGATTTAATATATATTTTTATTTCGTACAAGAGATTAAAATCCCTAACACTCTTTGTCGGTTTGATGGACTCTATTATTTGTCTCCGGAATAAGCTTATATTCTATTGTTTTGTTGACTTTCAATCACAGGGACTTCGGGAGGCATCTTCCAAGCACCAGATGCAGAAAAATAATCAAGATAGAAAAAATTAAGCCATTCTTTTTCATAATATCTACATGCTAGATCTGATTTTCATATTTATCCTCACTCGTTCATCAAAAAAATAATTCTTTTAAGCCCACGAATTAAAACTCTGAAACTGAAATATTTGTAAATAAAATAAAAATTAATTAATTTTAATTTAAAAAATCCTGACCTACCATCAGCCATATCCATATTATCTTACCCAGACCGGTTTATCTTGGTGTTTAACATTACCTTAAAGCCTGGGATTCATGTATTTTGATTATGAAAAATTATCCAAAACACTAATTCTCCTAACTGGAAAGAAATGAAATTCATCAATCAAAATTGGATCACAAACTAGAATCCATAGCTCAACGCCATATCTAAAAATGAAACGTAGATGCATCGTATGTAGATGCAATGAAAGAGGATTTGTGTATATACAGGCAGGAAAAGTAGTCGTGATGAGCCCAGGTAGATTGATCAAAGCTCATCATGAGTCTCTGTCCCTGTCTTGTGATCAGACAGGCTTCTCTTGACCTTCTCCTTTATCTTTTGTCCAGTTTCACTTGCTACTCTTGCAGCTGTTCTTGCTGAATTATCCACTGTTGCTTTGCCCTTCTCCACACTCCTTGCAGCACCTTCTTTCATTTTCTCTCCAGTTCCAGTACCACCTCCATGACCCACAGCCTCATCACTCCATCTAAAACTATATAATCCCAGCCAAAAAATGAACAAATCATATATAATATTAATTAAACCATATGGAAATTATATACTGTCATAAGAAAATGGATTGATGTAACAACTTGAGAGATTAAATAACTTACTCAAGATTTGGAGGAAAGATAGAGGCTTGAGCTTGATTGAACATGGTTTTGACGTTGTCCCAGAAACTTGTACCAGTACTAGCACTAGTAGTTGCTGGAGAATTTGCTGAGAATGTAAACAAGCTCCCAAATATCTTAGAAAAAATATTTGGTCTCTGTGCATTCTCTACCGGGCCCTGTTGAGCATGAGCAATGTCAGACATCATGAAGAGCAAAAAAAGAATCGAGATAGTACATCTCCTAAGCCTATCCATAGAATCAAAGTTTGAAGCAGCGGGGCTTGGTACTTCGAATTAAGATGCATGAAGGAGGTAGATAAATATTGTCGAATGGGGCCAGAGTTATACTACTGTTTTAGGTATCTAAGGCTCTGACACGTTTGTGGCTTGAGCTAGAAGAGCTTATGACGTGGCTTCCTCCGAGTACATGCAGGTGGCTATGTGGCAGGGTGGGCTGCTGCTGCTGCATTGCTTTCTGGTGATTAGTGACTGACTACAGAGCCAGAACAAAAAGGCTTAAGGCTCTGAGACTGGCTTGATCCAAAAAGTGGGATTTTCTTTTTGACAGCCCATCAAAACTACTAGCTGGCATGGGCTATAATTAGTGGGCTTGAAGTTCTTGACCAGTCTACCAGATGAAACTGGAACTTCTTGCTTTTCCACCAAAAGAAATTCCTTGTTTTCTTCACGAATCTATCCACACACACACACACACACTAAATAAAAATCTCCCATGTGTGTTATGCTCAATGCATAAGGTAGGGATCAGATTGACGAGTGCAAAAAAGGAAAAAAGAAATGTATGCATGTCTAGCTAGTTTCTTTTTCACCATGGTTATGTATGTAGTGTTGGTTTTGTCATGTTGTTGTGGTACGTCCACCATTATTTCAACGTATAATAGTTTTTTCAACACAAAAATCATGCTATTTCCTTTCTACATTACACAAAAAGAAAAGAATGAAAACAAAGCAATGCTAATTTTAAAATAAAACGAGTAAAGTTGTTAACTTTAACAAGTTTTTGAATGCATGAGAGCCTTCAAAAAAATCTAAAACAATATGCAATTAGATTAGCATGATTGATAATAAGATTTTATTATCACAACTAAAAGTCACATAAATTAATAAAAAATTGCTCAAGGATATCAGGTGGGCCAAAGAAGTAAAATAAAAGGAGATGAATAGTCAAGGGAAAATTAGCTGTACCAGAGACACCACAGAGGGGGAGAGAGAGACTTGAGAAAGAAAAGAGATAAAATAGTAGCAGTAAACGAGAGAAGGTGAGAGGTTTGTTTTCAGCTACTAATAATATTATTAATCAACAGTACAAGATTCATTTCTTACTCCATTTCTCTCTCTTAATTCGGTGGGGTCTTTTTTCCTCTTCTCTTGCAGGTAGAGACAACCCACCAGTTGTTGCTGCTCTTTGAAGAGAGAGAGAGAGAAAGCAGAGATTTTTAGAGAGATGGTGACTTCTACCGAGATGGGATCTCACAACCAGTGCTGCTTACCCAGCTACTGCCACTACTTCTGCTATTAACTGCAACAACTTTTTTTCCATTCAAATCCTTCACATTCCCACTTTCTTCTCTCAGGTATTTATCATGAACACTTATGTCTTTTCTACCCATTTTCCCATTAATCTTCTTTTCCCCTTATTACTGCATTGTTTCTCCCTATTGAACTCTTAAATTTGATGTTTCTCTCTATAAAGTTTAGATCTTTTGCAGTTTTTTGTTGGTTTATTGACGATATTGAAATGGGTATTTTTTATTTCCTGATTTTGGGATATGGGATTTTGTTTCTATAAAATGTTGCTGTTATATTTGTTTTGTTTGTTGGGCATGAAGTCTATTTGTTTGGACAACTTTAGATTTGGATCCTTGAGAGATTAATAATCTGGATCTTTTTGATGTGCTCTATGTAATGAATCAGATTCGATTGTCATCAAGGATTCACGTTATTTTCTTTTCATGTTTTGATCACCCAATATGCAAATGGATTTTTAAGTGTTGAAGTTGCATCGTGTTTCTGGATGTCATGAATTTTCGTTTAGAAGTTATTGAATTTCTACAATGTGGGTTGATGTAGGGAAATGTTCTGAATTGCTTGCAGTTAAAAATAGAGTGTCATGTTTTATTGCTGGATATTTTTTTCTAGACATCATTATAGCTACTGAATTGTTAATTTTTATGAGGGACCTCAGCGATGATGGTGAAAAAAAAAAAACAAGGAGATGATTTCATGAAATACCAATCAAACCAAAAAACTGTAAAGGAGAGTAGTGCATTTTAATTTTCTTATTATTTATAACCTCTTATAAGAGTTGTTGATGAACTTTACAACAGTGTGTTTGTTGGAGAATGATGTAGATTTGATGAAATTAGTAGTTAATAGCGAACCTATTGATTTATAAAGGTAGTGTTTGGGTGCCTCTTTGAGAATCATATAAAATTCACAAATTTTCTTTCGCATCTTCACTGATTGCTACATTGTATTGGAAATGCACTCAGCAATAGATTCATACCTAGCATAAATGTGCAGTACAGTCTTCTTGTTTTTGTTTTCTTTATTTCATTTATCAGTGCAAATATTGGAATAATATTCTTCCCTTGTGCTTGGTTATGATGACTAATTTGAATGGTTGAGAAAGGAGTCCGCTTCATCCCTTTTCTGCTTTGTTTTTAATTTCAGTGGGACTTTGAGAGTCATATCGACAATTTACTAGTTCATCGTGTGCTTTATTGGGTTTTATTAGAGAAGCTTGATGGGTTCCAGATACCCATCTCATCGACTTGGCAATGGCCTTGTCGTATCCGGTCGACCTGAGCAGCCAAAAGAAAGGGCTCCAACAATGAGCTCAGCTGCCATGCCTTATACAGGTGGGGATATTAAGAAATCAGGAGAGCTGGGGAAAATGTTTATCCCTACGGAAGGCTCTAAGTCTAGGAAATCTGGGCCAATAACTGGGCCTCCTTCAAGGACTGGATCTTTTGCAGGGGCTGCTTCACATTCAGGGTCAATGATGTCAAATGCTGCTTCTCGTGCTGGCTATACCACATCGGGTCCTTTATCCTCTGGAGGCTTGCCTGGTTCAGCCTCACTAAAGAAATCAAGTTCTGGACCACTAAATAAACATGGGGAACCCATAAAGAAGTCCTCTGGCCCTCAATCTGGTGGCGTAACGCGACAAAATTCTGGATCTATTCCATCAGCCCTGCCAGCAACCGGTCTCATAACATCTGGACCTATTTCTTCCGGACCATTAAATTCTTCTGGTGCTCCTCGGAAAGTATCTGGTCCTTTGGAATCCACAGGTTCAATGAAATTAAATAGCTCCTCCATTAGCAACAACCCAGCTGTGACTACTTTAAGTCAGGATGATGACTATTCTGTGAGGAAGAACTTCCCAAAAACTGTAGTATGGTTGGTGATACTGATTTTTGTGATGGGATTGCTTGCTGGTGGCTTTATTCTTGGAGCTGTTCACAATGCCATCCTCCTTGTTGTCGTTGTGGTTCTTTTTGTCATAGTTGCTGCTTTAGTTGTTTGGAATATGTGTGGAGGGAGAAGATATATCGTAGAGTTCACCGCTCGATATCCTGATGCTGATCTCAGAACTGCAAAAAATGGGCAATATGTGAAAGTTTCTGGGGTATGTACTGGATGCTTTCATTTTTTTTGTGCATGTTTAGTATCTGTGTGCTACTTTTACATTCAGTGTAGATTGGGACCTACATTCTGGTTGATTCCCACTAATTGCCCAGCATCTTTTTCCTCCCTTCTTCACACTTGAATCCAGTAATGCCTTAATGACCGCCTTATCCTTTCCAATATCTGTTTCTTAAAGACGTATGGTATGTGGAACCAATCATATTTGAACTGTTTTTCTTTTCTTCTTATGTATAATTACTTGTCATTGATCAGAATGTTTGCTGTCTTGTTATTGCTGAAGGTGGTTACTTGTGGTAATGTCCCTTTGGAGTCTTCATTCCAAAGAGTTCCCAGATGTGTCTATACATCTACAAGATTGTATGAGTACCGTGCATGGGGTTCAAAACCTGCCAACCCTAGCCATCGCCACTTTACATGGGGGTTGAGATCATCTGAGGTGAGAAGATGGCTGTGTATTTTAAATTGCCCGTGATGCATTTTTTTTTGTGCAAACTTTTTAAGGCTTGCCCTTAACAAACTAATGATTAAGAAGAATTTGAAGAGAGGATAGAAATAATAGAGAGAAAAGAAGAATAGCAGATTAAGAAAGAACAGAGAGGGAGAGAAAATAGAGAGGGAAAGAGAATAGCAGATAGTCTACAAAATTCGACAATTCTCATTGTTACCTTCGAAGTCTCTTACAATTCTCTTTATATACAATGAATTCCCATTCTTTACTCCACTAACTAATCCTAACTGATTACAACTACTAACTAACAGTTATTATAACTTCCAAACTAACATTCCGGGTGTGATTCCATTAGTGCACTTGCTGCTGTTGCTTCTTGTTGCACTCTTTCCAGCCTTCTTCATATTCTCTTGTTCGTAACAATCACTCCCTATCATTCATGGTAGGTTACGTTAAGAAATAGGAGTACCGATCAATTTAATAATCATTTCTAAATAGGACTAATGAAAATCATTGCTAGGATCTCTTATACTAGGAAAGAATATAGAGGATGATCCACTTGCCCTTCTTATTTTATTTTCTGCTGCATCATCTTCCCCTTCCTATTTCTCTACATTCCATGCTAGTTTTTGAAATTCGCAATGATGCATGGGTGTTTCCATATTGAGCAAGTGATCTTACCTCAACTCTCAAAGTTTTAACACTATATTTTTTGTATGTTTTGTTTTGCAGAGGCATGTTGTTGACTTCTACATCTCTGATTTCCAATCTGGTTTGAGAGCATTGGTTAAGACTGGCAATGGCACGAGGATAACCCCTTTTGTTGATGATTCGTTGGTTGCTGATATTAACCCTGAAAAGAAAGACTTGTCTCCAGAGTTTGTCAGGTGGCTGGGAAAGAAAAATCTTTCAGGTGATGAGCGGTTAATGAGACTGAAAGAAGGGTAGGGCTCTCTCCTTGAAGAATTAGATCAAGTATTTTATTTCACTACATTCCCTTGGATGGGAGCTTGAACCAGAAAACATGTTAGATGTTTACCATAGCAATTTTTTATAGCTTCCCTGTCGAATTAAGGCACCCACAGTGAGTTTTACTAGACGAGGATCTATAGTCATTGAACTGGTTTTAGGTTTTTATAGCTCCCCTGTCGAAGTAAGGCATCCATAGTGATTTTTATTAGACGAGGATCTATATTTGAACTGTTTTTAGGTATTTTTGAAATATTGATTTCATGAAACTGCATACATGGCCTTTGCAGGTACATCAAAGAAGGCAGCACTGTTAGCGTGATGGGGATTGTTCAGAGAAATGACAATGTGCTTATGATAGTCGCACCGCCAGAGCCATTGGCAACTGGATGGCAATGGCCTAGATGCATCTTTCCAGCTAGCCTTGATGGTATTGTTTTGAGATGTGAAGACACATCAAATGATGATGTGATACCTGTGTAGTTAACAGTATCCAGATCGAACCTACGTTGATTTCCAAGATGTGTTTGTGTTTTTATTTTTCTTTGTCGATTTCCCCTCCCCCTCCGACACGGTGTATAGATTTCTTTCCAATTCTTTCAGGACATCGGCTCTCAGTACTATAAGAAAAAAAGCCAACCTCCATTCTTTTTTCTTTTTGTGATGACCTCCCACTGATGATTGATGTACCATGAAGTTGAGATTGATGTATTTTTTCTGATCTTACTAGCAACGATATTTATTACCTTACAAGTGAAGATCCATGATGTAAAATTAGGATTTTTTTCCATCAATATTGTCCAAAACTGAGATGCTGACTGGGGTTGATTTCAAGGGAAAAACAAACGATTGATCAAAAGCCAGATATTTGGAGGAAACGTGGCTTGAGCTTGTTTGAACATTTAATTTTGACTTTCTCCTGAAGAACTTGTGCTAGAAAATGCAAACGATTGATCAAATTTGTACATGCCATAAGCCTATCGATAGGCATCAAATTCTGAACAGTATTGTTTTTAGGCCTTTCAGCTCTGGGCTCGCCAGCAATGGTTTTTAAGGAATTAATCAGTCAAGTCACAATTTATTACGGGGTATAAGAATTGGTTCTCAAAAAAGGAAAGAACAGGTTCTCATCCAACCATACTTACAGGTGAATTGTTCATGGTTTTTAAAGTATTCGCCGCTCGTATCATTCTGGATTATGAGAACCATGCTGATATTATGGAAAGTTATCTTCTCTTTTTAAAACAGTATATTTTGAAAATATCAATTAATAAAATCATGAGATTTATTAATGAAATCCATAAGATTTTGTTGGAAAGTGAATCAAAATAAACATGTTGGTAAGATTAGCATCGCTCGAAAGTCTATCAAACAATTACTGTTTTATGAAAAAAAAAAATTGTTAATAAACCATGCCAAAATTTTAAATAAAAGTACAGGACAAAATAATTTTAAATGATTTATAAGAATCAAAATTATTAAATAGTTAATAAAAATAAAATAGTAATCACCAAGTAAGTTCATTTGAAAATGTTGTGCCACGTCAAATATATCACGTATCTCCATTTCATATGATAACTTTTTAATTGCTTACAATTATTCTGTCATTAAAACACAAATTGAAGATTGATTATAAACTTCAACGATTCTTATTTGATTATTGTAAAGAGATTAAAAAAAAAAA
>Ga0325402_1001759_pt1 | contig 18263 bp, 9 predicted proteins | sample PopdelMetagenome_22_FD_207212 | JGI IMG/M metagenome (GOLD analysis project Ga0325402, IMG submission 207212) | Populus deltoides microbial communities from Bellville, Georgia, United States - Xylem-PdKOR-R3 | ecosystem: Host-associated > Plants > Phyllosphere > Stem > Wood/Secondary xylem... | reverse complement strand
ACAAACTCATTACATCGCACTTTCAAGTATGTCACGGGGTTAATTTTTTGTTTCAAAAATAAATCTCACGCGGCAATCTAGTCTCACTAGATTCAACATTTCCCTTATCAATTCACTCGTGTTTTACCTACAACTAGTTTGTCCCACAAGCTCAAGAAATTACCCACACTTTTTCAATATTACAAGCACATAGGATAACACAAATAAATAGAAGCAGAATGCACAACCCAAACAACCAAAAATGTCATGCACCTATGTAAGATTTTCATATCATTTTACATAAACTTGAGATTCTAAAATAATAAAATCTGAATAATTTAAAGATATCTCATACTGCCCTCTAATTTATCTTATCCATCTTTATATCAAACTTTATTTAAAAATCTTGCATGGAATCTATAAATTATAAATTTAAACAAAAAACAGTTCCGTTAAATAAGATCTATATAAAATCTAAATAAAAGACTGTCCATTAATATCATACCTACAGACATTTGTACGGGGTTCATAAATAATAAGATTTAAAACAAATTTTATGTGCAACGAATATATAAATTTAAAGTTATCATATACCATTGTCTTAAATTCTTTCATCTCCCTTTACATCAAACTTACAAACACTTGCATGGAATCATAAATAATAAAATCCGAAGACAAGTTGATATTGTGACCTTGGAATTACAAATTTATATACATGCAAAATTTATAAACAATAAATTTAGACAAGAAAAGATATGTACAAATAATATATCAATTCATTTTATCTCAAACTACTCTTCAAAACCATTTATCTCCCTTGCATTAGACTTCCTCAAACTTAAATGAGATCCATGAATAATAAAATATGAACAAAAATTTATCCCATTATATTATATTTATAAACACTTATATAAGAATCTCATTTAGGGTTATCTCATTACGTTGGACTTACAAACATAGATATGCAGAATTTATAAATAATGAATCTAAAAAAAAAAAAAAGGCATGTACAACAAATATATCAATTCATTTTATCTCAACCCACTCTCTAAAAAAAATTAATCTCCTGTTGCTTTAAATTTACCCAAACTTAAATGAGATCCATTAATAATGAGATATGAACAAAAAATATCATATTATATTTGATTTATAAACACTTATACGAGAATATCATTTAAGTTTATCTAGTTATGTTGGATTTACAAACATAGATATGCGAAATTTATAATTAATGAATCTGAACAAGAAAAGGCATATACAACAAATATATCAATTCATTTTCATCTCAAACACTCTCTAAAAAAGTTCATCTCCTGTTGCTTTAAACTTACTCAAACTTAAATGAAATATGAACAAAAAATAATCCTATTACATCGGATTTATAAACACTTATGCGAGAATATCATTTAAGTTTATCACGTTACGTGGACTTACAAATATAGATATGTGAAATTTATAAATAATGAATCTGAACAAGAAAAAGTATGTACAACAGATATAACAATTCATTTTTATCCCAAACCACTCTTTAAAAAAATTCATCTCCTGTCACTTTAAACTTACTTAAACTTAAATGAGATATGAATAAAAAATGATCCCATTATATCGGATTTATAAACACTTATGTGAGAATATCATTTAAGTTTATCTCGTTATGTTGGACTTACAGATATAGATATATGGAATTTATAAATAATAAATCTGAACAAAAAAAGTTATGTACAACAAATATATCAATTCATTTTTATCTCAAACACTTTCTAAAAAAGTTCATCTCTCGTTGCTTTAAACTTACTCAAAATTAAATGAGATATGAACAAAAAATGATCCTATTATATCGGATTTATAAATATTTATATGAGAATATCATTTAAGTTTATCTCGTTATTTTGGACTTACAAACATAGATATGTTGAATTTATAAATAATGAATCTAAACAAGAAAAGGTATATACAACAAATATATTAATTCATTTTTATCTCAAACCACTCTCTAAAAACATTTAGCTCCCGTTGCTTTAAACTTACTCAAACTTAAATGACATCCATAAATAATGAGATATGAAAAAAAAAATCCTATTATTTCAGATTTATAAACACTTATGTGAGAATATAATTTAAATTTATCTCGTTACGTGGACTTACAAATATAAATATGTAAAATTTATAAATAATGAATCTGAACAAGAAAAGGTATGTACAACAAATATAACAATTTATTTTTATCCCAAACCACTATCTAAAAAAGTTCATCTCCCGTCACTTTAAACTTACTTAAACTTAAATGAGATATGAATAAAAAATGATCCCATTATATCGGATTTATAAACACTTAAGTGAGAATCTCATTTAAGTTTATCTTATTAAGTTGAACTTACAAACATAGATATGTGGAATTTATAAATAATGAATCTGAATAAGAAAAGATATGTACAACAAATATATCGATTCATTTTTAAACTCAAATCACTCTTTAAAAAAGTTCATCTCCCGTTGCTTTAAATTTGTTCAAACTTAAAAGAGATATGAACAAAAAATGACCCTATTATATCGGATTTATAAACACTTATGTGAGAATTTCATTTAAGTTTATCTTGTTTTGTTGGACTTACTCATCTCCTGTTGCTTTAAACTTACTCAAACTCAAATGAGATATGAACAAAAATGATCTCATTATATGGGATTTATAAACACTTATGTGAGAATCTCATTTAAGTTTATCTCGTTAAGTTGGACTTACAAACATACATATGCGGAATTTATAAATGATGAATCTGAACAAGAAATTAAAGGTATGTACAACAAATATATCTACTTATTATTTTATTTATTTTTATTTCAAACCACTCTCTAAAAAGTTCATCTCCCGTTATACTAAATTTACTAAAACTTAAATGAGAATCATAAATAATTAAATATGAACAAAAAAATATCCTATTATATCAAATTTATAAACACTTTTATTGGTGTTGTAACCCATTTTTGGGTCCCCACACAAAAAAAGAGAAAATAAAAAAATATATTATCAAAAAATATAACAGTGAAAAGATGATGCCAAAACACTAAAAAAATGGTTAAAAAGTGGTTGAGGAGGTCCAAAATTACAAAGATTAAAATTTGGTAGTATTTTATTGACTGATGAGAGCCCTGTTGACAAAGAAAATTCAATTTGAGGAAGAAGAGTCCAAAATCATATGTTTATGGACTCAATTAAATTTTATTGAAGGTTTAATTGAATTTATAGAGGTTTTGATTGCAAGAAAAAATGATTTTGGAGTTAATTTGGGCTTTAATTGGAAGAAATTAAAGTTCTGGGTCAAAATATAATTTTTTAGAGTTAATTTGGTCAAGTCAAGGGCTTAATTGCATAAACATTAAAGTTTGATGGCCAATTAGGGACTTAATTGAAGAAATCCAAAATCAAGGACCAAACTGGAAAAAAGGCGCGTAAATACAAGGGCTGTAATTAAAACCGGATCAGGGGCCAAATTGAAGAAATTAGAAGTTTATTGCTCAATTGAGGGCCAAATTGCATAAATCCAAGACCAAAGACCAAAGTGAAAAAGGCAGCCAACTTCAGGGCCGCTGTTTGATTTTTGGCAGGGATGCAATTGCATTGATTTTTAAATCAAAATTGTAATTTAGTACTTGATTGAACAAATCACAAATTGAGGACCAATGTGAACTCTGACACATTTTTGCCGCCTTTTCCTTTTAAATGAAACGGTGCGTTTTGTCCAAAACGACGTCGTTTCATGCACTGTTCACGGAAAAAAAAGAAGAAAAAAAAGAGAAGGGACCAAAATGGTGCTGTTTTGACGGCACTGTGGGTCTTCTTCTTCCCGTGGACACATGAAGCAAGGGAAGAAGAAGATTTTTCTTCCTCTGTCACTGTCATCTCTCCCTTCAAAAGGACATCGACTCCCTTTCAAAAAGACGCCGACCAACCCCACTTGCCAAAGAGAAACTTTCCACATGTTGGAGGGATGGTGGAGGGGAGGTAGCACAGTGGCCACCCGAGCCATGTCTCTCCCTTGTTTTTGCCTATAAAAACAGGGGAGGAGAAGAAAAAAAAACGAGATAGGAGAGAGAGGGAGGAGGGCACAGAGAAAAAAAAACAGAGAGAGAAGAGAAGAGAGGGAGAAGACCGGAAAAAAAAAAGAAGAAGTAGAGAAAAGAATGAAAAACAGAGGAGAAAAAGGAAGAAGGAGTAGCACTGCCGGCTGCCGCGAACCACCAACGACGCTACCAGGCGACTCCAGCAACTCCGCCAACAACAGCAACCACCGCAGGTCAGCCCTTCTTCCTTTTCTTTCTCTGGCTTTGTCCCTGCCTGCCCTCTATTGTTCACGTAGCATATGAACAGTGGAGTACACTGTTCATCAGCCCAACCCACGTAGTTGGGCTATTGTTCAATATTTGTGATTTCCCCCCTTTTTTATTTATGTTTTGTTTAATTTGGGTCTGTTTTTTTGTCATTTCAAAAATACAAATCCGGTATTAAAATACCCGATTTTCATCAAAACTTTCAAAAATACAAAAAAAATTAAAAAAAGAAAACAATGTTTTTGTGCATACGACCAAGTGTCTCAAAGCTAAAACAAAAATCATATTGTGTTTTTTCATACACCAAAAAACAATGTTTAGCATGCAATTTGGCTTTAATAACCAGTTTATTAAAGTCAAGAGAACATTGGCCAAAATTTCAAAAACAACAAAAATTTTATTTTGTTTGTCTTTTAGTATCCGGGTTCGACATTACATGTAATACGTATTCTGGATATTAAATTCTGTTTTTTTTTAGAAAATGCAATAAGACCATAGTTTTTATCAGACAAGAAAACAATGCAGCTTACCTTAGGTAGGGCGTAGTTGGGGTGCTAATATCATCCATTTACGCAACCAGTCTCCGTACCTGATCTTTGAGACCAGTTAGGGTTCCTAGTGACGAGAATACTACGTGGCGACTCCCAGTTCATATTTTACTGATAAGAGAACATAATTATTTGTCTCTACATATTTGTCAGATAGACCTTATACCATTTTTTTCTCAGATGGTGGACGATCGCCGCGACGCCACACACGTGCGACAATTGGATTCATATTTATAGGATTCATATATAGGAAACTTGAACAAAATACTTATATACAACAAATAAATTAAATTAAAGTAATCTCGTATAAGTGTTTAAAACTTTCTTCTCTTAATCGATCAGTTAATCTTACAAACACTTACATGGGATCTATAAATAATCTAAACAAAATAAGATCCTATTATATCGGATTTATAAACATTATTATGAGATTTCTATATAGGAAATCTGAACATAGTATGTTTATACAACATATATATTAAATTAAAGTTTTTTCATTCAACCATGTAAGATTTTCTTCTTATGATTGATCATTCAATCTTATAAACATTTATATGGGATCCATAAATAATCTTAACAAAATACGATCTCATTATATTGGATTTATAAACATTTTTAAGAGATTCATATGTAAAAAATTTGAACGGAATACATATTTACAATGAATATATTAAATCAAAGTTATTTGAAATAACTGTTTAGAATTTTCTCTAATGATCAATTAATCTGTCTTTCAAACACTTATATGAGATCCATAAATAATTTGAATAAAAGATGATCCCATTATATCATATTTATATAAACTTTTATGAGGTTTATATTTAGGAAATCTAAACATAATTTTGTTTTTGGATTCGAGGAAACCCTACCCCCCGGAAAGCGCACTTTATGGGCCCAGGTGAGCGAGTAAAACCCCGGTTGTCCCAGGCTCTTACAAGAGGTGCACGCCCTGACTCGAACTCGAGACCTGCTGTGCAGATCTCAAGCCCTTTGCCATCACGCTACACCCATTGGGGACAATCTAAACATAATGCGTATGTACAACACATATATTAAATTAAAATTCTCTCATGCAACTATCTAAAATTCTCTTCTTATGATCAATTGATCATCTTACAAATATTTATATGAGATTCATATATAATATAAACCCATTATATTGGATTTATAAACACTTTTATGAGATTCATTTATAGAAAATCTAAACAATTACATGCGTACAACAAATATATTAAAATAAAATTATCTCATATAATTATCTAAAATTTTATTCTCATGATATATCGATTAATCTTACAAATACTTATATTGAATTCCTAAATAATCTAAGCAAAAAATGATCCCATCATATTGGATTCATTAACACTTTCATGGGATTCATATATAGGAAAACTAAATAAAATATGTATTTAAAACATATATTAAATTAAAGTTATTTCATGCACATTCTCATAATCGATTCATTAATCTTAACAACACTTACTTATATGTATATGTCCAAATTAATGAACCTCTTCCACTTATCTTAATGATCATGATTAGAACTGCACCAAACTAAAAATCAATTGAAATCAACTGATTTTGATTTGGTTTGGGTTTTTTAAATAAAAATTGGCAAAATCTAATTTTTTTTTAGATAAATTAACCACGAAAGCCACCTTAGGAATTCATCAAATCCATCCATAACAAATTCACAATCACCATAGAAATCAGTTTTCAATTAACTCACAGAGAGTTTAACCTTACAATATGATATCAACAAAGCAAGCATTCACTAAAACCAAAAAAGAAATCCTATTTTCCTCATCAGCTCTAGAACTTTAGCCCTCACACCTCAAAGCATTCCCCCACTGTATTTGATAACAAGTATTATGTTCTATCACTGGTTTCCCACTCCAATCAAACAAAATATACGTAAGATAGATTAGTAATTTTCTTTTGTCAAGCTAAGTTTTTGATGACTAATATGAGCAGGGTTACGGGAGATCAGGAGAGGAGTCAAAGACAAAGAAATAAAGACTTGCCTAGCTAGGAGAGGAAAAAAAATCAGTAGCAGGTGGAGGAGATCGACTAATCGAGGAGAAGGGGTCAGGGGGAGAGAGGGAATGGGGCGTATAACAAGAACGAATTTTAGAGTTTGAGTTTTTTTGAAGAAAATTTTCTATTTCTGTCCATGTTAAATTTAAAAGAGTGTTTAATTTTAATTTGAACAGGTTTGGTTTTTAAAACCGAATTAAATCAATTTTTTTATTTATTTTCCAAGTATTTTTTTTTTGTTTTTTTATTGGTTTAGTTTTTTGGTTAATTTTTTTTTTAATTTTTTTCTGTTTAATCATTTTTTTAGCTTTTCACTCACCCCTACCTGCCAGCTCTATTTGTCACATCATGATAGAAAAATAAAAAGAAAAGAGGAAGAAGAAGGATCTATGAGAACCTCAATGAGCATTTAATTTAAATAATTAATAGTCATCTATGGTAATTATGGTCGAGATTTAGAAGATGTTGACAGTGAGGTAACCCCAAACAGTTTATATATGTCCAGGTGTTACTGATCATATTAGAGTATCAAATTAATTATATATTTCAAGGATTATATATGATGTTAGCTAGACTATATAGTATCCTTACAATCAATCTAGATTAATTTTTGAGTTATTGATACTTATGTTAAAACAATTCAATTAACACAAAAATAAATACGAACATGAAAGGGAAGGAAGCTAGAATTCTCCTCAATTGATTTGCATTATTGTTCTTCCTTTAACTTAAATACAAAGAGCTTATATATTGGTTAAGTTGAAAATACTATTCTACCTTTAATAAATAAAACAAGATAACTATATTATTTAACATCTCCCCTTAAACTCACGATGCGGCAGCTACAAGCATCGAGAGTTTGCAAACCAGAAAATGAAAACGAGAAATGGAATGCGACTTGGTAAAGAAATCTGCAATCTGCAAGGAAGAAGAAATAGAAGGTAAAGTAATGGTGCCATGCTTGAGATGATAACGAGTAAGATGACAATCGATCTCAATGTGCTTAGTTCGTTCATGAAAAACTGAGTTGTGAGCAACCTGAATAGAATTCTAATTGTCACAATACATAGGAGTAGGATGAGAAAGTGAAACTCCTATATCCGCAAGTAACCAACGTAACCAAATAATCTCTTTGGTAGTAGATGTTATAGCACGGTATTCTACTTCGGTTGAGGATTGAGAAACAATAGATTGTTTCTTGCTCTTCTAAGAGATGAGAGAATCACCTAAAAAGATACAGAAACCAGTGACCGATTTGCGATCTGTGGATCACTGCCATGATCAGCATTAGAGTATGTACGCAGCTCCAAGGAAGAGGTGGATGAAAGTAAGAGGCTCTGAAAGACTATACCTCGAAGATATCATAAAATATGAAGAACAGCTACCCAGTGAACAGTAGTAAGAGAAGCAACAAACTGATTAACAACATATGCAATATCTGAATGAGTAATGGTGAGATACACCAAGCTCCCAATAATAGTACGATATAAAGTAGGATCTGTCAAAGGCAAACCATCAGAAGAAGAATACCTTGCGTTAATTTTAATGAGAGTGTCTACATTCTTGTTATCAGTAAGTCTAACCCGCTCAAGAACATCTGCAACATATTTTGACTAAGAAAGAAGGTAACTTCTAGATGAGTAAGCTACCTCAATATCCAGGAAATATCGAAGAGAACCAAAATCCTTCATTTCAAATTGTCTAGCCAACTCTGTCTTCAAAACTGAGATACCATCAATATCATCACCAGTAATAATCATGTCATCAACATATAAGGACAAAATGATACGATCTGTATTAGTGTTCTTAATAAAAAAAGCAGAATCATGACTACTAGAAGCAAATCCAAAAGATGAGATCACAACATAAAATTTCTCAAACCAAGCACGAGGTGCTTGTTTGAGACCACATAACGCTTTCTTGAGCTTACAAACATACCCAGAGTTATGTGAAACACTAGGAGGAGGCACCATATAAACTTCTTCTTAAAGATCTCCATTCAAGAAGATATTTTTAACATCAAGTTGTGGGATATGCCATTGACGAACCAAAGCTATACAACAATAAGAGTACGAATAGTAGCCATTTTTGCAACAGGGGCAAATATCTCCTCATAATCCATACCATACTGTTGAGAGTATCATTTTGCAACCAACCTAGCTTTGTATCGCTCAATAAACCCATCAGAGTTAGTCTTGATCTTATACACCCAACGACAACCAACAACACTCTTACTAGGAGGTAGAGAAACCAAGTCCCAAGTATCTGTCTTATACAAAGCAAAAAGTTCCTCATCCACAACTTGCTGCCAAAGAGGATGAATAATTGCCTCTTTATAGGAAGAGGGCTCAGAGAGACAATGAATAAAAGCTAAAAAGGAAGTAAATGATGAAGAATAACAAGAATAAGCAAAATCTAGTAGTTTTGTGGACTTACAAATGCATATGGATTGACATAGACGTGGATCCACAATCTCAGATGAAGCTTGGGGGGCTGTAGATGAGAATTGAGCTTCAGGTGTGCTAGAGAGTAAAGTGTTAGTACTTGTAGGATGATGAGTACAAATTGGTTGAACATGGGAAATGGTATTTGAGGTACTAGGAACCTGTGATGATATATTATCAGAATCCTCTAAAAAGGGATTTATACGAATAATATCAGGTCTAGTCAAGTTATGAGTAGTGGATGGAATAGAAAAGAAAGGTATATGCTCAAAAAAGACAACATGACGAGACACATAAAGTTTATGAGTTATTGGATCAAAACAACGATACCCCTTTTTACCTTCACCATAACTGAGAAAGACACAAATAATATAACAAGATGACAACTTATTGCGTTTTGCATCAGGAAAAAAAACAAAACAAGTACAACCAAAAACTCTAAAGGAGGAATAATCAGGGACATGCCCATACAACTTTTTAAAATGAGACAAACCTGAACTATGAGAAGATGAGATTGTATTAATCAAACTTATAGTAGTAAGGACAACTTCTCCCCAAAACTCAATAGGAACAGAAGCAGACAACGAGTAGTTTCAACAATGTGCCTATGTTTTCTTTCAGCAACACCATTTTGCTCAGGAGTATCTATATATGAAGTTTGGTGAATGGTTCCATCTAAGGCAAGCAACTGAAAATTTTTATTAGAAGTGTATTCCCCACCCAAATCACACCTAAAACATTTGATTACTGCAGAATGTTGAGTTTTCATAAGGGCTCGAAAGGTTGTGTATATCTCATATAATTCAAAACGTTGTTTCATTAAATAAACCCAACAATAACGAGTATGATCATCAATAAATGAAACATAATATCAAGACCCTCCTTTTATGGTAATATGAGAAGGTCCCCATACATTAGAATGAATCAAATCAAAAGGTGAAGAAGAAATAGAAATGCTTTGATTAAAAGATAAAGCGGAAAATTTTGCCAGTTTACATCCACTACAATCAGAAATATCACAAGTTTTCAAATTTCCTAAAGCTCTTGTGGATGCCAAAAATCTTAAACGAGAAGAAAAAACATGACCTAGACGAGAATGTCATAAATAAAAACTAGAAGATGAAGGACTCAAATGAAAGGAAGACAAATCAACAATAATAGTAGCGGTAGCGGCGACAACTGACACTTTTAACTTATCCAAAATATATAGTCCATTCTCCCTACAACCTATCCCAATCAGCTTCTGAGACTACAAATCCTGTACACAACAAAAAGAACCAGAAAACATGACTAAATAATCACCAGAATCACATATTTGACCAACAGAAGCAAGATTCAATTTGAGGTTCGGAATAAGAAACATTAGGGAGAGACAAGTGAGGTGTGACAATAAAACCAACACCTACTAAAGGCATGTGAGTGCCATCAATAATCGTAATAGGAATGGAGGACGAAGGGGACACAGAGGTAAAAGATGAAGAATCTAGAGACATATGACGGGAAGCACTAGAAACTAAGACCCATTCAGAATGTGACATACCTGAGGAGCTATGAGGCAACTGGCCTATGGAAGAAGAAGCAGACAATGCTTGTGGCTGTAAGGAGAGAAACTTCTGAAATTGCTCAGCAAGAGTAATAAGATCGGTGATAGAGCTTGATGAAGTTACTGCTGCAGTATTGTGGTGTGATGGTTTATAACCTTGAGGTGGTCTATGAGCATTAGATTGTGACTAGTTGCCATGCTTCCAAGCTTGTTTCTGTTGTCTCAACTTTGGACACTGAGCCTTCCAATGACCTTTTTGCTTACAGAAACTGCACTCGTCAAAGCCAACTCTTGTGTAAGGCTTATTCTGATGATTAGAGGATGGCTTAGAGAGTACTGCTACTATAGAAGAATTTAAAGTAGAAATAATTTCTTTTTCAGAATAAGACTAAAGACATATTTCTTTAGCCAATAACTCACTGACAACAGAGTCAACAGAAGGCAGTAGAGAACAATGCAGAATTGAACCTCTAAGTCCTTCAAAATCACTATGAAGTGATGTTAAAAACTGTACCAAACATTGCTGTTATCTACGCTCAATATAGGCACCACATGCCTTTAATTCTGCCGATTTTGTAAGAGCCAATTGATCCCAAAGATTTGTCATAGCAGAATAAAACTCCTGAATACTCATATTCTTCTTGTTGTTACTCATTTTTGGACCCCACGTTAGAGACAGTGTATACCTCTTTTGAACTAAGTGTAGGAGTTTAACTCATGTTTGCTAGAAGATTGACAAAAGCGAAAAAGAAATATTTTTTTGAAACCATGTTTGAGCTGTTTTCTGCTCTCTTTATCCTTCCCCTTTGCTGCCAAAATCATCAGGTGTTCTTAGATTGATCAGGAGTCTTCATAATGCTAAATTTGTTCCTTCTTTATCTGGTCTTTAAGGTTGGATAAATCCCTCAGAATTTGCACTAAAAAAACTGGTTCTGCTGCTGTTGCAATTTTTTTTCCAACTTAGGCTTTGATTCTGACTTGGTTTCGTACGATATCTGACCATGCTAGCTATATTATGTCACTCATGACATGTTGAAAAATTGACCTACACCTTTATTGAGTCCTAGGGATCACTGTTCTTAAGGCAGACTCTCAGTCAGATTTGGATGCTCGGCATTATCAGATCAAGAAAACCTTTTTGACCAACTAGATTCTTGCCAGATTCTGTTATCTAAAATGATTTTATCTCACTTCGAATCCCGCATCAAAGTTGTAGTCTAGGATATATAGATGAATTTTGGCTTTTGATTTGCTTGATTTCTATATTAGAAGCTCAAGATATTCCTATTGAAATCGAGCTTGAAAACATAGAATCCTGTCGCGAGAAGGTTTCCAGCTGAGTTTGGTTGCAATTCTGTTATTCAAAACGAATTTATCTCATTTTTTATCCTTCATAAAAGTTGTAGCTCTACAAGTATAGATGAATTTGGGACTTTTGAATCGCTTGATTTCGATATCAAAAGCTCATAATATTCCTATTTGAATATCTAACGTGAAAGCGGAGAATTTTGTCATGAGAAGGATCTTGACCCGAGTTTTAGACTAAAAACTCTGCTTCCGTCACAATTTTGATGATTGTTGTTCTCAAATAATACTCTCAGTCATATCGGGATGCTCGGCATTGTCAGTTTCTCAATTAGATCAGGTGACCCTTTTTGACAAACAGATTACTGCCAAATTCTGCTCTATAAAATGATTTTTTCTCATTTTGAATCCCTTATGAAAGTTGTAGTCCTAGACGCATAGATGAATTTAGGATCTTGAATCATGTGATTTCAATATCACAAGCCCAAGATATTCCCATTTGAATGTGAAAGCAGAGAATCCTACCGCAAGAAGGGTTTAGCCCAAGTTCGCAGACCTGATTCGAAGAATTTTTTTTTGGGACCAAGGACTAAATTGAAAAGTGCTAAAATGAGGGATTTAATTGAAGAAGGTTATTGAAATTTGGAGAGGGGGCTGGATCATCATAAATGACGAGATTTCTACCACACTGAATAAGGAAAATAGGACTTTACAACATGCACCCTTACCTATCTGATTTCTTTCTTTTTTTTTTCTTTGCAAATTTCCTGTTGGTTTCCATGTTTGTCTTGCTGATTGGAGAGCTGCAGACCACGTTTTTATTGCCTCATTTCAAAGGAAACAACTAGTGCCTCATGGTCCCAGCTATGGAAGGAAAGAAAGGAGTTGTACCACCCTTTGATCAATGGAAACTAATTGCGGAAATCAGAATAGGAAGCAGGATATTTCAGTTTCCTTTTTTGTGTTTTTTTACTGCAGATCAGCATGGATTTGCATCCTAGAATTAATGCATTGAATCTTTCCTAAATAGAGATATATTTAGACTATATATAAGCCCTTCTAATGACCTAGCGGGGGAGAGGAAAAAGAGCATTAAAAAAGAAAGAAAACCAAAGTGAAAAAAGAAAAGAGAAACAAGAAAAGAAATAAGGACTGCTTTCCGGGTTGCTCCCTTTTTTGCAAAATAAAATCTGCAGAACAGGGGAGAAGAAAGTGCAGATAACCAATAGAGAGAGAGGGACGAAGATTGCAAAGGTTAAAGCTCAGAAGACAAACAGAGAATAGGGGGAAAGAGCTGGAACAGACGGCAACACTGATCAATTAGACAGCAAGCCTTCAACAACATTAAAGCTCCTTCGTCTTCCTCCAGGTCTGTTCTTTTCACCTCTTGGCATGCCTTTTCCTTTGTGATTGTACTGTTCAAGTGAAATATAATTCACTTGAACAGTAGCCGGGTCTTCTTTAAATGTATTTTCCCTCTTGAATAGTGTCTTGGCGTGAATGCATTATCCCTATACAAGCATGGTTTATAGCACTGGAGTGTTTGTTTTTTTTTAAATGCATTTTCCCTCTTGAATAGTGTCTTAGCGTGAATGCATTATCCCTGTACAAGCATGATTTATAGCACTGGAGTGTTTGTTTTTAAAAATGCATTTTCCCTCTTGAATAGTGTCTTGGTGTGAATGCATTATCCCTGTACAAGCATGGTTTATAGCACTAGAGTGTTTGTTTTTTTTTTTTTTTAAAGTGTGCAATGGTTTATCATTTATGCTTAAGCACTAGAGTGTTTGTTGTAAAAAAAAAGTTTTCTTGTGTGTTGCATACGGCTAATACCCTAACATGTTTTGAACATTTTTTTTATATAAAAAATATTGGAAGTTTTGAAAAATATGTTTTCGCATGGATTTCTTAAACACAACAAAAATTATTTTCTTGCATTTGTGGATTTTACAACATGTTTGTAAAACTCCGAAGGGTATTGACCAATATTCCAAAAAAATAAAAAATCATATTTTGGGGGGAATTCATCTATTATTCACTGTTAATGTTTGGATAAAGAAATCTCAAAGGGATGAATATCCAAAATATTATTGGGAATAACTTGTTATCATTCACTGTTAATATTTGGATAAAGAAACCCTAAGTGGTAAATATCCAAAATAATTTTCTAGAAATAATAAGTCATCACATGTCCTTGAAAGAAGCCTTGATTATAATCGAGGACATTTCAATTTTTCCTCCACGGTTTACGAGCCATGAGAGTATAAAACACTAAGGCAAAATTAGGTTTTTAAAGCGCCCTAGATTTCTAAATTTTTGTCCCACCTCCTTGCGATTTACGAGTCGCAAACTCTTGAAATACCAAGGGAAAAATAAGCTTTTAAAGCAAATGGAATCTCTTTGGATTTCTATCTTAATAAATTTAGTTTGAATCAAACCTAGCTAGGAAAACTAATGGGATTAGAAAACACCAACACCATAGCAATTATAAAGCAAACCAAAAACCAAGCAACTTACCTTAGGAAGGGCATACTAGGGGTGCTAATACCTCCCTTTACGCAACCAGTCCCTTGCCTTAGAATCTCTGAAAGACCAGTTAGGGTTCATAGTGACCAAAATACTAGGTGGCGACTCCTTTACACAAAACAGAAAAAACATAAATCAATCAAGGGTCGCTGCGACACCGCTCTCAGCCGCGAGGGTGCAATACTTCTAATGAAGAGCTCGTATGTCATTCTCTAATTGATACTGTTTTGCAAAATTTGATTGCGTGAATAACTTTTGCAGATGATCCCAAACCTCCTTTACTGTCTCATACTTCGCCAACTGCGTACATATAGAATGCTCAACAGAATTGTTGATCCAAGTATCAAATTGCAGAAGCTGAAGGGAAGATGAAATACTAAATTTTACAGAAGTGAAATACAAAATACCACTCCAAAATATCAACTCACTGCAGAGTTGGATCCGCGAAAGCTGTGTTTGGGATTAAACCTCGTTCCATAAAATCAGCTTTGATACCATGTTAAAACAATTTAATTAACACAAAAATAAATACGAACATGAAAGGGAAGAAAGTTAGAATTCTCCTTAATTGATTTGCATTATTGTTCTTCCTTTAACCTTAATACAAAGAATTTATATATAGATTAAGCTAAAAATACTATTTTATCCTTAATAAATAAAACAAGATAACTTTATTTTTACCTTATAAGTGAAGGATTCAGTAAGAAGTCTTCCTGCAATTTTGATAATTAGCAGCCAGATAATAACAATGAAGGAGTAGGAATACCCATAATTAATTGATGGCCATCACGTTTTCTTTTTATGTTTGATGAATATAAACATGGATTTTATTTATTATTTTGATTCCATGGGGACTTGAATGATTTGAGATTTTGGAGTTAAATGCGATAGTAATCTAGCTATTGAAAGATTAATTAATAATTAAACATTTCTGACAAAAATATCGAACAGCGGTAGAATAAATTGAAAGTCGAAGAAATTAATTACTCCAAGAGCCTTTGCAAGGAGAATCAGTGCGCACCAGCAGGTAAACTAGAGCAAATACATTTAGGAACGCCTCAAACTTCAATAAATTGAAACACTGTCAAATCTTTCAGTGTAATTAATTATAGTTTTATAATCAAGTGTAGATCCTTAGATTCTTGCTTAACTAATAAGAATTAAGCACACATATCAATCCAGACAAACATATACTATCATGTTGCAGAAAAGCTTTAGCATTTTAAATATTTTTGTTAATTAGTACTTTCAAATAATAAATAAATATATTATAAAAAACATAACAGGCCTCGGTATTTTACTATACACAGAGACTTATAAGATCGTGGATTGTCATAGTGTAATGACGATTTTACTATTTCAAAACAAAAACAATAAACTTGTTATTGGGAGTAAAATAGTCTTTTCACTAAGATCCATTGATCATTATCATATTGATTAGGACAAATACGTTTTCTTATAACTAAATGATCTTTTAACACAATGAAATAATTTAATTATCCTTAAAAGAAAAAATAACTAAACTAGCATCCACAAGTTTTTTTTAGTATTTTTACTATTTTAAATACAATAAAATAACTAAATTCTTCTTGCAAGCAAGAATTACTTAAAATGATGTTTAAGGGCTTTTTCAAGTTTTTGATATGGTTTTTTTTTTATTTTTTATATATAATCAGGTTGATTTATGGGTAATTAAACAAATAAAAATATTATTTTTTCATAAAATGGCTGACACGCGTCAGTGTGTCGATCATTTTTGTGTCATTTAGGCAGCACAAGCGAAGTTGTCCAATGGCCAAAAGCAGGCTTCCGTGGCGACATTCAAATCGTCTTGGCGACCTTGCCATTCTTGGGCGGCGCATGTGGCCAACAGATCTCTAGTTTGACACCAGCGATCTTTTTTATATATATTTTCTCCCTTCTCAATTTGCGTGCTTAACCCTCCAATTTTTCAAACACTACAAGACTTCACAGTTTTACCAACGGAAATATTCTGTCGGTATGTGATTAAGAGTTCCTCAGTAATTTATTTACCGATGTCCTCACCGACAGAATAAGTCCGTCGGCTTTTCATTTGTCGGTAATACCACCGTCCATCGCTATAACAGTCGGCAACATAAAAAACATTTGCCGATGGTTTTACAGACGGAAATTGTGTGAAAAAAAAAGGTTTCCCGCTTGAAATATACCGATGAATTTATCCTGTCGGTGATAGTGTGACATACCGATGGATATATACCATCGGTAAAGTTGTCGGTGAGTGTTTGAAATACCGACCGAAAATATCCGTCTGTACATTCGTCGATCATTGTGGCAGGTACTGTCAAATACCGACAGATTAATTCTGTCGGTAAAGTTGTCGGTGAGTGTGAAATACCGACCAAAGATATCCGTTTGTACATTCGTCGGTGACTGTGGCAGCTACTGTCAAACCCTTTGTGATTATTTTTAAATATGTTTTTAAAAAATTATTTAGAATACATAATATAAAATTATATAAATTAATGGTAATAAAAAATAATTATGCAAATAAAATTTTTATTAAACATCAAAAACAAAAAAATTAAGTTAAATAATATTCATTATAAACTGAATGTGTTTCAAAAAAAATATTTAATGAACTATTAAAGGTAAATAATATTTATTACAAATTAATATAAAGATGGAGCTAGATGAGGAGGAGGAGGAGGAGGAGGAGACTGGTAGTTATACGGTCAAAAAGAACGATGAGGCACACGTGTATCATTTCAGCTAGCTAGCATCTTACACGAAATAAGTGTAGAAATAACTTGGAAATATGTTAGATTCCAAGTTAGATTCACTTTAGATATTCTATCCACCGATCGTCTTTCATTTCAGCTAGATAGCATCTTACACGAAACAAGTGTAGAAATAACTTGGAAATTGATGCTTACATTGAAGGCAAAAAAAAAGTGAGGAAAGAAGAATCTTTCCCATACAAAATTAGAATCACTTTTTCCACCTTTAATTTGAAGCTTGCCCAAACCGTTGGAACATTTTCTTTCCTGGCTAAATGGCTGGATTTTCAGTTAAAAACTCACCCCAAACTTGATGTTGACTTGGTTTGTTCAATCTTACCCTTAATTTTTATGCATTTTTTCAGGTTTACATGAGCCGCACATACAGACTTGCATATAATGTCATTTTGACGCATGTGTGCGCGCGCGCGCGCGCGTACAAGAGGTCAAGATTGAAGGGTTTTGGTAGAACTTAAATCCGTCGGTAAATCCGTTGATAATAAAAAAATATTATTACTGAGGGATATACCTACGAAATAAAGTGGGTAATTTTATTTTTTTATTTTTGATAGATAAAAAATTACCGAAGAAGAATTCATCTTAATTATAATATCATTTTGACATGTGCACGCGCGCGTGTACACGAGTTAAGATTGAAGGGTTTTGGTGAAACTTCAGGGCAAAGCATAAAGAATGTGGTCCGCAACTTAAATATATGTTGGCCAATATCGACGACTCAAAGCAAACATCAATCGGTTGGCTGTGGATTAGTTTTTTTCTTCTTCTTCCTTGCGCT
>Ga0325402_1001758_pt1 | contig 18263 bp, 5 predicted proteins | sample PopdelMetagenome_22_FD_207212 | JGI IMG/M metagenome (GOLD analysis project Ga0325402, IMG submission 207212) | Populus deltoides microbial communities from Bellville, Georgia, United States - Xylem-PdKOR-R3 | ecosystem: Host-associated > Plants > Phyllosphere > Stem > Wood/Secondary xylem... | reverse complement strand
TTAGATACCCAAAGAGAAGAAAAATCAAAAGAAAAACTAGAGAGAACAAAAACACAGAAACAGAAAGAAAAAGAGAAAACAAAGAAAAAGGCTTAAATAGAAGCTTTTGAAGGGAAAAGTACAGAGCAAAAAACAAATAGTGATTTTTTTTTTTTTACAAAAACAGTCACCCTTTTATCTTTTTCCCCAAATCTCATCAAAGAAAAAAAATTTACCTACTCTACATAACTTACTACCAGATTTAACAGTTTTACTGATAAAAAGTTTTATTGGTATTTAAACTCACAGTCCATCAGTATATATTTTACCAACAGGCTTATGGACAAAACAAGTTCGTCGAAAAAACTTTCGTCGGTAATAAATTTACCAATGTATTTATAGACGGACAAAGCGCACAAAAAAAAAAAATTACCCGCTCCATTCCTTCGGTATTTCTATTGGAAAGTTTGTCATATAATTGACAGAAATACGGTATGTAATTTAAAAAATTAAAATAATAATTAATATTAATCCTAGACATTTAATTAAAATTGAACAACAAAATTGAAAAAAAAAACTAAAATTTAACAAAAAAATAAAAAAATATTTCAATAACAACTAAAATTCACCTAGACTTGCAAGGGAAGGACAACAAAATAATGTAGAGTTGATCGAGTGTAGAACATGTGGGAAGGACAACAAAATAATATAAAGTTGACCGAATGCAGAACATGTGAGCATTTTTGTTATAACCAAGAATTGGCAGGGGAAAGATTTATTTCGCACATACAAAACTTAGATGCTTCTCAATCACACCTAGATTGCAGAAGTTATTCATGTCATCAAAAACTACTAAGCAAATGACATGGCACCAATCACATGATACGGTGGATGGAGTGATGATGCACCCATCTGATGGTAAAGCTTGGAAACACTTTAGCAATGTGTATCTTTAGTTTTCAGTGAAGACAAGGAACACTTGTCTTGGGTTATGTATATACAAATTCAATCCATTCGAGTTATTTGCTGCTCTTTATTCTTGTTGGCCGGTGATACTCACGTTTACAACTTGCCACAGTTTATGTTTTTATTTATGGTCATACCCGACGAATAGTCTGGATCGGAATATAGATATTTATCTTCGACCATTGATTGATGAGTTAAAGCAATTGTGATTATCCAAGGCTTTCACTTATAATGTATCGAGGAAACATAATTTTTTAATGAAGGCAGTTTTGTTATGGACTAATAATGATTTTTCAGCTCATGAAATGGTTTCTAGTTGGAGCACACATGAAAAATCAGTATGTCCATACTGTATGAAAAATAACAAGGTATCTACGCTAACAAACGGCAGTAAATCATCTCTTTTTTATTGTCGCATACGGTTCTTGCCAACAAATCACAAGTTTAGAAAAAACAGAAAGGACTTCTTTGTTGACAGAGTTGAAAGTGATGTTGCACCGCCACTTCTTTCGGGTGAAGAATTGTATGACATCATGTCGGAGTACAGTGATATTATGTTTGGTTTTCAATCCGGTAAGCAGAAGTTTTCTAGTTTTGGTTTGACCCACAATTGGGTGAAACGAAGTATTTTCTGGAAGCTCTCTTATTGGAAGACTAATCTTCTCCGTCATAATTTTAATGTCATGCATATAGAAAAGAATGTGTTTGAGAACATTTTTAACACAGTTATGGATATGAAGGAGAAGACAAATGTAAACCCCCGATTAAAAAGAAAAGAATAGTACGAAAAGTGCTGGTGTAAACACCGGTGAAAAATCAAGGCTAAAATGAATATAGCTTTGTTTTGTCACTGTAAAAATATGAAGTTGGTTTATGTTGGGTCACAAGTCGCAAGCCCAAAGTCAATTTTATCTTAAACAAGAATGCGCAGTTACTTGTCTACTAATGACTTAAAAGTTTGTGTTTTATTGATATACATGCTTCGAACATAACAAGGTTGGTGAGTTTAGAGGATTGCAGATTATATAGAATGAAAGACTTCCATTTGTTTATATAAACAATCATTCCATTAGCTTACTAAGATTTATTTCTAAAGGGGATATGGGATGCACTCACGGAGATCAGTTACTTCTTTAGAGATACATCCTCTAACAAGTTACGGACACAACACATGGAGAAGATTGAAATAAATATCATCCAGACAACATGGAAACTTGAGATGATATACCCCTCATTTTTTTTCCGACTAGATAGAGCATTTACCCGTACATTTACAATTTGAGGTAAAAGTTGGAGGTCTGGTCTAGTATAGATGTATGTATCCATTCAAGAGGTTAGGATTTACTCATGCATTGTAATTAAAATTTTATTATCAACAGGTATTTTGTCAATGGACACGTGTTTCATACTAAAAATATAGGCAGAGTAGAGAGACATATAACAATGAAGATTATGTTAAGGGATCGACTTCTAATGAGTTTGAAGTTGACAATTATGAGAAGTCTGAAAAGGTCGTTAAATTGCAATATGATAGTGAGCAGAATATAATATTTTTATTTAAATATTATTGATATGACACCAATAACAGAGGAATCAGAGTAGATCATCATCATGGTTTAGTTGAAATTAATTCAAATGCTAGACTCCGCAACGTTGATGATATCTTTGTTTTCGCCAAGCAATGCTACTAAGTTTATTACAAATGTACTTCTTCCTTTAAAAAGGATTGTTCAAAAGTTGATTGGTTATCCATAGTAAAAACCAAATCAAAGGGTCGTGTCGAGGTTGTTCAAGATGACAACAATGAATTAACTGTGGGAGATGATATCTTTCAACTTTGTGAGTTAGTTGATCCATATCGAGTTGCTTCATCTAATGACATAAGAAAATCCAATTTTCTGCATCGCTAAGAACATTTTTGTGTAATGTTGATACTGAGGAATTGAATGATGTTTTGAGCTCCAACATACATACACAAGTCATTGAAGATGATAACGATGAAATCAATGTAGAAGATTGCAATAGAGATGAGGACGGGTCAATTGACAAAGAAGAAGATAATTCTGATTAATTTGCACAATACGAATGTGTAATGCCATAAACTATAAAGTAATATTTATTGATGAAATGCATTTCAATGTAATAACAATGATGTTAATTTATTATTGAATAAAAAAAATATTTATTTTATTATTGTGATGTGAATTAGTGTTATTATGTCATGTTTATAACTATGAATTTAATTATTTACAGGATAAATAGATAGGGAATATAAATATAAATTGGCATTAGATATTATTTACACCGATGAAAATACTGACAGATTGTATATTACATACAACTATCGCATTATGATGTATGTGGCAACCTACAATAGATCTATAGAAGTATAAATGGATTTTAAAAAAGAAAAGAAAACAAAAATGAGATTAAAAATGGGTCTGTCTTAAAGTCGGAAAAAGAAGAAATTGCAGAGAGCTTTTCCTCTGTGACTCTGCATGTTCTCCATGTGAAAGCCATAGCAAAATAAAATTGAAGGAGGCAAGGGCGGAGCCAGGAATCTTTTTTATCCTGGGCTACGAACAAATAAACATAAATTGTTTTTCAATATTCATTATTAAATAGACACTCTGGTTGTTTTCCATCACTTCACTAATGATGCATGGAAATTTTTGTATTATAAATCAAAGGATGAGCTAAGAAACCATACTCCATACCAATGGGAGTTAAGCAGGTGGCAAAGATATGGTAAGTGCGTGAAATATCATGAATTTCGCTTGAGTATTTATTTATTTATTTTTATTAATATGGATATCTGTATCAGTTCACATATACCTCAACTAATTCTACGGGTCCTGAAGTTAAGGACCATATAAATCTTTAGTGGTCTTAAGATTTGTGGGATTCGAACTAGTGATTTTTAGAGATCAAACCTAGAGCCTGACCAATTAGGCTACACTCCTCATGGTTAATTGAGTATTTATTAGCTACTATAAGATGGGGCTAAAGAGTAGAGAGCATTTGGGACCGCGTTCCCTTAAAATTTATTTTTTTTGCTAAACATTAATTTTTTTGGTATGTTTTGAATCATTTAGATGTGTTGATTTTAAAAATAATTTAAAAAAAATATTATTTTGATATATTCCAGCACGAAAAACACTTTAAAATACAATCACAACCATATTCCCAAACTTATTTTTTTAATTTTATTTTTTAAAATTAAAATTTTTAATTTTTTTCTATGAATCAAATACATATAAATTGGGATATATAAAATGGGTTCTTTTATCCGGAATAGAAAATCCTAGAAATTTATTCAATGAGTAAGAAGATAAATTAATGGGATGCTAAAGGCTAAGAAGCCCAATGAAAAGGTACGAGGCTAATAAGAAATAATGCAGAGAAAATATTTACATATCCGGATTTGAAAAAAGATAAATAAAAAGGCTATACTTATAATTATAAGATGGGATATTATATTTTTTTTAAGATTTATTTTTCTACCTGGGCTACAGCTCACCTTAGTCTTCTATGCTCCTCCGCCCCTGGAAGGAGGCGAAGAGTGACAAACTACGAAGAGCGAGGAACTACAGAAGGTTTGTTCTGCTTTCTATACTTTCTTTTATCTTTGTTAAAAATTGTAAATTTTAATAAATAAAAGTTAGAAGGTGACCCGGGCATCACTTTCTCTCTACTATATTACTTGCAACATGGCTCCCTATCATCTCTCTTCCACTTTATGCAGAGTCTGCTGCACTAATTGCAAGATAAAAACATGGGGCGTCAATTATTTAGAAATTGTTCCAGTAAAAACCGTGAATCAACAAACATAGGAAAAAAACCGATAAGAAAGTGAAAGCCCCCTAACCTTTTTGAAAACTTTGGGCTTGGAATTACTTGTGGATGCATATATTTCTAACATTTCTATATCAGAAATTGATATTTCTGACATGATAGAAAGTGTTTTGCCGTCATTTCATTAGAGAATGTCACAGATGATCATAGATATCCTTTAATCCTATACAGCTTATGATTTGTAATTCTAGCTAGGTTTTCCAATCTGTACGTAATATATATTTCCTATGAAAGGTAACCAAGTTCTAGGATATACAATAAAAATATAAAGAAAGAAACTATAATCATCGAGTTTCGGGTTTCACTGCACTAAAAACAACAAGAACACATTAATTATTTAGCTAAATCTATGTGTGTAACCTTCATCTTCTTCAGTGGAAATGAAATCCTCTGGCTTATGTTGAGCGTTAAAATTAAGACTTCCTCTAGCTTATTAATTAGCAATACAAACTAATAAGCTCTCTTGTAAAGACGGTGAGCATGAGGACTGATGACAGGCGTCCACGTTTCGAAAGAAATGACGGCTCAAAAGAGCTAGCCAACCGGATGGATCCCTAGAGTCATGTCGGCTTGGAGCCATGCACATGTTCTGGTTATGTAGCAAGGTCAAATCCTCTAAGCTAAGCAATACATCAGAACAGATGCGTGGTAGTGACAGCCAATAGAACCCTAAGATAACGATCTTGTTTTTGTTTTTTCTGTTTCAGACTACTGTTTTGGAATACGAGACAGCGAGAGAGATTGATTGAGGGAGACTAATCGAAAGAGCCAAAAGCATATTTCTCCACCTTGAAGTGGATTTTTAAGCCATTCTGTTATCATCTTATCAACCACTGCCGCATCATAAATATACTCAAAGGCTACCAAAACCTGTTTGGTATAGCGCGTAGTTTTTACTCAAAAATAAATTAATGAATAATATATTTGGTTATTCCAATAATTTTTACTTTTTGACATACTTATGTATTTTAATTCTTGATTTTGTATAAGCTAATACAATTTGCTTATCATTAATAAAGACAGACTGATTTTTATTTATTTTACATGCAAAACATCTATATCACAACAATTTTAACCAAAAACATATTTAATCTTTGTGTATATATTTTCAAAAACCAATTTTTCCCTCCCTACTCATTTTTTACCCCTAGTTTTTTCATTTTTTTTTAAAATGTTTTCAATAAAATTTAGTTAATTTTTGTTATTTTTTGAATTCTCAACAATAAAAAGAATTTTGGAGGGTGAATTTAGAGATAAGAAAGAAAAACGTGTCGAATGTGATTAGGGACCAGGGAAAATAATAGATGAAAAATATGCAAAAGAAGAAAAAAAAAATAGGAGGATCGATCAAAATTGAAAAATTATTGAAAAAAATCCTACACACCAAGAAAAGGAAATTAAATTAATTAGGAATTCATAATCAAGAAGGAAACAATATAAATCACCTAACATTATTTTTTGAGTTTAGTTTTTTCTGTTTTGTAAAGTATTCTGAACAATATAACTATGAGATATTCACACATAAAAAAGGGAGAACACACATAAATGTCAAAAGAGAGACTCTTGCACAAAGCTTAGCCAACTAAAGACTTGGAAAAAAAAAAACAGAGAGAGAGAGGACAATAAGAGAAAAGTTAAGAAAAAAACCTGCCATCAAAGTCTTCAAGTTTTCTATTTTTCTTCTTCTCAAGGTTGCCCATTGTGATTTCCACCACCACTTCCGATTAACGACCACCACCTTATGACCACCAACCATCCTTTGCCACCCATATCAGCAGCAATAACAAAAAACAACATTAGCATTAACAAGGTAGAACAACCTAGAAAAATTAGTACAACATGTAGGAGGAAACAACAATAACTTTTCAGACTTCGATCTCTCATCTCTGGTGAAGGTAGTCAACACCAACCATACCAAAAAGAGGAGGAAGGATTTGTACACACAACTGAGTGGTTCACGCACCTCCCTGACCTAACAACCCGTGCAATTGACGCTCGCAATCCACTATAGGATTTCATAGTTTTACCGACGAATATAATTCATTTGTAATTTTTTTACCGACTAAATCACTGACGGAAAGCGTTGGTAGTACCACATTATATCGCTAACTCTGTCGGTAAAAAAAATATTGCTGATGGTTTTACAGACGGAAAATGCGAGGAAAAAAAAAACAATTCCCGCTGGAAATATATCGACAGATGTATTTCGTCGGCGATAGTGGCATATCCAATAAATATTTTTTAGCACTCAGTAAAATGCCGACGGACTCGTTCCGCCTGTAAAGTCATCAGTGAGTGTGGCATTTTCACTTCTCTATGAAATGCTGACGGACGATATCCGTCTGTAAATTCATCAGTGAGTGTGGCATTTCCAGCTCTTTGTAAAATGCTGACGGATATATTCCGCCTGTGAATCCGTCGGTGTGTGTGGCATTTCTAGCTCTCTGTAAAATACCGACGAATATATTCCATTTGTAAACCCGTTGGTGTGTCATTTCCAGCTCTCTATAAAATGCCGATAGATATATTCCGTCTGTAAATCTGTTGGTGTGTGTTTTTAAATTTGTGTTAAAAAAAATTATTTAGAATAAATAATATAAAATTATGTAAATTAATAGTAAAAAAATCAATTATGCAAATAAAATTTTATTAAACATCAAAAATAAAAAAAATAAAGTTAAATAATATTCATTACAAAAAAATATCAAATTAGCACAATGGCGAAGTTGGAGGAGGAGGAGGAGACTGGTTGTTTCTGGAACCATACAACCAAAAAGGGGGCGCACATGTATCACCATTTTGTGATGTCAAGTTCATGACCATTTGGCGAAATTGTTCATAATTCGCCAAGAGTTGTATTTCTCGGTGAGATGAGCCGTGTGAGTTGTGTTTTGTTCATAATTCGCCGATAGTTGCTCATATTTTTTGGTGAGATGAGTCGTGTGTAGCTGCAAGGCCACGAACTCCTTAGATTGGGTGCTCGATACTGATTGAGAGCTCCCAACGGTTGAGACACTACGAGCCGCCTGCTAGTTCTTGGCCCTAGTGTTGTAAAGCCCGTCACCTAATTTTTATCGGGTCCACCAGACGATCCTACCTACATCCACAAATCTAGATCGAAATTCATAAGGGTTGAAGGATCGTCCCTATATCTCCCCCTCAACCAGCTATTATAGGTCTCCTGAAAATGAAAAAAGAAATCATCATATTCAATTCAATAAAAATAATAACTTGCAAAATAAAATGGTTGAATGAACATACCACAAAGTGTTGAGCACGGTTGTTAATGAACTGTTGCACCCCCTTTTGACGGTCTTGACTTCGCACGTGTGTCTCTACAAACATTTTCATTGGGCTCGGCTCACGTCCAAGAGACGTAGCCTGTAAGAAAAAAAATTAATTAAGTAACAAGAAATTATTTAACAATATATTTCATTTAAATTTATCTTACCATCCGTTTCACATGTGCGGCAAACAGAACGGAGCCACCGGTGTGTGTTGCCAGCGAACCATGAATGTGCCGGTTTCGGTTGCCAGCACCGGATTGTGAGCATCATATGAACCGCTCAGACGTCACATGCTCAATATATTGCGGCCAAATATCTTCCGGGATGTTTAGTGGTTTGAAATCCCTCCAAACCACCATGTTGCTCCAACCTTGGAGACCTTTATCTCTCCCATTGTTTTTGGCCTTTTTTTGTGCTTCATACCAAAAATCACGCAACCTACTTCCATAGTGACAAATTAGATTTAAATTTTTTTTAAAAAAAATATCGTATTGATTTTTATGTTACCTAGTTGCCGCGTAATTTTCCCACACCATCGTCACAACATTGTCATGCGCGTTGTCCCTGTCCAATTTGTGTTGTGTATAAGTAATTTATTTAAAATAAAAATAATAATTAACACCAACCTCAAATTTATCAAACCATGCATCGATATTCGGTATCCATTCAGGATGTCTGGATACTTGATTCCATTGAAATAATGGAATCTGCATCGACGATTTAAACGTCGATGATATTACTCAGGCGGCCTCAATGTTGTGAATCTGAAAATAAATTAAATTAATGAATATTGATTAGTTGTTTATAAATTATGTTATAATTAAAAAAAACTAAAACCGAAACAAACTTACATTGAAAGGTCCTCCTTCCACTGTGCCTCGTACTTACGGGTGAATTGATTCCACTATAAAGGCAAACCATCTCTACTCTGTGAAACCATGCTGGAAGAAGCAGCATCGGTAGACGACGCAGGTGTCTCTTCTTGATTGGCACCTAAATACATGTCATCCTCTCTGCTAGAAGAACTAGTTGCGACCCTATGTGAGCGACGAGCTGTTGATTTCATTCTACGTATCTACATAATTTTATACGAATAATTATATAATTAAATTCGATTGTTAAAAAAAATTCAGCAGCACCTCCCCTACACTGGAGACTACCCAAAATTTTCAAACCTGCAAATATTGACAATAGCTACAACCAATTGACCCCATTCAAAAATCATGTATATAACCTAACATCTATACAAATAACAATTAAAATTAAAGGAAATAGTTAAACACATATCATGCAATAATAGAGTAAAATTGAGATAAAATAATTAAATTTATTCCTATATATTCAATTACTAATTAAAAGGTAAATTCAACAATAAAAAATAAAATTAATGGAAATAGTTAAACACATATCATGCAATAATAGAGTAAAATTGAGATAAAATAATTAAATTTATTCCTATATATTCAATTAATAATTACAATGTAAATTCAACAATAACATTTAAAATTTAACAAAGTGTTCAATTATTATGGCAATACAAACAATAAAATATATTGAACAAATTAAAAAAAAACTACAGACTTTATGAATGAAAAATGCTTACCTTAATAATGTGTTTATTTTAAGACTTTATCTACATTATAAAAATATACCAAAACAAAAAACATAACAAAAATAACAATAGTTAAAACAAAGAACAAATAAAAAATAAAATCTTAAAGCAAATGAAGTAGAGGAAATACATACCTTTTTAAATTGTTGAAGATATAACTAGAGATTACAAGCAAAAAACAAGAGATTTAAAGCAAATGAGAGGAAAAAAAAATGAGAGCTGTGAAATGAAGGAGACGAAGAAATGAACTGAAAGGGCGGTCGACGGACAATCGTTAGTAAATTTTGAATTTTGCACCAGAATTTTTTATTACCCTCCATATTTTTCGCAGTCCGTCGGTAATTTCGTCGGCAACGGCATATGTTCAGAGATGCATTTAGTACTTGCTCTTTAGAATTCACACCGTTCGTCAGTACATTTGTCGGTAATTGTGAACTACCGACAAATGCCAACAGACTGTAATCCGTCTGCAAAGTCGTCGGTGATTGTGGCATTTCCACCATTCTCTGTGAAATGCCAACGGACTGTATCTGTCTGCAAATTCGTCAGAGATTGTGGCATTTCCAGTGTAGCTCTCTATGAAATGTCGACAGACTGTAATCCGTCTACAAAGTCGTCGGTGATTGTGACATTTCCAGCTTTCTGTGAAATGCCGACGGACTTTATACGTCTGCAAGTTCGTCGATGATTGTGGCATTTCCAGTGTAGCTCTATTTGAAATGCCAACGAACTTTAATTTATTTGTAAGGTCGTCAGTGATTGTGGCATTTCCAATGCAGCTCTCTGTGAACTATCAATGGACTGTAATCCATTGGTATGGAAGTCGATGATCGTACACTATGCATGAAAGATTGTGTTTGTATTGCCTATATTTACCTTCCTGCAAATGGTTAAATTACAAACTGTCCATCGCACAAAACAAAAAACAACAGTTGACACTTATAAAATAAATATTTTGTGTTACAAAATATCATCAATAATATATATTACATGAAACAAAATGCTTTACATATTGCTTCAGTCTGATGGTTAGTAAGAATTTTCTTCTTCTTCGTCGTCAATTGAATAGTCATCACCTTCATTGTAATCTTTAATATAGATATCATCATCATCTTTATCGATATTTTCTTGTCCGCTAGAGCTCAAAACAACATTCAACTCCTCTCCGTCAACATCAACAAGATTATCATTGAAAACATAAAAATTTGAGTTTTCTTCCAAGTCAATCGAAAGAGTAACTTAATATGGTTCAACCAACTCACTAACTTGAAAGACTTCATTTCACACACTTGTGTCTTCGTTCTCATCCTGAACAACCTCGACACGACCCTTGGGTTTTGTTTTTAAAATAGATAACCAATCAACTCTTGATCGATCCTTTCTAAAGGAAGGGGTGTATATGTAATAAACTTGTTGACATTGCTTTACAAAAACAAAGACATTGTTTATGTTACGGAGTCTAGCTTTTGAGTTGATTTCGACCAGACCATAGTGAGGATCAACTCTAATTCCTCTGTCAGTGGTGTCATACGAATAACATTTGAATAAAAACACTTTATTCTGCTCACTATAATGTTGCAGTTTGACGACCTTTTCTAATCTACCAAAAGAGTCACCTTCTAACTCACTACTAGTTCATCCCTTAACATAAACACTATTATTGTATGTCTTTCTTTCATGCCCGTATTCTTCAGTATAGAACACATATCCATTGACAAAATACCATTTGTAGCACTTAACTTTTCTTTCAGGGCCTAGGTTTAGTGAAGACAAGACTTAGATGCACTCCTTCCCATTTGATAAACCTTGTATGTAATGTACAACAATAAATAGTAAACGAGAATTTTGTAATGACATACAGTAACTTTACAAGAGATAATGAGTTTGTGATAGTACTTATATGTGTTCTGAACCACATGGCAAATTTTTCTTCTTGTAATTGAAAGATTTGGGATTCGGTCAGCTGTGAGTTATTGAACAGCAAATATTGTCGATGTTGCCTGCAAAGTTGTTTCAAAGTATATGAGTTTATGATATTACAATATATAAATAGTATATTATTAACAAATTTTAATTAGTAGTACATATACTTACTGAATAAAAGGTCTCAGTTCATCACAATTAAATAGAACATAATTATGTGCTTGTCTGAACTCTATTTCTGACAAATATCTTCTCCTTACAGCATTTTTAGGTGTAAGTCGTATAGGATTGGAGAATATTGACAAGTTCCTACTAGAAGGCACTTCATCGCCATCATTATGCCGTGGAACATGATTGATTCTCGTTTTCAAATGAGGTTCGAAATAGTACGAGATAAATGTTGAGATCTCCTCAACAATATAGGCCTCACATATCGAAGCCTCAACATGCACCTTGTTCTTAACCTTTTTCTTGAGATTGAACAAGTACTTGCATTGAATTAATCAAATATTTTCAACTAAGAAAAACAAAGAAAATACTTTTATATATGAATTACATTACAACTGTAATATCCAACCATTTGAATGGGTACATCCATCTATACTGGACCGGTTCTCCAACTTTTGCTCGAATGATAGATGTATAGAGAGGTGCTCCATTGAGTCAAAAAATAATGGAAGGAATATCATTTAAATTTACATAGCGTATCGATGATATTTGTTTCAAGCCTCTCAATGTGATCAACATTCAACTTGCTGGAGCATATATCTATAAAAACATGACTGATCTCCGTGAGTGCATCCTAGGGGTGATCATTTTCAGTTCGGTTTGATTTTTACCTAGAAAACTAACCAAACCGAAATTTTTAAGCAAAAAAAACAACCAAAACTGAACGGGCTTTCTGATGAGCTTTTCTGATGGGCTTGTAATTGATGTTAATATTGTATAATTTTATTACAAGATTCTAGAATATATTTAATTTTTTTGACACCGAATATTCATGTATATTACATTATTAGTGCTAATATTGTATTCAATATTCTGCAAGCCTTCCTAATAATGTTTTTGGAGTAAAACTCCTACATCAAAGTTTAAATAACACACACACACTAAGTTAAATTTTAAATTACAAAGCATGGCCTTCAAAAGGGCTTAGAAAAAACAACAAATAACCTTATTATAAAACATTTCATGCAAAAAATATAAATCTTCATTGCATACATCATCTCAATCGAAAAACATATCAAGAAGATTGCATTTTGATTCCTTAATACCATTGACATCAAAACTTCAAAAAAAACATGTTAACAACCATAATTTATATGAGAATGATAAATTATAAATATGTTTACACTATACAGATTAGACAGTGTTTTTGCATATTTGACTCCAATACAACAAATGTCTTTTTCAAAGAGTTACATCCCTATCAAAGTTCAGCAGCTATACCAGAATATAATAAGGAAAAGGGGGGGAATGAAAACAAATTATTCTTCTTCAAGGTCAGAAGCTGACTTTATGCCAAATTCACAAACTTTATGCTATCTATGATTGCTAGCAAATTGATCACTAAAAAATACCTCTTTTTTCTCGTAATCAAAACAATTTCTTAAGGACCTTTTTGGCTTCCATTAAAGGAAAGGCAAAAAAGTTCTAACCTTTGAATATCATGCTTTAACCCTTCTACTTTTTGCTTCACCTGACCAACAAAAGAATATAAAAAAACGATAAAACCCAGAATTCATACTTTGCCTCCCTCATTAATTCTTAACAGTTTCTAAGCAACCAAACAAAGTTTCTAGCTTTAACAAAATTACTCTTAAATTTAAAAACATAATAAGGAAGAAAAAAAAAGAATACTTACTCTTGAAGAACTAATTAAAAAGAGGCCTGAAGAGAATATATAGAGAAGCTAAAAAAAGCCTAAGAAATTTCGATGAATTGGTCAAATTGAATTAGAAAAAGGTAAACTTGTTAACAAGAACAAAAATAATAATATTGACAGTCTAGTAGAGAAAAAGAAAGAAATGTCAAAAGCAAGAAGGAAAGCACCAGAGAAATAAAATTGATGTCTCCAAAGAGAAGCAAATTATGAGACCAACAACAGACATAAGGGAGGTGACTGGTTTACTAGATCTGGAGGTTAGGTGTGGTGACTGGTGTGTGTCATGCCCGTGTAGGAGAGGGAGGTGATTGGTTTGTTAGATTTGAAGATGAAAATTGAAGCCTTGTTAAAGGTTTACTAGTCTACAAGAGTTAGGAGATAAAAATTGATTAATTTGATTTTGTTAGACAACTAGATCTGGCCATAAAGTTTTGTATAGAGATGGGGAAATCAATTTTTATCAGGCTGAGAGTGTAAGAGATTGAGATTTGAGAGTTGTGGCTTATGAAGACTGGGGCGGCAGCTTATGTGGGCTTATGGGTAAAGATAGCTACTAGATGCAGAGTAAGGAGAAGACGGGTACTGCTAATGCTAGGGTTAAAAATTAGAAAGTGCTTTTATAGTATTTTGTTTTAACTAAACTGGTTCGATTCAGTTTTTTCGGTTTCAGGCTTATTAAACCGAACCAAACCAAAAAAATTTAAAAATATTTTATTCAGTTTTTATTTATGGTTTAGTTTTTTCAGTTTAATCGGTTTTTCAGTTTTTTTGCTCACTCCTAGTGCATCTCATATCCCTTTTGGCAACAAATCACGATAAGCTAATGGAATGAGTGTTTGCATAAACACATTGCAGTCATGACTCTTTATTCCATACAATCTGCATTCCTTTGCATTAACGAACCTTGATATGTTCGAGGTATGTCCATCAGGAAAACGCAGACTCATAAGCCATCTGTGGACTAGTAGTTGTGCATTTTTCTCTAACACGAAGCTTACTCTTGGTTTTGCGACCCGTGACCCATCACAAACCAACTCCATATTTTTATAATTACAAAACAAAGCTATATCCAATCTAGCCTTGATGTTGTCCTTTGTCTTCCCCTTCACATCCATGACAGTGTTGAAAATGTTCTCAAACATGTTCTTTTCTATGTGCATGACGTCAAAATTATCACGGAGGAGGTTAGTCTTCCAATAACAAAGCTCCTAAAAGATACTTCGCTTTACCTAATTGTGGGTCAAACCAAAACCAGGAAACTTCAGCTTACCTAATTGGAGACCAAACACAATGTCACCATACTTTGATACAACATCATTCAATTCTTCACCAGAAAGACGCGGGGGTGCAACATTATTTTCAACTCTGCCAACAAAAAAATCCTTTCTATTCTTTCTGTACCTGTGATTCGATGGCAAGAAACAACAGTGACAGTAAAAAGAAGAAGTTATACCTCTGTTTGTTAGCATGAATGCCTTGTTGTTTTCCATACAGTATGGATAAGCTAGTTTTTTATACGTGCTCCAACCAAAAACCATTCCATAAGCTGGAAAATCATTGATAGTCCACAACAAAGTCGTCCTTATAACAAAATTTTGTTTCCTTGATATATCATAAGTCAAAGTTTCGGAGAACCACAACTGCGTCAACTCATCAATCAACGGTCGAAGTCAAACGTCTATATTCTAGCCCGGGCTGCTCAAACCGAGTATGACAGTAGATAAAAACATGAACTCTAGCCTCATACACATCCCCGGTGGCAAGTTATAAACGTGAGTATGATTGGCCAGCAAGAATAAGGAGCAACAAATGACCCTAATGGGTTGAATCTGTCTGTACATAACCCAAGACGCACATTTCTTGATTTGGCTGAAAAGTGAGGATGCACACTGTTAAAGTGTTTCTATGCTTTGCTGTCAAAAGGATGCACCATCACTTCATCAACAACATCATGTGATTGGTGTCATGTCATGTACTTAGCAGTCCTTGGTGACATGAATAACCTCTACAGTCTAGGTGTGATTGAGAAGCATCTAAGTTTTTTATATGCCATGAGAGTCTTTCCCCTGCCAGTTCTGATTTTGTAACAAGAATGCCCACATGTCATGCACTCGGTTAGCTCAGCATTTTCAAAGCAGTATAACATGCAGAAGTTAGGGCACATGTCAATTTTCTGGTATCCTAAACCGAGGGGTTTCATCATGAACTTTGCAGCATAGAAGTTCTCTTTCAACCTGTTCCCTTCAGGTAAAATGCTTCTCGTCCATTCGATAATTTTGTCATACCCGGCCTCACTCAACTCGTGATCTGACTTGATGGTAAACACTTGTGCTACGGTCAATAATTTATTGTAGTTCGTGCAGTTATCCCATAATGATTCGTCAGAATCTTTCAACAGATCAAAAAACCTTGCATCTGCATTAGGTTCTTCTTCTACGATTGGACATTGACTGACATTACCTTGATTCATTCTCATTACATCCATAACCATATTCCTGTAAGGATTACTGTTGTCATTTACAACTCCATGCACATTGCTAGCACTAGAAGTTGACCCAACCACCTTTCTCTCATGCTCTTATTACGAACAAATACTTCTCCATGTGCAAACCAACACACATAATTCTTCATAAACCCTTTATGTAGAAGATGCATCATTACGACATCTGGATGCAGATACTTTTTATTTTCACACTTCCTGCATGGACACCTAATATTGCCTCTAGTAAAATTTTTAGGAATAGATGTTGCGAAATTAATAAAACCCTAAACCCCATTACAATAATTCATCCTCCGAAATCCTTGGGGTGAATCTCGATATATCCATGACGATCATCTATGACTTCTATCAAACCTCTATAAAATTACGATGACAACATGTATTACTTAACTATGTTAGGTAAATAAATTTGTAAAAATATTAGTTTACCTCGAGATTATCTAACAAGCTAATTACAACTTCTCATAAATATTCATTATCAATTATCAACATCCATACAAATTTATACATATAAATTTACGGAAATTATAACTCTGCAATAGCATTGATAAAAATTAAACGGACCCATTAAACAAGCTATTAATTATTTCACAACAACACATGTAATTCGGTAATTCAAGAAAATTTCAACAATTTACAAACAAATACAATTTTACAAAATCTAAAACAAACCATAACAATTACAAAATTATACATTCATACTACAAGTTTATTTGAAAAATAACAATAAATATTTACATATACTAACAAAATACATATACTAAAAAAAAATTAACATTTAAATGTTAAAATAAAAAAAGATATTAGATCATCGAGATTTCCCCACGACAATCTTGTAATTTACATTCCATCAATTAACATCAAAATTGTCGATTGAGTTGTAATTTAATTAATATTAGCATCTTCCTTCTAAACATTTTCGAGTTTGAACTATTTTTTATAAAAATAATATTAAAATTGTCAAAATATTTATCAATTAGTTCCAATCAATAACTTCTCCTGTAAAAAAAGATAAAATTCATTTTGTAGAAACCATTTAAAGTCTAAAACAAACCCTTTTTTAATATAAAAAAAATATTGTAATGTTTAGATTAAAGGATTTAAAAAAAATTATTCTACAAAGGAATTATTCTAATTTTAAATTTACTAAGAGAAGGAAGGACATTAATATTTGTTGAACTAAAGCTTACTGGCAATTTTGTTTATGTTACCTGTTGTGATTTTATTTTTTTAATTAACATGGATATCTGAGTCAGCTTGTACGCACCTCGATTAATCTCACGGGACCTGAAATTAACGACCATGTAAGCCTCCAGTGGCCTGAGGTTTGTAGGACTCGAAATAGTGACCTTTAGAGAATAAATTTAGGAACTGACTAGTTGAGATATACCTCTGCAGATTATTCATTGTGATTTAATAGTTAAAGTGGTGGTCACCTACTTATGAACAATATCGATGCATAAAGGAGGAAGTGTTTTTTTTTTAATACTAAATGTAATTTATTTCCTTTTAAATTGACTGAGAGGCTAATTAACAAATTTTTTTTCAATTTTAATGTAAATAGACCAAGCTTGAAATACAAGGAGAAAATGATTAATTTTTGTAAAATAAATTTATAAAAAGTTATTTCCTTTTTTTTCTTTCTAGTTGAAGGATTATTAGCTTTAAGACTATACATTTAAATTAATAGTTTTATTAATTTTTATTTTATTTTTTTGGTGAAAGGTAATTAGAATTTTTATTATAATTTAAAAAAGTAAACACAAGTAACCGATAACAACTTAAAAAAAATATACACTTAAATGAAATTTGTATCATTGTTCTCTTCTTGCTAGGTTAGATATTGTTTAGCATTGCGAATCAATTATATTTTAAAAAAATAAGTTTTAAATAATTTTTTTATGTTTTTTCATCATTTTGATACGCTGCATTTAAAAATAAAATAATTTAAAATAATATTATTTTAATATATTTTCTAACAAAAAAAAATTAAAAAACAATTCCACTCACATTTACAATAGCAAATCATCATGGCATCTTTCGCTTCTCTCTTTGTGTGAATAATGCTGGCAATTTTTCTTAATTTCTTATGTGTCAAATTTACAAGTTGATTTGGATAAACACCAAATGATTTTATAAACTAACCACGTTAATGGATCTAGCAACGACCCGTAATTATTTTCTTATCATAGCTTTTGGATTGTCCTTGTTTGATCTCATTTTACTAATTACAATTAACCTTTTTTGTTTGTTATT
>Ga0325402_1001757_pt1 | contig 18264 bp, 8 predicted proteins | sample PopdelMetagenome_22_FD_207212 | JGI IMG/M metagenome (GOLD analysis project Ga0325402, IMG submission 207212) | Populus deltoides microbial communities from Bellville, Georgia, United States - Xylem-PdKOR-R3 | ecosystem: Host-associated > Plants > Phyllosphere > Stem > Wood/Secondary xylem... | reverse complement strand
TACAGCATTCAGTGACACAGAAACGCTGCTAATTAAGATCCACCATCATCGCTCATGGAGAGCTAGCTCATAGCATGGAGAATCTCAGCCCTTCATATCCCCTACCAAAAAATAGACCATTGTGTTTCGTATCACCCATCTTAGAGTAATGCTGTACAAAGAGTTAAAAATCTCAGTAGTAATTAATACTGTGTGAAGAATTATTTACTGTTCATGGATTTACATCATTGTTTTTGCCTAGCGTGGGCAAAGTGAACACTATTCACCCTCTCATATACTGATTAAAATTTTGTTTTTTTTAATTTTATTTTCAAATTTTTTTATGGGATTACATCTTTTTGGGCTAAATATAAATACAATTGAATCAAATTTATTGACTAAAAATAAAATTAAAAGACAAAAACCTAAACTAGAAAAGACATCATAAATGAGTGATAATTTTTAAGTTCAAACAAAATACTTAAATTCTTGAACTTTACACCCTATATATATTTGATCCCCCAATATTTTTTCAATTTGAAGTTTGATTTTAGTATAAAACTTATTTTTGTTATTTTTTAATTCATGATTTGAGAGAAAAAAGAAAGGCTGCGAGAATCAAGCAATAAAGAGAGAAAATTTATATTTCCATCAATTCTGACCATAAAAATAATTGATTTTGGTGTTAAAGAATTTTATTTAGTGAGGGGAGTTATATTTATGTGTTTTTTAACCTTAAAATAGCCTTAAAAACTAGATCTAAACTTGGAAAGATTTTTATTTTTGGGTTTTTGGGTGGTTGTTTTGGTTTCTTAAGAGCATTTATGGATTTGTAAAAGTGTTTAGATTCTTTTCTAGATGTTTTTGGGTAAAAAATAAATAATTAAATAAAAAAACATATATATTATTTTTTTAACCAATACTGTAGCTAGAATCTTAAAAATCCTAAACAAAGCATGGTCTGGGTTTTTTTTTTCAAAAAATATTAGGGTGAAAAACAATTTAAAAGGAAAATGTCCGCACATGGGCTCTTCCTTTAAAGGGGCAGGCATTGGTTTGGCCTTTTTTTCTTTTTCTTTTTTTTCCTTTGTAATTTTTCCTTTTAAAAAAACATCATGCTTTTTTATATGTGTATTTTTAATAATCTTTAATGTTATATTTCAATTAATATCCCTTCTATCTTATTTTTTTATTTAACCTTTTTCTAAAATAATGGTTTTTTATTATTTTGTATATATCTAATTTTTAAAGAAATTATTCTAATTCATCTATAATTTTTTTATGTTACATATAATTGAATTTTATTTTTAAATGTAAACTTCATATGAAAATCTAATTGGAACAATAAATTTAATTTATAATAAAATAAATAAACAAAACAAATCAGTAACAATATTTTTATAAACTCCCGATTATTATGGGAATGATAATAGTCTCGGGAGTTTGAAGTAAAATGTTATGTATGAGTCAAAAAATAAAAGATAAAAATACTTGAAAAATAGAAAAACACATAAATACAAATAAAAATTTAATGGAAGTGATTTATACATTATTGAAATTACTATGTAACTAAATAAAATTTAAAATAACCCGAGTAAGAATTTATTATAAACAAATGTTGGGATATGAGAATTTTATCCGAAAACATAAATGGGTACTATTGAGGGACATGGTGAGAATTTGACAAATTATATATATATATATATATATATATATCGAAGAGAAAAGGGAAGAGAGTAAAGAAAAATATGTTATCTTGCTTAGAAAAGTGATAGAAATCCTTAGGAAAACATAAAAATTAAGAGAAAATCTTGTCAAAATATGGAAACAAACACTACATTTGAAAGAAAAAATAATTAAAGGAGAGTATAGAGAGAGAGAAGAAGGATTGGAAATTTTGATTTTTGGTAAATGTTGGAGCCCGAAATCCTTGCATGGTAAGGTGTTCTAATACATTTATATAAGTTGTTATAGATTAATGCTTTAAATTGATTGAACTCTTATAATTAAGATTTAGAGTTCTAGGATAAAATTTGAATTAAAAAATTAGATAAAGTAAGGAATTTGTTAAAATTCAAGTAAGAATTTTAGTGCTAAGAGGTGTTAATGGCTTGAGGGGGGTATGTATTTAATGTGTGGAGTTATAATAATGATAATTTGAAATGAAATTAGAACTCCAATGTTTATATTGAAGAAAATTTGATTATGTTTGCATTAGAAACTTTGCTAACTTTGATAATCTTTGTGAAAGAATTAAGTTGATAGTAGACTCATTAGATGTGATATAAGGTACACTTTAGAGTACATGAAGATGAAAACAATTAAGTGATGATGAAAACAAATAAATACTAATTATTCATAGTAAGAGTTTAGTCATATTATGTTTATGAAAAGAAAGTTGTTTAGAGTGCACTAGCATATGAAACTATGTAGGAAATGTTTTTGGTAGGAAATAATAAGGAAATAAAATTGAAAAAAAATGAAATTTTTAGAATGATTTGGTGATTAAATGAAAAATTGTATGTTGAATCAAAATAAAGAATTTTTATTATTGGCACTTTGAATCTAGGCACATTCAAATTATTGATAGGTTAATAATGTGGTGAAATCTTGTTGATTCAGAAAATATTACTAGAGCATGATTTTTATCAGGAGGAATTAGATTGTCTCAAGCAGCAAGAAGGTGTCAAACACCTTAGAATTATAAATTTACTCTTTAAAGAATTTTTAAGTTAAAATACATTTTAGATGTTATCTTCATAATTTGATCAGGTCAATATATTTTTAGATGTTAAAACTAGTTCTCAGTTAATGAAACTAGTGCTCTGTTGAATAGACAGGTGATGAAACTAGTTCCTAAATAATAAAATTGGTATCTTGTTGAATGAGCAGATGTTGAAATTGGCTCTTGCTTAATGGAATTATTGTCTTGTCTGAATGGACAGTTATTGAAACTAGTTCCTGAATAATGAAACCGATATTTTGTTATTCTGAAATTAAATCTTGATTAATTAAAATTTATGTCTTGTTGATGGGATAACTATTAAAATTGGCTTATAAATAATAAAATTAATATCTTATTTAATGGCTAGTAAACCAATTTCTTAATTAAAGAAATTAAGGTAAATGAAAAGTTAGAGAATTAAATTCTTGAGTTATTATGAATGTTTATCGAATATTTAAGAATTTGAAAATTTGAGTAACGTTAAAAAAATAATTATTTAGAAGGTGAATAACTTTACTTAAATATTATTATTATGTATATAAATGATTTAATGATGGACTGATACATGTTAATCCATATGTGCATTTCAGGTTCTCTTTTGAAATGTGCAAATTAGAGAGCTTAAGATTATTACTTTTTGTGTTATGACTGCGTAGAAGAAAAAAAAGACTCCATTTTGTATGTAATTTATCAATTTTTTTAATTAATTGAATTGATAATAAATTTTAGATTTAATAAATTTTAATTAATTGAATTGATAATATGTTGTCCTTGAATATTTTCAATAAATATTGTCATGAATATAATTTGTTTACATACGGATCAAAAGTTGAAAATCTTGATTAAAATAATGCAGATTGTTGTTGTTGTTGATGCAAGAAACTCTGCCAAATTCTTTGGAGAATTTTCAATGGGGATTTAAATGGAAAAAGGCATTTCCAGCTTTTCCTATAATTATTTAGTGTTTATTTGAATTTTGTATTACAAAATGTTGAGAATATTACATTAAAAATATAATTTATTTATCTATTTTATAGTATTTCTAATAAGTATAACTTACGAGATATGTTTTCCCTTCGATTTTGTATCTTTGTGGGAGAAGATTGGTAAAACCCTAGAAAGGACCTGTGTGCCGGAGCAGCAACTTTTGCAGACATTCAAGGTATGAATATCATTTCATTAGCTTCATATGTAAAATTGTACTCGTAACACTGGTAATGGTATCATCTGTCAGACCTCTGTCAGCTTGAGTTTAAATAATGTCTAGCAGTACTGATCTTAGTATCAGATTTTTTAAAAGTTTGTATGGAGACGTCATCAAGTTTGACATCGCTTCTCTTTTCCTATCTGTTTTTTGCAGAAGCTTCGGCTCCGCTCAATGTGGTTTTATCATATGATTGCTCTGCATTTGTGAAGGGAGATCAAACCAACTTTGAAATTGAACCATCATTTGGCGTCGAGGCCTCTGAGCTTCATGATCACATGTTTCTTTATCTGAAAGAACAATATCACTGTGATCATCACCCTGTACAGCCAAAAGACCAACTTAAGTACATTATAGCAAGCTGTGATGCGTTAATGTCTATGCTGCGTTAAACACTAAATGCACAACCAAACAACCCGCTCAAACAATATAAGAGAATATCAATGCACAGATGTAGGACACATTTTACTGAGGAACAGTGGCCCCTTCAGAGTCATTAATGGAGACACAAAGGTGAATTAATGTCCTGTTGCCACTCATAAGTAGAGCACACTGCAAGAGCTTTATACCTCCAAAAGTTGTGCAGCATATGCTCGCTTTGCACATTTCCCTTTACTCTTCCCATTCTGAGTTATGGGTTTGGGGGATTTTGAAGGGAGATTTCGGTTCTGATAATTTCTGGTAAGAGTGAAGTCTTACAGAGAAGCAAAAGATGCTGACAGAATTATAAATGGATATATTTTAAGCCCGCTGGATTCAAATCCATGGCTTAGATTGTTAAGGAATGAGGTTTCATTAGATTGGGCTTGGCCCATTGAACACGCCCATAGATTTAAGTCCTTGATCACTGGATTCAAGTCTCGTTGAAGACCAAAATGTCTGCAATCATGCGAATTTATTGATAAAACCAGAATGTCTACCATTAAAAAAAGCCAAGGCAAAACTGAAGTTTACGTGTGTAAGTGCAAGTTAAAGCTCATCATGACATGAAGGCATGCCCTTCGAGAAGAAAACGTTTAACGTCTACATTTCTTCACCATCTCGTCCTTGTCTTAGTGCCCCATGAACCAACCAAGCTTTCAGGCCATGCAGGAAACATTGTTACTTGCAGATGATTTCTTACCACCGTATTTCTGTCAGGCCAAAAGGAAACCAAGATTTTATATCTGATGTGCCAGTAATCCTACTACATGATAAGCTGTTCCAGATGCAAGTACTTGAAGCTCACCTGCTTTCCAATGTTGAATAGGGTACACTTGTATCTGATCAAGTATCTAATTTGATACCCCATTGTGATGACAAAAAGAAGAGTCCAGGAACAGAGCAATATAGACCAAACGACAGGAACATCAAAAACTGGAAAGAATGTCATCGCAAAAGCGATGATGAATGCCCTTGTGAAGGAGTACCTAGATACATGACAGCCAAAACAATAGATTATTTTCAGGAACAGATATATCCAAGATGGATCTGCAAAAGCAGCCCTATGGTGCTGGGGAAAGTGTTCGGGTGGTAATTTACCCGGTCAAACAAACTACCATATTTCACCAGCTCCCTAACTACTTGATTCTTGAAAGCAATCTAGAATCTGTATGAAACTATGAGAACCTCCAACATTCAACATTTTTCCTGCCGACTGACTGAGTAAAATATAAAACTAAGAGAGAATAGTTTATGATCGAATTATCAAATGTCTACTTGAAATCGTTTATCAGGTTATAGATAACGGTGGAAGGAATTACTCGATAATTAATATCAACAGGATGAAAATAACAAAAAGACTAAATACCGTAATGGCACATGGATACTTCATTACCAGAATTTGAACTCTGGAAGCCGGCGGATGAGTGGCTTGAATTCATCGGAACAACTTGTCGGAAGCGAAGGACCATCTGCATGTTCAGGATCAACCAGAAGTGACAAAAACCCACTTAACAAATTCACTATGTATACCCCGAGCCCATAAACAATGATGTAAAACCCTCGAACGTAATAAAGTCGTGAACAATAGACAGCCACTATAACAAGAGTCCCAATCCACCTATAGACAGCATGAGGTGTAGCCTTATCCAGATAAAATCTATACATCCTCCATGCATCATGTTCCCATCGAGCAACAGGTGACACCACTGAGGCATTCTCATCCCCAAATCCTTCCATTAGTTTTGATCTTCACACCTGCAGATTTTACAGTACAAAACCAATCAAACCAGCAAACAAACAGGTAGAAATGCACAAGATACAGCAAATACCAAACATGTACATCAATGTATGCTTCTGAATAACAAATCCTCATATTCAAAGATAATCAAAAAAGCATAATAAAGCAGAAAAGAACATGTCCCTGGATATACACGTACCAAGATCGTGGAAATGCTTTAATGACTATATAAACTTGCAAGTGAAAAATATTCTTTCAACTCAAGCTTCACATTCAATGTAAATGTTCCAAATTCATGGAAATATCACTTTCAAGAATCAAAATCTTCAGGCATTCTCCCCACCTTCCAATCAAATCAACCATTCATACCCATTTATTTGAAAACAAGAAGGCACGAATAGCTATAGAATCACATATACGCACCAAAATATACAAAAGAAAAAAGCCCTTAAAGATCAATATTTAACCAATGCCAAAGAAACCCAGATGACAAATATATGCAACTATGCAAGGAACATAAAAAGAAACCAATAGCCCAAAAATCTCACTTCCCACCTTCTAGGGATCGAAATGTAGTTACCAAGCTCCATTTAAGTAGCTAAAAAATATTATAAAAAAAATGAACACAGTATCTCAATCAATCTAGTCTGAGTGTTAGAATCAAGAAACAAAGAAGATCCCCAAAATGTAAATGCCTAAACAGAAAAAAGGACGTAAAAGAAGGGAAATCGGTCCAAATTGTCAGGAAAATAAGGAGAGTAGAGGTTAACCTCGAATAGACTTTGTTTGGCGTTTGTTAAGCAATGCAACAAAAACTTGTTTTCTTATGTGAATCTACTTTCTTTCAAGAATTGTAACACCTGATACTCGCGCAATTATAACCACCCCAAAGCGTACGCAAAGATGCGTTGTTAGAATTTTCTGTACAGAAGGGTTATTGTATAAATTCTATATTCTCTACAGAAAATTCCGTCAACGCATCTTTCCAAGTCTTGTTTTCTTCTGTTAATATCTTGGAAGAATATTTTGATGGGTTTTTTGAGGGTCACCGTCTCCTTGGTGAGAAAGCCAGAAGAAAGGAAGTGGCAGGTGAGAGAAGGTACAGAGCCTCGAGGTCTAAGGAGGGTTTTTTGTTTTCTTTCTTCGTCCTTTCTTCGTTAAACTGATTTCACTGAATTGGGCCTGGCCGAGTAGTAATGTACACCAGAGATTTATATGGTGGTGTACTGGTGTCCAGACTCCATAGTCTTGGCTTCATTGACAGAGATCTCAAAATGTTGGGCAGCTTCAACCAATGAACATAGGGCTGGCAGCGGTCCCTAATCTCCACCTTCGCCATGATAAAGGACTCGAGGGTGAAGGGGTAGATGAATACAACGCCGAACCTACATCCCGTATAGGCGAGACTCCTAGGTGCATGCACTGAGCTGAGGTAGAAAGAGGCAGCTGGAAAGGGACAAAACATTCAATTCCTTGCATGAAGAAATGAATTCAACCATAAGCAAAGATTGATGGATCTTGCAGACCAGTTAAGGCAATCAACATAAAGGGAGGATTAAACAACCCATTTTACGTATCAACGCAAGTACGGAAGAAATCTCAGTATCACCCAATGCAATTCGCTCCAAATATATCAGTTGGAACACGCGCTTGACCCAGAAAAAAAATAAGATAAACCATTCGAATTTAAAGCTAACTTGAAACAGAGTCGTCCACTTCTATCTGTCTGTCATAACTTCCAGTACTACAGAAGCATACACTAATGGCTACAATGCCACTTTTCATGACTACCATAGAGGGAACTAATACAACGGAATCAAGCACTTTACATAGACAATATTCATTCTCAGAAACGTAAATGAATCTTCTTCGTTTGTATATAAACAATAAAGTTTCACTTCTGCAACATCAGCACTCTGCCATCATAAAATGCCAAGGCACAATTGAACTTTAGGTTTGTAAGTGCATATTAAAGTCCATCACAACATGAAGGCATGTCCCTTAAAAAGGAAAAATCAATTGTCATGAATCTTCATGTCTAAATATTTCCTTCCATCTGGTCCTTTTCTAGTTGCCTATCAACCAGCCAAGCTTTAGTCCCCACGGGAGCCACTGCTACTTGCAGAAGATTTCTTACCACCATACTTCTGTTAAATACCAAAGAAACCGGAATGTTATCTCACATAATAGCAGTCCTACTATAAGAAAGGAAGTTACAGCAGCCACAGTTATTGGAGGTGTGAATAAAAGGTGGTTGCGTGGAAGAGAAAAATAGAGGTGTAAAGCACTCGGAAACTCACCTGTTTTCCTAAACTGAATGGAATATATTTGTATTTGATCATATGTGCAATTTGGCGCCTCATTGTAAGGACAAAAAGAACAATCCAGTAACAGAGCAAAATAGGCCAAAAGACAGGAACATCAAACATGGAAAAGAAGGTCATAACAAATGCGATGACGAATGCCTTTGTGAAGGAGTACCTGAATGTAATGGCAGAAACAGCAGGTTATTGGCATGCATAGATGTATCCAAGATGGATCCTCAAAAGCAGCCCTAAGTAGTTGAGAAAAGGCTTGGGATAGAGAAACATCTGGACTTAACCAAACAAACTACTAAAAATATTTAGCTTTCCAACCACTTAATTCTTAAAAGCATGCGAGAATCTGCAAGAACTATGAGAACCACCAATGTATCTTGCCAAGTGTCCAAGTGAATCAGTCATGACTGAAGTCTCAAAAGACTACTGGGAATCATTTATCAGGTTATAAGGAACAACGGAAGCATACCAACATCATGGGGGTAATTACAAGATTAAATGCCACGAGTGGCAAAATTGTTTTCATTACCAGAATTTAAACTCAGGAAGTCGGCGAATGAAAGGCTTGAATTCATCAGAACCCTTTGTCGGCAATGAAGGACCATCTGAAGGATCAATTTCAGGATCAACCAATGGTGACAAAAACCCAATAAGCAAATTCAGTATGTATATTCCAAGCCCATAGGCAATGATGTAAAACCCTTGAATATAACAAACTCGCAAGCAGTAGATAGCCACTGCAACAAGAGTGCCAATCCACCTGTAGACCGTATGAGGTGTACTCTTATCAAGATAATACTGATAAATCCTCCAAACATCATGTCCCCATTGTGCAACAGGCGATGCAACCGAGGCACACTCAGCCCCAACTCCCTCCATCCAATTTAATCTTCACAATCCTGCTGATTTGATAATACAAAACAAATTAAACCAACAACACACACAAACTCATTAAAAAAAGAAGAAAATGCAACAAATACCACTGCCCCTATCTACATTGTATACTACCATGCTTCATTTCAACTGTAAAAGCATGAACTTGCTTCCTTTTGATCAATACCCATTCAATTTCACGAATCATAATCTGGATAAGTAATCGATTTCCAATCACCACAGAAAAAAGAAAAAAAATAGCATGAATCTCCTCAACTGCTACCAAAATCTCATGAAATGAAGCAAAATATAAACTACAAAACCGATAAATATTTGCTAAACTTATGTTCAAAAAGAAAAGAAACAGATTTACAAGAGCCCACGTGCCAAAATGGATGCAAGAAACATAAAAACTATCCAACACGCACAAAAACACTTCACTTTCCCCATTTTTATGAACCCAGACTGTGTAAAAAATGAAAATCTAACAAATATGAAAGAAGCCCAGATGATAAATGCACAAAAAAATGCAGTTAATAAGCTTCATTTAAGCAACCAAAAAAAATTAAACAGTACAAGATCTATGCAATCAGGAAACAAAGAAATACTCTCAAGAACCCCAAAAAATACAAGAAACAGATCCATAATTAACAGAGCATAAGAATCAAGAACCACAAACTTACGAGCTGATTGGATGGCAACAGATATGGGATTAAAGGCAGCAAAGAATCAGAAAGTAAATGTAAAAGAAAATCAAGTAAAAATAATGAGAAAAAAAATGTAAGGGGAAAGAAGTAAAAAAAAAATCGATTGTGATAGTAAAGAAAATGAAGAGAAGAGAAGCTGACCTTAAATGGACTTCTGTTTTATGGATGGCCGAGGACTGTGAGAGATAGCGGAGGAGGAACAAAAGGTAATATTTGGAGGCGAAATATGTGCAGATCGATCAGTGAGAGCCAGTGCCTGCTTGCAGGGATAGGTTTGGTATTTTCCTAGTTTTTTGTCTTTATTTCTGAATTTCCATTAAAAAAAAAACCAAGAAACGAAGAGAGGGTGCTTGTATTGATTGAGGACGGTGAAGGGTGTTCGAAAGATAAGCGGTGATGGCAAGGAGAATATGTGGGGGACACCCAGAGGACTCGTTATTATTTTATATTATTTTATTATTTTTATTTTAATATGGATATTTGGACCAGCTTGCGTATACCTCAACTAATTTCATGGGCTCTGAAATTAACGACCATATAAGCCTTCAATGACCATGATATGAGTAAACACGAGGCTCAAACCTGAGTTCACAGAGAGAGCAAATCTCTTAATTCCAAACTCTTATCACTGGACCACCACCTAGATAATTATTTTATTTTATTTTTTAATTTTCTAATAATATGTTTACCAATTCTTGATTAATTCAAAGAGATTTAAAAAAAAAAAGATATAAATTTAATAGTTCACATTAAATAACTTGCAGCTCTTTTCATGTTTTGATTATCGGAAAAAGAATTCCATGATCATTGAAAGTACAAATTATCAATTTTTTTCCTGATGAATCTCCAAGAAATCTATGTAATCATTGAAATTGATATTAAATTAAATATCGTATCAATTTTACGCAAAAGTTATGTTTAATTATCAAGGAATATAGATTTCTAGGTTAAATTCAATAAAAGTTATGTTTCTTGCAAAACATTATTTTATTTCCAAAAAGAAAATGGAATTCTGATTAGATATGCATGGAAAGTAGAGGTAATTGTTTTCGGTTTGATTTTTATTAAAAAAATAATTAAATTGAAATTTTTTTAAAAAAATTAAAATCAGTTCAAACTGACCGCTTTCGGTTCGGTTTGGTTTTTTGGACAAAACCAGTTCAAACCGGTTTAACTCAGTTTTTTGGTTTTGGCTCGGTTTTTTTGCTTTGGGTTCGGTTCGGTTTTTTCGGTTTCAAACTTATAAAACCGAAACCAAACTGGTCGGTTTTTTCATGATTTTAATCTATTTAATCGGTTTTTTTCATGATTTGATTTTTTTTATTATTTTTTTTACAGTTTTCTCAATTTTTCAGTTTTTTTCTCACCCCTAACATAAAGATTTAACAGAGAATGTATAAAACTACCCTTAGAGTTTAAATCAATCAATTTGACAATACAAGGATTAAATTACCTAACAAAGAGTTCGAGGATTAAAATAAATAATTCCTTCCTGTTTTGCCACGTGATTTTAGAGTTTTTTATAATAATTTGGGAATGAATTAAAAAAAGAAAAGCTACTGGGCTCGGCCCACCGTTTTGTGTGATAATGTAGTGAACGACAGGGTCTCATCAATGTAGCCCGTCTGGCAGCCTTGGCCGTGCTCATGGTGCAGGATTTGTCTCTCCTGACTTTTTTTTCTTTTTTCTTTTTTCTTTTTTCTTTTTTAACGGTCTATAGTGATTTCCCAAGTGCATTTCTTTCTGGAGATTTCTTTTTCTCGGTAAAAACGTACAAAACCTTTTGTAGAAATTTTAGCTTGACAATAAATCTTTTAGTGTGTGTGTATTTTATCTTATTGTAAAACCCCGGTTAATATATATATATATATATATATATATATATATATATATATATATATAATGAGAATTATTTTAAAGGGACATTAATGAGTGGATTGAAATAAAAATTGGTTAAAAGAATAAAAGGGTATAAAGAAAGGTTAAAAGAATAAAGGAATGAATTGTTATGGTTATAATTATTTTAAGAATGATTGTTGTTAGAATCAAGTTTAGAAACATGAATAAAAATTACATAAGTGAGGAAATTAGATAAAATTGATGAATTGTAGGGGTTTAATTAAATTGAATATGATTGAATTAGGTTAAAATAAAATGTCCTATTGAAAAAACAGGGGGGATCTTTAGGTTTTTAATAAGTATTAAAAAACATTTATAATAATTTAGGTTTAATTTTGTATAATAACTTTTTTGTAAAATTTAAAATTAATTTTTTTAGGAACTTGGAGACTAATGATAGTAGTGAAATTAATATTAGTTATAATAGATTCATTGTAGGGAGGAAAATAAAATGGTTTATAAGAAGGGAAGTGGAGAATAAATTGGTAATTAAAGTAAGAATAACAAATGATAGTAATATTAGGATAATTAGTATAAATTGATTAGTCACTTGGAAAAAAAATGACTAATGATAATGATGAATATCATTATTGACATAGATTAATTATCATAAAAGGGTAATTAATGATATCAAAAGTATTAGTGTCGGTTTAAATTGATTAGTCACTTAAAAAAAAAAGTGATAAATAATAACGATGAATATCATTGTTGGCATGGATTAATTATCATGCAAGGGTAATTAATGATATCAAATGTATTAATATCATCATAAACTGATTAGTCACCTAAAAAAGAAAATGATTAATAATGATGATGAATATTATTGTCTGTATAAATTAATTATCAAGTAATAGTAATTAATAATATCACAAATATTGATATCACTGTAAATTGAGTTGTCATTTAAGTGATGAAAAAGTTGACAATGATAAATATATTTGCTGGTATAATAAACCATCAATTCAAATTATAAAAAATATTATGAATATTTGTTATTGATAATCAAAGGATAATAAAAAGGATTTTTATTGTGTTGCAATGATATATATATATATATATATATATATATATATATATATATTACTTAATGAACACAAGAAATTACAATCATGATATTAAATATCTTCTTAAAGCAACCATTATATCTTATTAATTATATGTTTTCTATTACAAGTTCTTGCCGAACTTGTCCATATTAGTGTGGATTATGCTTGTAGTTTCTTTCTTGCTATAGTTTAGGGAGTGATATAAGTCCCTTTTTTTTATTGATGTATTAGAATTGAAAAAAACTTAGTAACTTAATGATAATATAAAATGTTGAATTTATGATTAAATTTCTAGTTTATTTTTCATGGCATGTAATTCAATTAGTTGAAACTTTTATTTAGATGGAATGTGATGCTTTTATATTTTCCTTAATTATATAGTTATAATTTCTATAACTCCGTAGGATAACTAGCAATACATTGTAGATATTTGTGATATATAATAGGTGTAAGAAGTAATTGTAAATGAATATAGTTACATGTAAGGGATGATTATTGACATGATGTCCATATTAATTGGACTGTGTGATAAAAAGAATGTTTGACACATATATTATACTCTCGATAACTTGGTAACATTACCAAATAGGGGAAATGTTGCTAAGATTTACAAAAAAAAAAAATGAAGACTTTATTAATTATAGGCATGTTGAATTTCAAAATCAAGACAAAAATTAAGGATGTTACATTTATAGTTTAAATTTTCATATATAACCTTAAACTCTGAACTAATTTTGTTGAGTGCTAAATCAAAGCGATCAAAATATTTGTTACATGTAGTTTTAAATTACTTAGAATCATAAATACTCTGAAAGGCGTGGGGAAATACTATTCTTCTATACATTGTGGACTAAAACTTTAGGCATTATGGATTCACTATACCTATGAGTTTTTGTTTTATCTTTTTTTTAAAAAACTTTTGCCCTTCAATGGCCTAATTGAAGGCTAATTTAGCAAAAATTGATCAGTAATGATGAAATTAAAAGACAAATGACTAAAATAGAACACACAAAGAAGATGGGTGGTGTTTTAGAAATTATTTTTGAAATCTTAAACGTAGTCCTCTTTCTTTACTAATTATAACAACTGGGTCCCTAGAATTTTTAAAATTTTTTTTTAAATCAATTTTGATAATAAAAAAAACTTCATCTTTTCTTTTTTTTTTAGTTCATGGATTAAGAGAGGAGAGAAAAAGTTGTTGGTTTCTAAGGGTAGAGAGAGAGAAATATCGTTGATACTAGTTTGAACCACCAAAACAATCAATCTTTGTGTCAATGGTTCCATACGACGTGAGGAGTTCAACTTAGTTTTTTTTTTAAATCTTGAAAATGCATAAAAAACACATATGAGCTCGAGAAGATTTCTGATTGATTTTAGGTCTCGGGGTGGTTTTTTAAGCCCATTAATCCATTTAGTAAGGTTTCTATAGTATTTTCTAAGTGTTTTGGGTAGAAAATGGGTTGAAAATAGATTTATGGGTCAAAGAACATTTGATCTTGATTTTTCGGTCACCACAATGACCGAGATTTGAGTAAAATCAAACGACGCGTCATCTAATTGAATTTGTTTTCAAAAAAGTAGGGCAGATGACATGTCACCCGTCCTATCTGCAATAAAAAAAAATAAGAGTCTAAGCACACGAGCTCTTACTAAATAGGTCGGCGAGTTGACCTGACTTGTCAGACCTAACAATGACTGACCTTTTCCTTCTTCTTTTTTTCTAATTATTTTTTTATATGTGTTTTTTAAAAATTATTTTTTATTTATATTTATTAACACCCATTCTCTCTTTTATTTTGTTCATGTAGCTTTTTTTAAGTGATGATTATTTTTTTAGTTATTTTGAATGCATTTGTTTTTTGAAATGATTATTCTAATTCATCTATAATCTTTTTTTTTTAATGTTTTATATGAATAAAAAAGTATTTATTTTTGGATAATGTTTTTAATATGCGTAACTCTATATAATATTTTTTTCTTTTATTTTATCAAATAAATTTCACGTGTATCTATTTATATTATCGTTTGATTAAATAAAAATTTAATTCTTGTAAACAAAGTCATTTAACACAATTGGAGCAAAGACATGTATTGCAAGGTCAAATAAATTGATCTATGTATGTTTATAGATTTTTCTATTTTCTTCTTTATATATAACTAATGATTTCTTTTTTATTTTTCTACATGTATATTGTTAGTAATTTATTTAATTCTGAGAATGTATGAGCCTTTTATTTTAAACTTAAATTGTTTTTATATAAATACACATGAAAAAACCTATATAAACTATTTTTTTTATAGGAAAAGGAATTTCTGATTATTGATGAGCGCGGGTAAAATATATAAGAGAGTATGTGAAAAAGTTGGGTCTTAGTGCACTCGTGTTTAGAAATGTGGTTGAGGTTACTTTTCAAAATACTTTTTATTTAGAAATGCATCAAAATTATATTTTTTTATTATTAAAAATTATTTTTAAAATTGACGCATCAAAATAATCTAAAAATATCAAAAAAATATTTATTTGAAATAAAAAAATTAAAAATATTTTTAAAATAGAAAAATAAAAAGGGCTGAACGGAGAAGGGAACAGAATTTGACTGGGGGCACCTTGTACAAACAGAGCTGAGTCCCGGATCCTTTGCTGGACGCGTGGCATGTGCCCCTGATAACTTGCCAAGCGATTCAGGCCGGGCCGATGGGACCTCATAGACTGGGAGTCATTCAAGCCCATTAACGGTGGTTACCAGGGGGAGCTATAGGCCCAACATAAAGGCCGTTTTTGCGAAGAAAAGAATGGCTTTTAAGCTGTCTACAATCTCAGTATCAAAAAACATAATCTGCCGCAGAACAGTTAATAATGATTTTTGAAATTTAATATGTTCTAATGATTTTTAGAAGCAGAAAAACGTGTTTTACCCCAGTTGTGTTCTTCGTTTTGCACGAGTATAGCCATCTTCTAATCCTCGGAAGAGTCAGCTTTTTCGAATATTTTCTATGTTATTATCGGCATGTTTGGAAGTATGATTAAGTCTGTTTTTATAAATATTTTTTATTTAAAAATATATTAAATTTTTTATGTTGAATCCATTCAGAAATACATGAATTTTTTTTATAAAAAAAATCAATTATTACTGGAAATCCAGTGCAAAATCAGATACACTAAAAAGGCACTAATTCTCAATCCAATAATTACAATAGATGACAGAAATGGAGGCAATCATTTTAGCAAAGCGCCAACAAATTCATTTCCATTCACAAGACCAGTAAATGTAGTGGGATGGACCAAACTTATGATTTGAAGTGATATTCTCACGCCTCATCCAAATAACTTTGTAGTTTTATTGATTTGATTTTCCAATTATTTTTTAAAAATTATTAATTCAAGTCTCATAAACCTTAAAATCACTAAAAACTTATATAATTATTAACTTCAGGCCTATAAAATTAATCGAGATATACATAAGTTGATCCGAATATTCATATTAACTTGCGGCAAATTAAAGTTTTCAAAATCAACAAACATGGAAACATTATGATTTATCAATTAGAAGCTGAGCATTGCAAGCACCAGCCAGATTTTGTAAGAAAAAAAAAGGTGAAAAATGCCATGAAGCACCCATGAATGGTGGAGGTGAGAAGGGCATGAAGCACGAAACGCATCGACTCTTCTACTCTGTTTTTTATTGATTGTGTTGACTTTAAATTTTGAGAGCTAGTATTTTTCACAGCTTTTTTCTATTTATGATTTCAGAGAAAATAAAAGGTTAAATATCAGCTCTAAAAAAAGTCTGGAAGAGCCATTAAATGGAATTTAGTGCAGTAGATGAATTTCTGAAGGAAAAAATAAAAAAACAAGGAATTTAGTACAGTCTTGCATTGTTGGAATTATATGACTGCATGCCAATATTTGTGAATTTATTATATTATTAAAAATATCGGTGAATTTATTATAATGTTAAAAACAGGGAATTTAGTGCAAGCTAATTGCGATTACAATTTGCTTTATTAATTTGCTTTATAATGTTAAAAATTAAGTCCTTTTTCCTTGAGAACATATTTGCTTTATTAATTTCCAACAAGTTCACAATCATTAGTAATAGATTTCCACACTAACAAAACTCAAAGTTCAATTCCCCGTTTCTTCAGGTTATGGCCGAATGAACCACCATTAGAAACTAAGTTATTTGAAAATTATGGAATTAAAAACAAAAAAAATTAAGTGTGGTGATTTTATTATAGACTGAGTCCTTTTACAGATCATTATAGATTAGAATAGTTAATTTTTTAAAATTTTTAATGTAATCCTCAAGCTTTATTCTTGCATAATTGAATCCTTTTGAATACCCAATTATTTATTTATTTTTCAAGAAAAGGTTGAATTTAAAGAGAGGACCAGTGTAAAAAAGGTGAAGAAAATAGATGGCAATCTCAAATTTCATACAAAATTTTTTATTTTGATCCCAGATCGTTTTTGGTTTATTGGGGAGCGGTCTCTTTAGTTGTTTGAAATTCAATTTTGGTACCAAACTTCATTTCCCTAATTTTTCAAAACTTTTTATAGTGAGAAGAGATAGATAAGCCTGTTGGATTTCAACATAAAAAGAAAAAGTCATCATTAACACATATTTCAATCATAAAAAATGATTGAAATTTGTGTCAACAAATTTCATTTGATGTTGAGAGCCTTATAATAATTGTTTTGAGCATTGATATTACATAAAAAACATATCTAATTCGAGGACGAAAAGATTTATTCGGTTTGATTTTTTTATTTGAACCCTTTTTGGGGTTTATCGTGTTGCTAAATTGGTTTGTACATATTCTAAAGGTGTTTGTAGAGTATTTTTAGCTTTAAATGAGTTGAAAAATAGGTTTTTAGGGTAAAAATTTCATAGCCCTGATTTTTCAAGTTATCATTGTAGTTTTATCTACCATTTTAAATGAAAAAAATAAATAGGCCCACACACATAGGGTGTTCCTTTCAAAGGCCCACGATGCTAGGTTTTTTTTTATATATATATTTTTTGCTCCTTTTGGTTTCTTATAAATATAGATATATGAAAACAAAAATTAAAAGAAAAATTGAGCTAGACATCTGCTCTATTATTTTTTGGTCATGCAAGGAAGAGAAGCGAATCGAGGGCAAGTGATAATTAAAGATAATTGTAGCTTGAATGTTGTGAAATGCATGCTTAATTGCCATGGAAATGTAAATGATGTGCTGGCAAGGATGATAAGATTGTGATGAGAATTAAGAAAGAAATATGCCTGTCACCACACACGAGTGGTCCGGCCAAGGTAGGGAATTAGGGAGAGATATTATTTGTTTAATTTACAATCAAATTAGGGATA
>Ga0325402_1001750_pt1 | contig 18307 bp, 4 predicted proteins | sample PopdelMetagenome_22_FD_207212 | JGI IMG/M metagenome (GOLD analysis project Ga0325402, IMG submission 207212) | Populus deltoides microbial communities from Bellville, Georgia, United States - Xylem-PdKOR-R3 | ecosystem: Host-associated > Plants > Phyllosphere > Stem > Wood/Secondary xylem... | reverse complement strand
TTTCTCTTCCGATAATCGAATAAACTACGTAGCTGGCGCCTTCTGAATAAAGAAGAAAAATTCAATAACCCAGATTATAATCCTGAACAATTAAAAAAGTTGATTTTATTTGAATCAATGAAAAAAAGGTAATAATAACAAACGGATAAAACATAAAAGAAATAATCACAATAACTCGGGGAAAGTCTTGATCCAGGAGTAAAAAAAAACTATGTTGTTTAATTTTTAGATAATTAAATATGAAAAAATGAAATAAAATTAAAAAGGAACAAAAACTTAATGTAAGTCAACATGAACTAACATGATAAATATGTAATTTAAGGATTAAAATCGAGTCAGCCCAAGTTAACCTCTTAAACTTATGTTCTATGTTAGGAGGTCAAGATAACATGATAGAAAAAGAATTGAAAAAATTATAAAGCTATTTTTTTTTTATTAAAAGTGTCAAAAGAAGAAATTAGAAAAGAAAATCATTAAAAAAAAGGATGTCAACCCTTAATAACTTTTTAAACTCGTTACCTGGATCATTAGATTAAAAATATCATGCATGAAAAAATCATGAAATTCAATCCCTAAGAAATAAAATGTTGATAGGCAGAAGAAAAAAAATCACTCAAAAAGATTTAAAATTAAAAAAAATAATTAAAATAATAAGGGTTAAAATCAAAATAAAAATAAATTAGAGGAAACAATAAATTTTTAATTTGATGTTTAAATTGAGAAGAGTAATAACATTAACAAAAGGATAAAAAAAATCAAAAGAATTAGGATCAAGTTGTAAAAAATAATATACCATATATTTGGATTGAATGATGAAATTAAAAATTAATAGAACTTCTAAAAAAGGGTCAAGGGAAAAAAAATTATAAATAAATAGAATAATGGCCAAATATATATATATATATAGTAAATTGGGATTGAATGATGAAATTGAAAACAAATATTTTTTTTATAAAAAGAGCTAAGAACAAAAATTAGAAATCAAAATAATAAAAACTAAAGTTGAAATGTCAAAACAAGAAGGACCAGTTTGTAATTTTTAGAGGAGGAGAGAGAAAAAAAATAAAAGGCCCACAAATGATAAATCACTTAACCTCTGCTGACACGTGTTGCGCCACCAAGAAAAGGATGTGGCAATGCATCCAATGACAAGATGGAATGGCAATTTCGGCTAACGGGAGGCATTGCATGTGCTGTCCAAAGTGTATGGGCAAGTGCATTACACACGACAACAACTTTTTATATTAAAAAATAATTCATGAAACTAAAAAGATGAAAATACCCCGGTACTCCTAGAATTTACAGCAAACTATATGAAAAGATAGAAATTCCCCTCAAAGAATGGCTTAATATTTTTTTATTATTGAGGCAAAACTGTAAATCTATTGTATTTTTAAAATACAAAAGACCAAAATACCCTCTTTACCTTGTTTTAACAATTCTGACATGAAGGGTAAATAGATCATTTAACTATAGTTAAAGAAGGAGAAAATTTCACCCCTACATAAATCTTTAAAGATTGATGTGTTGTGTTAAAAGACTAAAATACCCTCAACCCAAAGGTTATTGGTTTTTTTAGAAGGGCAAAAATATCATTTTATTATTATGGTTAATAGTAAAATGAGTCTACGTACATAATGTTTTTGCCTTTAACTTTAGCTTATACTAGCTATTTGACATGCTTTCCATCATGGACTAGATTTTTTTATATATATATAAAAATTATACATGTAGGCTTTTTCAATGTATTTTTGTACATAATTTTTGTTAAGTATAAATTAAAAAATTCATGCATACATACAATCAAATAAATCAAGAACTATGTATATTAATAAACATAAAAAAATTATTATTAATGATAACTAAAAATAAAATTGGACAAATCAAGAGATATGTATAGATCAAGATACTTAATTTTGCAAGACGGGACATTTACCTGGTTGTATTTACTGAATTTATTTAAATTAATTTGATATTAAAAATAGACACACATATTAAATTGATTAAATAAAATAAAAGTGTGAAAAATATCATGCAGACTGCATATATTAGAAATATTATCTAAATAAATTTCTTGTATACAAAAGATAAAAGAAATAATTATAATAATCTAAAATAATCTTTTCAAACATTAAATACGCACAACACCATCAAAAATACAATATGTATCCAAAAAATGCTAAATAAACAAAATAAAATCACAGATGAGAGATATTAATTGAAACGCAAATTTAAAAATTATTAAAAAAAAAGATATGTTAAAAAAAGATATCAGTTAAAAAAAGCAATATCAGAAAAAAAATATTAATAGCCTAGGTATTCTGGCTTAACTCGTCAAATCTGTAACCTGAAGCATGAACTTAACCGAGTTTGGCTTCCCTTAAACTTATACTCAACCTATAAAAAGAAAAAAAATAGCTAAAAAGATCCAGACTCATGAGCCTATGGCCCAATGCACCTGGCCACTGCAATGAAGAGCCCAGAAGTGTTGGTGGGCCTTCAAGCCCAGGCCTGCAGACCTAGGTTTGGTTTTGTTTTAATCAAAATTTGTTAAAGAGGTGGAAGACGCCCCTATTTTTTTTTTGAAAAAAATAAGCAGACAACATGTCATTTACGAGCTCATATAGCCACCAATTAGAGCAGTGACTCTTTTGGCTAAAAAAACAATTTTTTAAAGCTATTTCAGCCCAAAAACACTTCATTGACACCCTTTAAACATCCACAAATCATTCCATCAACTCCAAGTACTTAAAAAATAACCCAAATACTTGAAATCAAACTAGGTTATTTTTGGCTTTCTCGACTTCAATCTGATTTTTCATGCAACATTGAAGCTACAAACAATCACCATGAAGCTCCTCTCATCTCCAGGAATCCGTGGACACCAAGAAACTCATTTTGATGGCTGAAATTGGGGTGAAAAGTAACTTTCTTTCTTATCGTATGAATCCAACAATTCATTTTTCTCTTCTCTCTAATGAAAAACTAAAAAATAACATAAATAAATATGTGTATCAAAAGTGTTTTTTTTATAAAAAAAATAAAGGAACCTAAATTTTCCTAATTGTGTAATTTTAAAAATCGAGCATGTAAGTGTATTTTTCATGCAATTTTTGGCTCACCACCCTTGTTTAGCATCTTTTTAATTTCGGGCCATCTTCTTTCAATTTCACGTGGACTAAAAAAATATAAGTAATTAGTTTCTAATTAGAATTAAATCACACAAAATAAAACTTTAAAAAATAAAATGAATTATTAGAAAATTAAAAAAAATCCATAATATTATATGAGTCCGTAAATAGTACCCAACTACAGTAAAATCACAACACCTTTTATATGTGTTTATTTATATTTATATAGTTTAAATTTGTCGGATAAAAAAATAAGTAATAATTACGGTACCGTGGTAATTATGATATAGTTGGCAAAACCAAAAAAACTAGTGATTGTTGAATCTCCGAGAGAGTATATTGAACGATGAGATAATGCCTCCTGCCATAATTGTCGTTTTCGATCTGGAACTGACCTTTTAAAAGACTTGCATCACCAAATCACTGTACCAGTTCGAGTCAACCGTTTTTTTTATTTTATTAAAATAGCAGATTTTTGTTTTTTTATTTTTCAATCGATAATTAAATTTGTCCAAGTCAATCAAATATAAAAAAAACTTGATCATGTGAATTAATATTATATATAATTCTAATCAAGTTTCACATCTTGAATTTCTTGAATCAATCTATCTGGGCATGAAAGGTTTAAAAACTATGTTTTATACTGCATGTCCATGAATACAGTACTGTACTCTTAAGTATACCATCCAATACAAGAAGAATACAGGAAAAAGAAACGTCTTTTTTTGCTCTGTTTAACTTGAAGGAATATCAGTACTAGAATTTCTGAGGCTTGGCTCAGTGGAGCTTAGCATGGCAGCGAAGCTCAGGATCGGAATCTGCCCTGCATAAACAATTTTGAGGAATTAGCTGTAATGTACTGACGACTGATTAAGAAATGGAACAGCCCCATCTAGATAACGTGGAACATTAATTGTATGATAACGAGATCATGTCTTGTTACGGATGGTGCGTTAGTGTATTCTCCTGCGCGTTGTTTGGGGTCGCATTATTATTTTTAATTTTTTAAAAAAATATTAAGAGTGTAGAGGTTCTTTTAATAGTATTATTAAATCCAATCAATCAGTTCGATCTTGAAATTTGCAAGCTCGGCTTCTTGCCTGCCTCAAATTTCAAATTAAACCGCGTGGGAGCTGATTCAAAGTGAGTCATTCAATTTAATGGGTCTAAAAACAACTTGGATGACCGGTAAGAACATGACATAACTTTTAAAAAAAATTAAGATAATATTTTTTTAATATTGAGACAATATTAGATTGGATCGATTTCGATCACCTTACAATTTGAGTCATGAACTGTAATGAGTTTAATAACTTTGTTGTTTTTATAAATTATTTTTATTTAAACTTATAATAAAATTAGATGCTTGTAAAACCTAGCACTAAAAAAATAAAACGTTTATTTGAGATCATGATATTCTATAGAAAGTAAAAAAAAAAAAAACCATGAATTTCTTTTCTCATCCAATCCAATATTGAAGAAGAGTAAAATAAAATTAAAACAATTGGAAAAATTATAGGATCAATATATATATAAATTATAAGATGAATATATATATATATATATATATATATATATATATATATATATATGTTTTGATAGGTAAACTCGCTAAATTTATAAATCGAGTAATCTAGGTCAACACGTCAAACCCACAAACCAAGTAATGGACTCTATTAGGATTAATAACTTATTTTCTTCTAAACTGTTTTTTATTTAACTGTACGATGATAAAAATAAATGATTGTAAAATCAAGTATTAAACTAATAATAAGATTTTTTTTTTAAAACTATAATAATCTCATAAAAAGTAAAATAAAATAAATTATAAAATTCAATTCTTAATCAGCTCAATATCGAAGAATGAAATAAAAACAAGAAAATTAAAAAAAATAAACTTATCAAACCCGTCAAAAAGCGCATGAATTTTTTTAAAATTAATAATATATTTTTTTAAATTATTTTTTAACTATATAATAAAAAAATAAAAAATTATATAATGAAATTCAATTAAAAAAAACCTCCTCGACAGTAAAATTGAGCGCCATCCCTCGCCCTGAGCTTGCAACAGCCGATTAGGAGTGCTTGCTTTCTCTTAAAAGCTGGAAAGTCTTACTCTCTTTTTTCCTGCACAGTAAACTAGTTTTATCCGTCTTGCTTGCATCAAACTTTAAATTGAGTCATTGATTTTAAATTAAAATGAATTTTTAAATTTTTAAAAATTTTTGATATCAATATAGTAAAATTATTAAAAAATATTAAAAAAAATTAATTTAATACATTTTCAAGCCAAAAACACTTTTAAAAAATAACAAGAGTGCATATTAGAGAATAATAAAATTTTTTTTAAAGTGTTTTTCACTTAAAAATAAATCAAAATAATACTTTTTATTTTTTTAATTTATTATTAACATCAATACATCAAAATAATCTAAAAATATAAAAAATTAATTTAGAAACTAAATCAAAATCAAAATCAAAAGGTTTTAAAAATATAATTTAACCGTAATATATATATATATATAGATGGTCCTGTTTCAAAATGTGAGTCAACTTTCAAGTTCATTAACCAAACCGAAGCAAAGAGAAGCTTGCATTTCTCTCTTTATATCTCTCCCTCTCTCTCTTCACTTCTGTCCTTCTACATGAAGTGAACTGGCCACTCCCACTTCCTCTAGACTATCCTTTTGGTTCCCAATGCCAAAGCACACAACACAAAAAATATTTCTTTGATTGATTTTTTGCCGCCTCCATTAAAATCCTCTGCTCTCACTTACCCTCCATTATTCTCTCTCTCTCTGCAACTCTCAGGCTCTTAATGACTCATAAATGAACCAAAACCAAAACCCAAAGCCACATTTTAGCTACTAATAAACACCATGTACCACCAGATCACCAAGCTTAAGCAGAATTGTTTTGTCTATGTTAAACAGTTGCAAAACATAAAAAGATCAATCTTTGCCTCTCTCTTTTGCTTACCAACTTCACTCCTTGCTCTTATATTCTTTCTCCTACTTTTGTACAATGGTTTCGCTGTTTTCTACGTTCACCTTCCCTTTCCCTCCAAACCTCAGCCAGAACCCGCCAATTTCTCCAAGGCCGATCTTGCTGGAAATTCACTTAAAAAGCTCCCATCTTCAGTGATGTATGCAGTTAAAGAAGACACACCATCAGTTATTTTAAAGACCCTTTTGCCTCTCTTGCAAAATCCAGCCATTTCAGTGACACCAATTAATCATTCTGTGGTTTTGAAGCCAAAGAAGGCTCATGGATACAAAGCTGTGAAGAGAATGCTGAGTTCTGGAGACAATTCAAAACAGTTTTCGACAAGAATAAGAGGCTTCCTTGGGAATCGTGGTTGTAAGGTTAGGTTCTTTATGACATGGATTTCTTCTTTGAAGCCATTTGGTGATAGAGAGTTGTTTGCTATTGAGAGCTTGTTCAAGTCCCATCCATATGCTTGTTTGGTTATTGTTTCCAATTCCATGGATGCTGAAAGTGGGAGTCTTGTTTTAAAGCCATTTCTTGACAAAGGGTTTAAATTGATTGCAATTAAGCCTGATTTTGATTATATATTCAAGGATACTCATGCTGAGAAATGGTTTAAAGGGTTAAAGAAAGGGAATGTTAGCCCTGGAGAAGTTTCTTTGGGTCAAAATATGTCTAATTTGCTTAGGCTTGCTTTGCTGTATAAGTTTGGTGGGATTTATATGGACACTGATGTGATAGTGTTGAAGACACTTACCAAATTGAGAAATGCTATAGGGGCACAAAGTATTGATCTTGAAAATGGGAAATGGAGCAGATTGAATAATGCCGTGTTGATTTTTGACAAGAAGCATCCTTTACTCTTCAAATTCATTGAAGAATTTGCACTCACATTCGATGGAAACAAGTGGGGTCATAACGGTCCTTATCTGGTTTCAAGAGTTGTTTCAAGAGTCAATAGAACGCCTGGGTTTAACTTCACTGTATTGCCTCCATCTGCATTTTATCCGGTGAATTGGAGTCGAATTAAAAGTCTCTTTAAGGGGCCTGAAGGTAAGGCCCATTCAACATGGCTGCGTAAAAAACTTGAGCAGATTAAAAGTGAAAGTTTTGCAGTTCACTTATGGAACAGGCAGAGCAGAAAGATCAAGGCCGAAAGCGGAAGCATTATCAATCATATAATGTTGGATTGTTGTGTTTTCTGCAATTCTTCGAACTCAAGTTTGTAAATTACTATAGGAAAGTTGATGATTATGTAAGTGTTGAAGATTGCTTTGCTATCTGTGGACTGTGGTTATGGACTAACTCAATCCTTTCCACCATTACAATGTTGACGAAGGTTGAAGAAAGAAACAAAAGGAAAATCTTTTTCTTTCATATATCCCACCCTTTGTTTTTGTTTCCTACTATTTGTCTCATGTGTATCTTCTTGCAAGGTATGAATACTCGCAGAATTGAATATAATAAGAACCTTCCGTGTCTACTGCGGGTTTTAGCCATCTTGCATTTATATAATAAGGAGCAGAAATGGCTCGTTGGTGTTATAGTCTTCTCTTATGAATAGTTTATTGGTTAATCATGGACCGATTCAATCATTCCACTGTTTCTTAGAAAATAAATTATTCTCTGAGAGTTAATGACCCTTTGATTCTCTTGTAATTTATTGCATGTTCTTGGACAGCATAGAGAAAAATAACACAATTTGAGCGCTAAATGCCCATGCAATCCTCTTTAAATATGAAGCAAGGCCAGTTCATTTAATTCTTGAAAGTAAACTCTATGATTTGTCATCACAAGTAATGAATATGTAATCATGCTGAAGATCCTGCCTCTTAAAATAAGTTGTGAGAGTGATTTTTCAGCTTCCGGGCACCTACTTTCTGGCCCCACATGAATCTCCTATTTATTTTTGATTGATTTCTTATCACCATACGATCTAGTCTTGCATCTGCAGGTTGTAAAATTAGACATTGACACCATTATTTTCCTTCCAGTAGTCTATGGATAGAGCAATCTTACCCACTCCCTAATGTTTAATTCTCTATGCTTCGCCAGAATATAATTAGGTGACATCAACTTTAGTTTTCCTTTGTTTTTTACAACTACGGGGCTCATGCATGATTGGCAATCAAGTTCATGTAAATTTGATGGGTTCTGCACATGAGACTTTGGTGATCTATCTGTCAAATAGGAGCTGGTTAGCCGATACACAAGCTGCTTGCTGACTGTTACCATGTGAGACTTGATCTTCTTTGTAGGGAGTATGACTACTTGAAGTGGAGAGCCAAGCTATTGCCAGAGTCTTTTTATTGGTAATTAAGGATTAGTATTGTCCTGTGGATGGTGTGTTTACTATGATAATAGTTTTTTGATGGAAATATTTGGTAATATGGTAATGATTATGATTTAAAATATTATTTTGTTTTGAAATATATTAAAATAATATTTTTTTTATTTTAAAAAATTATTTTTAAGCATTCAAACAATTAAAAATATAAATAATTAATTTTAAATAAAATAATTAAAAAATTAAGATGACCATAATTTTTCTTAAAGTAGAACTACACCCTAGGTATGCAATAGACCATGTGAATGTTGCATAGAACCCGTTGTTAATATGATGTGACTGTTCATGCTATGTGCACATGGCTATACTTCCCTGGACATGCTTTGGTCCATGCCGTGCTCCATATATTTTGTATTTTTTTTTTTTTTTTACCTTTAACATTAAAAGGTTTCCGGAAATATTGTTCACCACCGCCCATTTCATTATAGATTATAATAAGTTAGGTAGTCCATACTATACCAAGAGTTATTTTTTTGATATAAAAAATATTAAAAAATTAAGATTAATGAGTGTAAAGTCTATCTACAAAGCTAGACTCAAGAGCTTTCGATTTAGCTGTAACGCCTAACCTAAAATTAATATTTATAATATTAATTATAATATCAATAGTAATATTTATAACATAAATAATAATATTAAACTTGCATGACTCAAGTTTAAGTGAGTCTGCTTGCAACGCCAGGTCCAAGAGCTTTGGGTCTGGCTGCAACACCAAACTCGAAAGCGTTGAATATGAGTCTAGCTGCAAGACCATGTCATGAAAGTATGATAACTATATAGAAAAAAAATTAATATTACAAAAAAAATTAAACAAAAAAAGATTAATTGAAAAGAAAAAAAACAACAAGGCAAAACAATATTATAATGAATAATGCTTTACAAGGAGGGGTATAATAAAATCTCCTCGTGAGATCACGATAATCTAATGAAAAGTAAACAAAACAAATCATGAACTTTAATTCTCAATCAAATCGATATTAAAAGATGAAATTAAAAGAAAAAAACCACTTAAGAAAAAGAAATAAATCTGAATCAATTAGGTTAATTTGCCAAAACAAGTTAACCCGTCAAATCTAGAATTTGTGTAATAAAAGTGTGATAATTAAATAGAAATTTTTTTTAATAAGATTAATTAAAAAAACAAACAAAAAAGCTTGATCTTCTTTGTGGAGAGCTGAGTTATTGCCAAAGTCTTTTTATTGGTAATTAAGGATTAGAATTGTCCTGTTAAAATTTTATGAAAACAGTGTGGTAATGATTACAAAAACAAATTTGGTGAGAATTTTTGGTATGTTATTATGGTAATGGTTATGATTTAAAATATATATTAAAATAATATTTTTTTAAAAAAAAATTATTTTTGATATCAAACCATTAAAACATCTGAAAATATATATAAAAAAATTAAAACATTAAGATGATGATAGGTGTGCAATATACCTTGTGAATGTTGCATAGAACCCGTTGTTAATATGATGTGATAGTTTATACTCGGTGCACATGGCTATACTTCCCTGGACATGCTTCGGTCCATGTTGTGCCCCATATATTTTGTATTATTTTTTGTTTTTACCTTTAACATTAAATTAAGAATTATTAATTAAAAAAATTAAAAGATTTTGGGAAATATTGTTCACCATCACCCGTTCAATTATAGAGTCTAGTTAGGTGACTCGCACAAAAAATATTAATAAAAATTAAAATTCATTGTGCTTGGGTGATGTGTGCGACTTACTCCAATGTCTAATTGTCACAATCATTGGTGGAGATAGAAGCGTCATGGCGAGGCTATCGTGGTGGTTTCGCACATGTTGACTCATTTTTTTTCTTCTCCTATCTCTTTTCTCTCATCTCCCCTTGGTTTCCACGCTCATTCTCTCCAAAATAGCAAATGGTCTTGTCATTTTAGTTTTATGTAAAATTTATTCCTCATTCTTTTTATTGTTATTTGTTTTGGATCATTTTTTGTTGATTTTAAGCGTCATGGCGAGGCCATCGTGGTGGTTTCGCATATGTTGGCTCATTTTGTTTTCTTCTCCTATCTCTTTTCTCTCATCTCCCCTTGGTTTCCACGCCCATTCTCTCCAAAATAGCAAATGGTCTTGTCATTTTAGTTTTATGTAAAATTTATTCCTCATTCTTTTTATTATTACTTGTTTTGGATTATTTTTTGTTGATTTTTCTTCAATTTTATCCCTCATCATTGTATTTATTGAGAATTGAGTTTCATAATTTTTTTTTGTTTACCTTTTATGAGATAATTTCATCCTCATGACCCAAGTCATAAGTTTGGAAAGTTAGCCTGGGTTAACTTTGATCTTTTTTTAAATTCTTAATTAAAATTGATTTTTTTCAATTTCATTATTTAATATTGGGTTGATTGAGGATTGGGCTTCATGATTTTTTTTTTAATTTTCTATAGAGTTACCTCAATCTTATGACCTAAGTCACGGGTTTGAAAGGTTAACCTGGGTTGACTCTATTTTTTTTTAATTAGATATTTTTTTTAGAATCTAGGATATAATACTTATAACCACAAGGCTCTGATACCAAGAAAAACTGTGAGGATTAATAAGTATTAAGGCTAAAGAGTATTAAAATCGAAGAAAGATTTAACTTACATAAAAGACTTCATGATTACAAATTTAAATGCTGAAGGCTTCTCAAAGAAATATTTAGTTATTTAAAAAGAAGAGAATTCTAAAAATTCTTCGATTCTTTATTTCAAACTAGAGAAGTCCTTATAAAGGCTATGAAATTAAAACAACACTCAAACTAGTTGGTTGAAAGATAAGGCCTAAACAAATGGCTAAAATACCTATATGAAAAAGATAAGGCCTAAATAAGTGGTAAAAAATCTTATAGAAAAACAAAAGATTCCATCACATGCTTAGAAAACACATGTATTTGGAAATTATAATAAAGGGACAATAAGCATTTAATCTTGATAAGATTAGTAAAGCCTGACAAGGCATCAACTATGCCTGAGGTGGGTGGTTAGCTCATCCATGATGTCATTGTCATCTTCTAAAGGATCATGAGAGTCTTGGTATAAACTATGATTATTTATTTCATTGAAGGCTTCAAGAAGAGATTCTTGAGCTCTTGCTTCAAAGACGAAGAGAGAAGGCCTTTAAAAAGCTCCTTCAAAACTAGAGATCTTGATCTTCGTGGAGAAGATTGATGTTCTTTACCAAAACATATAGTTTATCATAACTCCTTTTTGGATTATTCCTCAAATTCAATTCCTTTTCTTCCAAAATAAAAATAAAATAAAAGCTCGCAATGTGGAGAAAGTAGGACAAGGAGGATTTCAAACATATAGAAAAATTAAGCTGCAATTTTAGATGAACTTCGAAGCCTAATTGTATCTCATTATACCCAAAACTGAAGAAACATTGTAAATTCAATGTCAAATTAAATCATTATTGGACAAATCTGCATAAAAATTAAGTCCAAAAACATAATTAAATTTATAATAGGCCAATTTGATTTAACCATAAGCCAAATTAAAGTTTAATTATGTGTAAGAATTAAGTTTGGGTCTGATTAAATGATTTATTTAGGTGTAACAACTTAATTATACTTTAAAAGGTCAAATTAATTTTATTAAGGGCTTAATTGGTGAAAAATTAAGTTTTGGAGCCCAATTTGAGCTTAATTAAGAAGATTGAAATTTTAAAAGATCAAATTTAATTTTTACCAAGTCAATTGATTGGATTTTGGGGGTCAATTAGATGTTAAATTGAAAAAATTCACAGCCAAAGACTAATCTGCAAAAGACACGGAACTATGAGGATCCAATTGATTGGAATCAGGGGTGAAATTGAAGAATTGAAAGTTTAATGGTCAATTGATGGTTAATTTGCATAAATCCGCAACCAAGACCTAAAATGAAAAAGACGCTCAAATATGGGACTGAAATTGAAGTTAGTCAGGGGCTAAATTACACATTGAAAGTTTGAAGTCAATCAGGGATGTAATTGAACGAAAGCAGAATCGAAGGACCATATTGAACGTTACCAAAACAATGTCATTTTAGTTATTGTTCATCTTCTTCTTCAATTTTTCTTTGAAAAGACAACTAAGAGACTACTTTGCATGTGCATTTAATGTCTTTACCATTCACCAAATTTGATAAAATTTACCCGAAATGATCATTTGACATCCCTCTACACCCCGATATGGTCCTTTTTAGCCGATTGACGCCACAACGGTCATGGCGCTAGCTGAAAAAGGCCAACTCAGGCAGTCTTTAACTGTCAAATTTGACAGTTCATAGTGCCTACTTTGAGCCAACAGTTGTGATTTTTCCTAGCTGAATCAAGGGCTGAAAGTTTTAACCAGTGAAAACAAGATTGCCATTTTCCACTCCCTATAAATAGGAGTGGATTTCATGGCCTGAATATGAAGAAAATCGGGTGCAAAAATTGAAAAAACTAAGCCCTTCTCTTCGGTTTCCACCATTTTATTTGCTCTCCCTTTCTCTCCCCGCCATCCCATCTGCCAACTGTCACCACCACCAGCTTGTCTACCATCAACTCCACCATAAATAGATAGCACAACCACCAGCTAGCCACTAAGAGCCATCGCTGACTTCCCTCTCTCCTCTGAACGCTTCTTCTTCCTCTTATTACTCTTTAGTTGGGCCAAACCTAATTTGGCCTAGCCCAGGTGGATGGGCTGGGTTTAGCCCACCCCCTAAAAAGATCTGTTGGGCCAATTCGTCCTAATATAGGCTCGACCCATATAGTTGTGATGTCAAACCCAATATATTTAATAATTATATAATATAATAAAATTATGTATTATTAAAAAAACAAAAAAAATCAAAATTGTTTTTAAAAAATTGTGATTTTCTCACGTGCTTTTCTACCAATTTTGCATAATATCGGATGTATATTTACACTGTAAGATACAGATCTGATATTTAAAATGGATATCATACCCAGTTTATGATTATTCGTTAGGGTTCGACCAAAATATCAAAAACCCTTCACCAATCATTTGGTTTATTTTATATTAGGGTTTAGATGTAGACTTTAATATCTGGGTGTGTAAAAGTATATAATATAGTATACTCTCGGGTATTAAAGTTACAAAGTGAAAAATAAATGTGATGCTAAATTTGGACTTTAGAATTGTTAGGATTAAACCCGATGGGGTAGAGACTCTCTCACGAAAGGATGTCTGCCTTAGGCCTTAGAAAAAGACCAATGAATAGAAACCCAACTTAAAAAAACAGTCAAATAACAATGTTGCTACCTTAGGTAGGGTGCACTGGGGGTGATGCGTTTTTTCCTTACACAACAAGTTCCTTACCCAAACTCGCAGATCTTAGGTTCCTAGTAACCATAATATTAGGTAATGACTCTTGAACCTCAATCGTAATCTTATGATTAAACCCAAACTCATTTCCTTTCTCAACAACAATACTTCTTAGAATGCACTTTAGCATGTCAGTCTGATGTCACCTCGCAACACAGTTCATCTAAAAAATTGAATTTATCCCACCATTTGACAAATGTTCTCCTCATAAGGATTAAGGTATTGATGTGAAACCAATTTTTTCTTCTTCTTAATCTGAGACTTGATGATCCCGTTTGACTATCCTAGGGACTTGGAAGTGGTTCACAAAACTTAAAGGTTTTAAAATAGACTTATTAGTCTGAAGAAAATTCTTCAAATAAGGTTTCATGGAAATTGGCATTTGGATTGGAAAGATTTCCCATTTATTATACCAACTTCGAAAGCATTTTAGAAAGACTTGAGATTTATGAGATAGTTAGAACTGGATGAACCAACTATGCTTACCAACAATGTTATCATATGTTAAGGCTCCTTCTCATACATTGATGTAGTCAAAGTAAATGTAAGTTTTTGGGGAAAGTCGATAGTTAGTAAGAAATATAAAGGAATGGGGATTAGGGCCCCATTTATCGGGAGTAATAATTCCTTTAATTATAAGATTAGAACAAGCTTGATCTTTTTTATTTTTGAGAACTTTTTAAAGAAAGATCGATCTTGTCTCTAATAAGAACTCTTTGTAATAAATAGCTCCCATTTATCATGTAAAGGGTGAAAGTGCTTTGATAAGAGCAATGTTATCACCTCTTGTGGAGTTGAAGATGGAATCGAAGATTTTTTAATTACAAATGCTAAAAATATTTTGTGGAAGGAAAAGGTATAAATTTTCTTTGGATAGTTTAGAGTCTTCTTCTTTATTAGAATAGACTGAGATGTTCCTCTAATACAGCGAGGACTGGATCTTTTGATTTATGAAGACCTCTAAATTGCCTTTAGTTTGCAATCCCTGCAAGAATTTCTAGTTAGAAAATCATGAAGAAAATTATTTTCTCCTTTGATATATTCTATATCAAAATCAAATAAAGAGAGAATTTCTTGCCATCTAGTGAATATTTGTTTGGAGGCAATATTTATTACGTCCTTTAATAGAATTTTTTTTTTTGTAGATTTACAATAAGTTCTTAATAAGACTTTTTAGTTGATAAGATCACTTTTAAATTTAGAGATACACAAAACTATTGATATGGTTTCTTTTTGAATCATGGAATAGTTTTGTTGGGCTTAAAAGTCCACTCGTGAATCTTACAACTTGTTTTTTTTTAATCATAAATCCTTTGTTTTAGTATTCCACCTTAACCTAGTTCTGAGACATTTGTCTCAATAATTTCCAAAGCACTAGGATTGGCAATAGAAAGACAAGGAAACTCTTTAGCTTTGGTCTTGATCTTTTTCACTATAACAGTGTGTTCATGGTTCCATTTTGCAGGTTCTATTTTAAGCCTTTGAAATAAAGGCTTACAATTATGGGCTATATTTTTTATAAAAATCTTGTGTATAATTAAGGCATCTAAGAAATCTTTGTAGTTATGTTATTGTCCTTGATTTCATTTGGAAACATATCAGCAAATTGGATAGCCCTATCTTCTTTTTAAATGATGCAGCTAGGCCTACCTTTTCTGTGGCATTGGAAGAATGTATTGAGATGTTTGAAGTGCTGATTTAGAGACAAGAGAAAATTAAAACATTATCAATATAAACTATGATAAATCCTGAATAAAGATTGTAGATTCCATGCATGATTCACTTGAACTCAAAAGAAGCATTTTTTAATCCAAAAGGCATTACGTTTATTTGTAATGGCCAAATGACATTGTGAATGTTGTTTTATATCTATCTATTACAACGATCTATATCTACCAAAAACCTAATTTCATATCAAACTCAAAGAATATTTTAGCCTTATAAAGTCTTTTAAGGACCTTGTTTTAATACTTATAGTTAATTACTAGCCTTGGGATATTTGGAGGTATAAGACGATGGAGAGGGTGTTCAAGTCTCCCTTGAATGCTAGTCTTGTGCTTTTTCTCTTCTAGTTCCATGTAGTTCTATTTATTTCTTTTCTTTTTTTAACTCAAGCCCCGGACTAAGTAGGCACGCCCCCTAATCAATACTTCACCCCTAGGTGCATTAAATGAAGGCATGTCTTATAGTCACATGTCCTTTAAAGATTGGTCACATTATCATTATCAATGTCAACCTTTCACAGCCTATAAAACCCTAAACCCGTTATGCAAAGATCATTATCATTCTGGACATGTGTCTTTATGTAATCCAAAACTATTGGTGATAATCACATTAACCACTTCAGTTCTTGCATGGACACGCCTAGAGACTACAATCTTGATCTGCATAGTTCCATTCGGATCTTCTTCTAAGTAATCATGTTTACAAATTCTGTAAACATACAAAATACAGTCTGAAGGATTTCTTTTCTCTATCATCAATGCTAAACTCAATAGAAAGAAATCACCTTGCAGGTGTTCATTCTTTCCAAGTTATGTTATTTGAAATCTTCATTTAATTCACCAATTTTAAAGGAAAAAAACTTGTAATTAAGGGTTTTTGTGAACCTTTTCAGCTATATTGGTTACTTGTGCATATATGGTCCCGTTCGAATCATCTCATAACTATACATGCTAGTATCGAAGGTGATTTTATAATTATACATCCTAGACTCATTTAATAACTTTGGTCTATGCCGCACCCGACATCATGACGACCTTAGAAAATTAAATGAAAAGAACAGATTTTTAGCATCTTGTTCTTAGATGGGAAATGTCTAGTATAAAGAGTCACCACTTAGTATTATGGTCACTAGGAACCCTAACTGGTCAACAAAGATTCTATGATACGGGACTGATTACGTGAAAGGAAAGAGATTATCACTCCCTAAACGTCTTGCCTGTGGCAGGCTGTATTGTTGATTTTGTTTTAAATTACTAGAAGTTTGTTGGTTTATGCTATGATGATTTGCTTATAATATTCCTGACTCTAGCGTCGATGAATATTTGACTATGAATACTTCAAACACGTAGCTAAAATAAAATAATAAAATAAAATAAATTTAAATCAATATTGTTATTTTTTACTCTGGTGTCAGTGGATAAACCAATAAAATAAATTTATTTTTTTTATACATGCACATATTATTTTATTTTTTACGTAGCTAAATAAAATAAAATAAATTTAAATCAGTATTTTTATTCCTGACTCTAGCGTCAATAAATAAATCAATAAAATAAATTTAATTTTTCATGCATGCACATATTTTTATTTTTTTTATAAATTTTTTTAGGATGGGCTAGACCCAGCTAACCCAACCTGATTACTAGCCCAAGCTATGAGCCCGACTTGGCAAAGCAAGATGTACGCGTGAAGCAACTTCATCTTCATGTGTGCATGAACAGTGCGAAGGTAATTAAATTACCTTCGCACAGTGTTCAAATTTTGTTAAATGCAGAGAACGAAAGAGGAATGGGCGTACCTGCTTTTGGAGATGGCGAAGAAACACTGATGGTGACTCTCGTCTACTGCTTTCCTTTTTCTTCCTTCTGTGTCCATTGTCTGCTTTTTTCTTTTTATTTTTCTCAGCAGCTTTTGGAACTAAGAAGATGATGAAGATGCCGGCTTTCTGTGAATTTGTTTTGATTGATTCTGGGTAGCTCCTTCGCTCTTCTCTTCTTCTCTGCGTATTTGTTGTTTTTCTTTTCGTCCCCCTCTTTTCCTCTATTATGCTCTGCCTTTTATAGAGCTAGATAAGCTTGCCCCAGAACAATTCCCACTTACAATTCTGCCTTTACAGGACTGTTAATCAACCCACGAACGAGATCGTGGACAAGAGACGTGGTCCATGATTCGGACCGAAATCACTGCAACTTTTCCAGCTCCCCTGTTGAATCGAGATGAAGAAGACGAGCACGACTGTTCCACTCAGCAACGGCGTCGTTTCGGCAGAAATGGACATTTTCAGTTTGGCCCCTGAACTTTTGATATTTAACAATTAGATCCCAAATAATCAAAAATTTCTTTTAGTTTTGCCCTCAGATTAATTTCAATTGAATCCCTGAGTTATAGTGACATTTACACAACAGTCCTAGATTTCTGGATTATTCAATTGGGTTCTTGGACTATAATTTCCTGCAATTTTTTCTTGAATCAGCTCTAAATTTTGTTATTTCTTTAATTAAGCACCTGTTTTTTTTAATTAATTAAATCAAAATTTAATTAAGTTCGCAAACTTATAAATTCATTAATTTTTGACCAATTGACTTTTAAATTTAATAATTTCATCCTTAAATTTTGAATTTGTGTTATCTTAACCCCATTCTCAAATATATTTTTTTATTCATTTATTTTTATTATTTATTTAAAAATTAGGTTACCAATTAACTTCCAACTATCAAAAGACTAACCAGAAATATGCCAGGATTACAGCAGCAGCATCTTCATAGCCCAGATTCTCAATACTTCACTG
>Ga0325402_1001748_pt1 | contig 18310 bp, 9 predicted proteins | sample PopdelMetagenome_22_FD_207212 | JGI IMG/M metagenome (GOLD analysis project Ga0325402, IMG submission 207212) | Populus deltoides microbial communities from Bellville, Georgia, United States - Xylem-PdKOR-R3 | ecosystem: Host-associated > Plants > Phyllosphere > Stem > Wood/Secondary xylem... | reverse complement strand
ATTCAAGACATTAAAAAAAAACTTAGAATACATATAATTTTAAATCTATAATTCACACATGCTTTTAAGATAAATATAATAAAATAATATCAGCATACATTTTAAACATTTATTCAAACTTATAATTGATATAAAATCAAAGTCCTAACATGCATACTAATAATAAAAATAACTTTGTTTAAATTAAAACAAAGAAAGTTAGTTACTTGTTGAAGTACTTTAAAGTAATGAAACTTTTATTATTGTCAATGAAGGATCATTTATCCTTAAAGTTTTATTATTTATCACTTGTGCAACTAATTAAGATGATTATAATATATATGCCTCTCAAAATTCCAACAAGACTATAATATTGGTTTAGATACACTTCTAAATAAGGTATTTGAACTAAAAATTATATAACTCAAATATCTCTTAATAAGATAAACATAAACTCTAGATTAGAAAGGAAAATTAAAACATAAAAAGATAATAAAACACTAAAATATAAGGTAAGGAAGAGAGTCTAAAGATTTAAAAAACATTGTCTAAAAATCTCCATTCACCTTCTTTTTTTTATAGTGGATTTTGAAAGTCAAGAGATTAACCACCATAAAATAAAAATTAATTCTGAACATAAAAATCATAAATCTAAATTTTTTTCAAGATGAAAAAGTTATTCATTTATTAGAAATGCTTATGGAAGAGACTATTAAAACTCATGAGCTAAATTATACAAATAATGGGTTAAAAGAAATAATTCTTCATGGACCAGGCCTAAGTACAAATTTAGTTAGCAAAACATAATCTTTTGTAACCCAAAATATTAATTTATAATAAACCTAAACTCAAGCTCTAGCCTAGCCCGAAACCCAAGCATGATGATATTGAAAGAAGCCTCATGGGCTACTAAAGCAACGCCTTAGAAATGCAAGCCAAACAAAACAAAATGAAATGAGCATCCGACTATATTCAATCAACCATTTCTATTTAATTCAAGAATTAAAAAAGAACAACAAATAATAAGACATGAAATAATTCAATCAAATAAAAAAATGAAGGATAAAACAAAGAATGTAGAAAGTCGATAAAAAAAGAGTCTAATCTCCAATTAAATAAATGTTGAAGGATGAAAATAAAAAAAAATAGTAAATTAAAAAACTGATGAAACAAAACCAAAGCAATCTCGGGCTAACCTCCTAAAGTTGGCTTAATTTTCCAAACTTCTAACCTGTGAAATCGTAAACATGGACTTAATTAAGAAGCTCAAATTCAAAACAATTTAATGTCGAATAATGAAATCGGGTAAAAAAAAATAGCAATCTAAAAAATTTTGCAAAGCAAAAAAAACAACAATAAAAAGAATGAGGACAAAATCTAATAGGAAAAAATGGAGGGTGAAATCATATAAAAAAATTAATTTTAAAAATTATCTGTAATTACATAATTAGGAATTAAAAGAATGAAGACAAGTTTGACAAAGAAAAAAATTGAATGAGGATGAAATCGAAACAAAATTCTAATTTTATAAATTATTTCAAATAAAACAAGTAATAACCAAAAGAACATGAATTAAATCGAAAAGAAAGAGAAGTTGATGAGATGATTTAAGAAATAAGAGGCAGCCTATAAACATCAAGGAAGAGAGAGAGAATAAAGAAGAAGAAAAAAATGGTTATCAACGACAAACTAAAGTTCCTTTCGGTACACGTGTTGTTGGGTTATGGAGGAAACGCTGAGACAAATCAGACAGTGTCCCATAATGGTTTTTTTGGCCACTGAAATTAGCTATACTCGTCGTCCAAAGACAACAAAATAGCTGACGCAATATATTTTTTGAAAATAGTTTTCATTCACCTCTGATTTGATAAATTAGAGGCAGGACATAAATAACGAGAAAGAAAGAGAAAATAAATAAGAAGAAAAAAATGGTTGTTAATGTCATATCAGAGTTCTTTTTTGTGCATGCGTTGCTGAATCATGGAGGAAATACCGAGATGAATTGGATGTCGTCCTAGAACAATATTTTTAGCCACATAAATTAGCCACACACGTCATTTAAAAATAATAGAGCGACTGATGCGTACCCATCACACATCAATGTATTTTTTTAATATACTTTCATATATTAAATTATCAAAGTGTCCCTATCCTAACCCACTAATAATGAAAAAACCAACAACCTAATAACAATAACACCCTCTGATTCAAGGAATAAAAACATAAACTTCGAGGGTAATTAAGTCTTTTATTATGCTTATCTAAATGAAAAGACAAACACGCCCCTCATTGTAAGTTAAAGTTTTTATTATTATTATTATTATTATAAGAGTAAATAGATGACTTTACTGTGCATTTTTACATAAAAATACAAAAATGACCCTCTATAACAGCCTAACAATTTCTTACTCTTAAAGATATTAATGTAATGTTACTGTGCAATTCTGTCAATTTTAAAATACCAAAATAATCCAATGGCAGATATATTTTTACCTTTAATCATTAGCCTATGAGGTTTTTTTCTTTAAAGGGCAAGACATTAAAAATATTATTCTTATCCACATCCATAATATATCGGGTGAACTGTATTTTTATTTTTTACCACTCATTCCATTTTTCTTAATGTCTTCCTGCAAAAATAGAAAACAGGTACGTGCTAGCTAGGTTAAATTCCAATTGTGCTTGATATTTCTTTGTTTTTTTATATTTTATTTTCATTTTCAAACTCATTCTTATTTAAAAGTTTATTGGTCCTTCTACTTTATAAAAATTATAATTTAGTCCTTATGATTAAAACATTTCTACAGTTAGGTCCTTACATGTTTATCTTAATTGTCTAATGGTTTGTTATATAGTTTTTTCTTAATATTACTTTTACTATAATAAGTCAATATTATAATTGTAATTATCTATTACATTCTGATTTTGGCTTTGTTTGGGAACGTAGTTAAGCCATGTTCCCTTAAAATTAAATTATTTTTTATTAAAAATTATTTTTTTATGTTTTCAAATTATTTTGATGTGCTGATTTCAAAAATAATTTTTAAAAAATAAAAAAAATCATTTTAATGTATTTCTAAGTGAAAAATACTTTAAACTATAACCGCTACCACAATTTCAAACAAACGTTAAAGAATTATACAACCAAATGTCATCATTGCATTGGAAAATCCATTATATCCAATCAATCATATCGTTATCGTCTTAGAAAAATCCGAAGACATGCATAGCTTTATCCAAAATAGTCAATACAATCTTACAAAATAGTTCTATAGAGCTGTTTGAAACATTTCAATCAAACACCACACATTTAATTATATTCTTTACTAAAAACAATAAAATTAAGATTCTATCTATACTCATTTACAATTACCTACTAAATTGAGTTTAATAGCAATAATATTCAACTCATAGTGTAGCGTAACTATCAAACTAGTGAGTATTACAAATTTAATAACCAAGTCATGGAATTGTTAATTCTAGCAATTAAATAATTTAAAATATATATTTAAAAAATAATAAATAATTAACAATTTATTTATTTTTTCTAGATATACCTTGCATAATTTCTGCTATAGATATGCAAACATGACTCTCTCAAGTTGTAGTTCAAAATAGCCCAAAAATTATTTAGTACTGTCATAAAGTTTAATAGAACTGCATTGCAGCAATACTAATAAAAACAAGTCATTCAAACATGTGTAATATGTATGCTCAAGCATGCATGATCAGTTGGTTTGTTGTTGCATTTATTGGGGTATTAAAATTAACATTTAATTATATCATTTTAAAATACTTGTTCTAATAAATAATAACCTAATAAATCTTTATCAATCAAGTTTTTACTGTGAGTTATAAGTTTTCCATCTATGAAAAGACCTGATCTATAATTCAAAATAAATTGTAAAAATTATTTGTAATATGTTAAAATGTGCTAATTTTCGAATTATTTTTTTTTAAGTGTGTTACTTTACTAATTTTTTTCTACTGTGTATAAAAAAAAAAAACCTCCATGCTCCTCCATACAGATGGAAGTCCCACGCTTTAAATTCACACACGCATGGAGAGAAGAGCCTGGTACAAAGAGAGACAACAGGCACGAGTTGCAGAAGCCAAACAAGACAAAAGACAAATAAAAAGCACAAAACAATGTTTTTGTTTCTTATGGAAAGGGAAAACAGAACAGGACAGGACAGAAACAGAACAACAACTACACCGGAATCCGAATAGAAGAATCAAAACAAAACAACTTACAACAACAAAAACAACAAAGCACTCTTCTTCCTTCCTTCCTTCTCTTTTCTGTTTTTTTCGTCTGTTAGAAACAAAGAATAAATCATCTATCTTCTGATACACTCTCAGAACAGAAAACATATACATAGACTGTTCCGTCTTCCCCTTGTTCTCTTCTTATTGCTTTCTGTCTCCTTTCTTTCTTTGTTATCTAATTTTTTTTGTAATACAAAAAAGTTTTGAACATTATTATTTATAATAGTCACAAGAGAGAAACCAAGAGAAGAGAGATCGAATGGAGCAACTTGTTAATTTTATTATACGGCCACCCAGGTAATAAATTTCTCTTCTTCCCTTCAAATTTGATTATTTTCCATCTGGATTTTGGTTTTTTTAGTTGATTAGAAATTTGGAAGGGAAAAGTTTTCGTTTTGAATCCTTGTCGGTTTTTGCTATCTGGGTTTGAATGAAAATTGGAAACCCTTTTCTCGAAAGTTCTTAATTTTGATTTTTTTTTGTCCAGTCATGAAGATAACAGACACCATGAGATTCAAATTTGATTTTACTTTTATCGGTTTGCTTGGCAACCAAAAGGGCTTTTGATTTTGATTTATTATTGGGATTCAAATGATATAGCTTCGACTCTTTACTTTGTGTGGTTTGTTCAGAATCCAAGATCTTTCTTTCTGTGCTGATTTCTGTTTTTTCTGTACGGACGTGGTATTCTTGTGTTTAAATCCTCTATATTGATTAGTCAATTTTGATCGTTAGATTCCAAGCTATGTATTGTATCAGGTAGTTTTTCATTTTTGTAAACGAAATCATATTATGGTGCATAGCAGATAGTATATATTGTTACTTTTTTTCATATTCTTTTGAAAGTCAAATGTGTTAAATTTCAGTAGTTGTTTTGATAGGGTTGGCATCTGAGGATCAGAACCTTTTAGTTCTCTTGCTTTGTTTACGTAGTTTTTCCACTTTTGCGTATTTCACGTGATACTGAGTGAAAATATAGACAGCAAAATGAACTTTCTGGGGGTTATTAAATTGGCAGTTGACTTGGAAACAATTGATGCTAGATGCTGAACAATTTCGATGAGAATCGAATAAGGTTCCTAAATTCACAGACACTGAACTATTTATTGCTTAAATGTCTATCAAAGTCAAACATCCATTATTAAGTCCAGTCATCAAAGACATCCTGTATATCCGATGCATCCTCTTATAAGCTGAGGCGTGTTTGATATTTTTTTTCGGAAATGTAGGCTCCACACATGTTTTTATTTGCATTATTCAATAATTGATTCTCCAGAAGCAAAAGGAAAAAAAAAGGTTTCATTGGACTCTTTAAGAACAAGAAGGCATTAATTGATGTTGCATGCTTTAGTGTGATGCATTTATGCACTGCACTTTTTTATCTGACATTAAGCTGAATTGAAAACATCTAGACTATATTGCTATACACCAGTTATCTAAGCTCAATGGGATGCATGCCAAGGAAATTACAATTTTTGATGACTGGATACCTGTCAATGTGTTTGCCCATTTCTTTGTTTATAGTTTTTCATGATTCTGTCCATTTTTGTTCTGTAGAGCTGAATACAACCCAAAACATGATTTGTTGGATCAAGAGTTCATGTTGAAAGGAAAATGGTACCAAAGAAAGGACGTGGAGGTAAGTGCCAATATGGGTGGACCAGTCAATTTTTATGTTTGATTATATTTTCTTTGATTTTTATGTCTTCCTCTCCTTATAGACAGGTGACTGATGAACTTGCTAAATACCTCTGAAATGTTGACATCTTCTTATGACATCAGCTTGATTTATATTAAAAACAGTTCAGCAAACAAGTACCCCTAGCAATTTCACTCAACTTGTCAAGCCTAGTGTAGATTTGCTGAAGTTATCATTAATATTTTTGAAACTTTGATACTTTGTAACTTGTCATCCATGTTACAAATTTTAGGTTCTGTAATTTTTTTAAATCGAAGGTCCTGGAATATCCCCATATAGCATAATTATTTGCTGAGTTAGATCAACCAATCATTTTCCTTACACTTTCTTACTGGGATCATGGAATGGAACGGGGCATTACAGTTGCAACCTAGCCATGGTCCATGCACTCAACTATTCATGGAAACTTGCACATTCTACCTGCACAAGAGACTCATACAGAACTCTACACAAGTAATATCCATTACAAATATTTGATCCTTCCTTTCCCGTGGTTGTCCCATTGAAAACATGACTTTATAATTGTAAAAGAGGAGTAAAGAATTATCAACTGTATGCAGCTTTTGCTAGTAAATGAATGATATCTTCTTTATGCCTGCTCGGAAACTTGAAACATATGAATTGTTCATTGGCTTATGTTTAAGGTGTTTTCAATGTTTTGCAGGTTCAAAACAGCAGGGGAGATGTTCTTCAATGTAGTCATTACATGCCCATTGTTAATCCCCAAGAAAAGCCTCTGCCCTGTGTAATATACTGTCATGGAAACAGGTAACTGGTTAGTCATGGTTTATTATAATGTAGATTGTTGTCTGTAGCACCTTATAGATGGAGTCTTCTAGTGTTCTTGTTGAAACTCAGAATCTTGGATGATGAAGAATGAAAATACAGATCAAATTAGAAAGAGAATTTTCTATAGTCATCAAGCATAATTTCTTTCTCTATCTTGGTGCTAAATATTACCTTCTGTTTACCCTTGTTAAACCCTTGTTAAAATGGAGCAGAGGAAGTGGGAGTGATTGGTAGTTCTATTAAAAATCAACTTAATTAAGATTTTGTATTTATTTCTTCAACTTTTGTTTCACAAAACTGATTGTTACTAAATGGCAGTGTATCTTTGCTTTTGCAGTGGTTGCAGGGTTGATGCTAGTGAAGCTGCTATTGTATTGCTGCCTTCAAACATCACAGTTCTCACTCTCGATTTCTCAGGATCTGGAATTTCTGGAGGAGATTATGTCACTCTAGGATGGAATGAAGTAAGTTGTGGGCATCCTATCAAAATCTGTTGAGGGAAGTTGGATGCTCATTGTGCAACTGCATCACATATCTTATGCATTGATTGTTAAAATGTTTGTTAATCTCCTAGAAATTGTTTAGACACCAGCTGGTTATTTATTTTTATATTGGCAATTGTTGCTCTTCAATGTCGAAAGTAACCATCAGACATTCTTTGGTTTGATTTCTAGAAAGATGATCTCATGGCTGTCGTTGATTATTTGCGGCAAGATGGAAATGTCTCTTTGATTGGCTTATGGGGCCGTTCAATGGGTGCTGTCGCTAGGTTCTGTTCATTCACTACTATACATCTTTTTTCTTGTTGTGTCATTAGTCTAGGTTTATGGTCATGTTGATCTGTTGCAGTGTAAGGCACTTCTATTTACTTATCTACCATTGATGATGTCTCACAGCCTGATGTGTGGAGCTGGGGATCCCTCGATCGCAGGAATGGTTCTTGACAGTCCCTTTTCTGATTTGGTTGACCTGATGATGGAACTTGTGGGTACCTACAAATTTCCTTTACCCAAGTTCACTGTAAGTCACCATTCAGTCACATTACGAGAATTATATTCTTCATTGATTCACAGCCTTAGTGTATTCTGTGTGATGATTTACAATAACAGGAAATAAATGAACTTGCAAGCATGTTTATTATGACAGTTCTTTACTTCATGACAAAATCTTCCTGCAATGTTAATAATTGGAAACTGCATTTGTGACATTTTCCTTGCAATCACCACTGCTGACTCAAGCAAGTTTTGCAGAAATTTTATGTGCATAGAGAGCCTCTTTCATTAGAAGATCTCCAGAGGAGTCTTTGCCCCTGATTTTATTACTGTGATATATTTGTGCTTTAGTTTTCATTTCTTTTTGGCTTTTCTTGGAATTTGGATGGCTAATTAGAAACAACTCTTCTACCCTGTAATTATTTCATCTCTTGCTCTTACTAAAATTTAATTTTACTTGTGCCTAAATGATGGTGGTAATTATTTTAACATTAAAATTGGTTGTCTAGCAACTTTTGTGTGTGGCCATGTTTAATGTTTCTGGTATTCTGAATTGCCCATCATGGAGCTTAACTTTTATCTTCATTACACACCCACTCTTTGTTGTGTCAATGTTTTAGGAGGTCAGTTTTGTCATTAAGTAACACCTTTCATTGTGTAATGAAGGATTTTTTTACCCATCTTTGTTTTTTCCCTAATCACATCCATCAGACTCTTTAAACCATTTACATGTATTATAATTTACTGTCTGAACTATGCACATGTATTAATAATTGATGCAATGATGAGTGCACAAATATTCTTCTAGGATTTTCTAGTCTTGTCTCTGTGTTGTCTCACTGTGTTTATTTTTGTTGCTTGTTCTAGGTGAAATTTGCTATCCAATACATGCGAAAAGCTATCCAGAAAAAGGCAAAGTTTGACATAATGGACCTGAACACTATTAAGGTTCTCTCCCTCCTGCAACTTGTACTTCTTTATTGGGTGTTGCAAGTTGAAGCTTCTGGATGATAACTAGAACTCAATTATAACTTTGTTCATGTTCATACTAGTCCCATCTGAGACGTCTTTCTTATCTTTTCGTATTTTATTTTAATTTATGTCTTATCTTTTCTTATTTTATTTTAATTTATTCATGGTACGGGATAACCACTTGGTCAAAATGGAAAGCTAAGACATGATTTAGAGTAAACAATAATCACCAAGTCATTTAATTGAAATTTTAGTCATTATTGGATGCGTTAGTGTGTGACTGGCCACTTTATTTTTAATTTTTACCTGTCCAACTTTACTAAGTTTATGGTGGGAAAGCTTCATCAATGTGATGATAGTTGTAGGTTGGTTTGGAGCAGTTACCAAACTATAAAAATTCCAGTGGATTTTTTCACTAAAGAAATGTGAAAGAAGTAGCAAACAGTTTTTTTTTAGTGAATGAAAAAGTTGAATGGTTGTTCCCTCGACTGCTTTTTGTATCCAAACTTCCTATTTTTTTCATTCCCCACTTCAATGTGCAGTTTCTAATTTTATCATCTTACCTGTTATTGAAGAATATAACTCCTTTATTCATCTTTGTATCACAGGTGGCAAAATCATGCTTTGTTCCAGTTTTATTTGGACATGCCATTGATGATGATTTCATATGCCCTTATCACTCAGATCGAATATTTGAAGCTTACATAGTAAGTTCCTTCCATTTAGTGGCAAACATTCAAAATTTATTGTGCTCAATTGTAGATAGAAATTTACTTTTCTTAAAGTTTGCTCTAATGCTTGGCATTTTGTCAGGTTTGTAATCACGGGAAATTGAAATTCTTTAGTGTTAACAAATGATAGACGAAATCTGTTCTAGTCTTGGTCGAATTTACTCCAAATCTCTAGCCCGAGGTCAATTGGGAAGCCACCCTGGACACAATTGATCAACGGCTAAATATTGAATATATGCTGTGTTTTTTCAAAGTTTCTTGTTTGAGGAATGATTCCCAAAGATCCATTACGTTGATTTTAATTAAAATCTCATCAAATGAGAGGTGTATGCTGCTAATTTTTTGTTGATTGAAACTCTTGCATTTGGTTTAATAATTTCTGTTGCCTGGATTGTATATATGATACTCTGTGAGCTTGATTTTTAACGTGCAAATTTTGCAGGGAGACAAGAACATTATCAAGTTTGAGGGAGATCACAACTCTCCACGCCCTCAATTTTATTTTGATTCATTAAATATCTTTTTCCACAATGTCTTGCAACCTCCCGAGGATGAGGTGGGGGGGACATACTTTGAAATGGTGCATGATTACTTTGGTAAGGTAAATTGAATCACGTAGATCTTGTTGTAGGGCATGATATTATTGGAAGCACTACATTTCATTTCTACTATCCTGTTTTGCCAATTGTGGTTGTTTGTACCTTCAGGATAGTTGGAGCTCGTTGCATGAAGTAGGCTGTGACCCAGAATCGTCAGTTGTATCAAAAGGTATGACTGATTTATCTTATACTTATTAGCATCTCAAAGATGATTTCTGTCAAAGCTTTATTTTCCTGCTTTTTTTCGTTGTACTATCTGTTTGTTATTTGTTGTAGTACCATCATCAAGCAGCACAGCAGATGCCATTGAACAAGTTCAGTCCAGAAAACCTATGAGTCAGATAGAGGTCAGTGATTATATGCTGTATTCTTTGCTTGAAATGTTAAAAAAATTCTTAGTGTAGAGGTCAAAGGCATGTATGATGCACCGTATGTTTAATTAACTGCTCCATAGTGTAACGATTGTCCTGTTTGATGGGTATCAGATTTGAGTGCTTAATTTTCTTATGATCCTCTTCTTTCCTCTCTCCATGCGCTCCTGCAGAAGGGGGGAAGGACAAAAAACTAATGAAACTCAACACATGTAATGCTGCCTGCACTGCATGGGGATAATGTTGTCCATGGGATTAGTTTAATTTCACTAAACTAGGAAGGAGGAGTGGTTGCCTCTTGTCTGTATTATGTTGAACTTTATACATTCTGTTCAGGTTCCTTTGGATATTCAACATAAAGACAATCAATCTGAAGTTGAGGTATCCTCTTGCCCTTTGCAACAGATGGTGCTAGTGACAGATTAGCACATTGGTCAGCTGGTTCGCTCTATGAATCATATGACCTGAGCTGTGTTCCCTTTCCCTTTCCTAGAGACTGAAGTTCATTTTTTTTAACACTAACACTAGCATGCTTTGCTGCAGCGTGAAGAAATTGGTGATTATCATTTGCCATCATCATCCAAAATGATTACCTTTGAATTATCCAGTGGTCATCCTCATGGCCCACCTGTTCCAACAACAATGGATGATGATCAATATGTAGAATACCAGCTGGATGACTTGGCAGGTTCTCCTTGTGATATGGAGGAGGAAGAAAGGGTGAGTCTTGAACATTGTATATGCAAAATGATGTTCTACTTGAAAGTTGACTTGCTCTGCATATTTCAGATGTTCATGGAAGCGGTAATTGAGTCATTAAAGGACTTGGAGCTGCGACACCCCAATGCAGAGGAACAACTGGCCAGTGTCAGTCCTGCTTCTGTTAAATCCTCACAAAAAGATAATCAGGACGCATATTCAATTGGAGAACTCGGCAATCCTTTGAAGACACTACCAACTCCCACTTCAGTAAAGCAACATGTGCCCTTAAAGACAGAATCTGCTTCCTCTTCCGCTGTCAATCACCAAAATTTAGCAACTTTAGATCCTTCTCCCGATACAAGTGCATCATCTGTAGTAACTCCATTTGACAATCCACCTTCCATAATGGAATCAGAAAGCATAACTGCCTCTTCAAGCAATGATACTTCAGGAAGCATCCACGGCTCTATAGATACTGACTTGTCAGGTAATACAAAAGCTACATTGACTGTAGAACGGAATCCAGCAAACCACATTATGGATGGTTTACTGCGTCGCTGGGATTTCAACTTGTTCCGAAATGGTCGGTGAAAACCAAATGATGTTTTATGTTTCAAGAATGCCATGATCAATTGTTTTGTAATTAAGATAGTGTCACGATTCAGTGCTGTACAACAGGCAAAAACAGAAGGAAGAAAATAGATTCGATGTTTTAAAGTTGATATTGTTGCTTTTACCTGATTACCAAATTGCTGTATACAGTCACTTGATATGAGGCTGGTAATGATTCTTTCTACTTTCGATCAGGAGGGATACACACCTGTTAATATCATTTTTATTTCTCTTTGTTTTGATGTTTTGGTAGCGAGAAGAAATCATTTGAACAACTATAAGATCTGGTAGGTGATGTACTGAAACTGAAATGTGGTTCCGCATTCCTCCTGTTCTCGGCTAGGCCCTTGGCAGCTTGTTAGCATGATTACAAGTCAGGCATTTCAGTTCTAACTCAGCCATACGTTATCAAACTTGAATCTTGAATCTTTATAGATATAATGTGACTTAAAAGATTTGTAATTACTGTGGCATCGAACATGGAAACTGTCCCAGTCTCATAACTTTCTGCAAGATTTTCCTGCATTATTAACAATTCTGTCTACGGGGAAGACAGAAGGATCATCAGAATAAGAAGGGCCTCCTCCCTTTTACATTTATCTGAGCATTTTGAAATAAATATGTAGATAAATGATAATCCCTCAGAATTATAGTTCCTCGTTTCCATTGTACGTTGCATTTATCTTTATTGTAATTGATCATAAAATATTCTTTAGCAAACTGCAACATGATCCCACTAAGAACCTTGCTGGTAAAGACCAACAACTTGATTCCATTATTTGCATAGCTTTTACAGTTGCATATTGTCTAGATAAAAAAAAAAAAAAAATCTCCTATAACTTGGTGCTTTCATATATTCACAAGAGTACTTGTTTTGAACTCTCTGCCGCACAATTTTACCTGTCTTCCAACAACTGCATTGCAGTTTCAACCAGTGAGTGAATAGTTGTGCTGTGGCGGCTCAGCCCAAAAGTGCCGGAGAATATGTTGAAGCTTTCAACTTCGGCCGTGGATTCTAAAACCCACTCCAATTCTTTCTCCAACCCCAAGTCTTTGAAAGAACGCACATTTGCTGCGTTGTTTTGCATCATCCAAATCGCCAACTCTATGGAAAACCTTCTTATTCTTGGAACTTTGACTGATGGATTTTGGTACCTTCTGAGAATCTGGAGTATTTTGTTAGCTAATTCAGCCTCTTTTATTCCAGCTCTATTAAACATGGTGTTAGATTCTTGAGAAGTCATGAATTTGAAAGCTTCGGCCGCTAGTCCAACCATAACTTCTTGTAGTTTGTTCTCCTCTGACATAACTGCATTCAGCACCTGCAACATGACAACACATTGAAATCTCGTTTCCCATGCCTTCTCTAAAGCTAGAAATCTGTTAGTATATGTTAAAATGAACTAGAATCAGCTTCTAGCTACATTAGGAAGGCACTTACCGTGGGTACAGCAGCTGTGATTCCCTTCAACTGGTCGAAGCAATCTGCGCCGCTGTAGGTGCACAAGTTTCGTAGAATTCTTGCAGCGTTTACCCGAAGCAATGGGACCTCTAGTGCTCCAACAAGCCTTTCCAGTACTCTTAATTTCAAAATGCGAAGACAATTCCTTCTGCTTTCTAAGGCCAACATTGCTAGAGCTTCTCCTGCAGCAATTCTTACATGATTCTGATTTTCAGGAATTCTTTGGCTGAAAAAAACGTTGAATAACTCCTTAAGAACTCCACCTGCTCCCCCAATCCTCTCTGTTGCATCCTCTTCTAGTGCCAGACTGGTTAATATCTCTATGCCAAGCTTTTGTAGCATTGGATGTTTTTCTCCATGCCGTAGAATATCTCTAATGTTGCTGACGGTGAAAACCATCTCTGAAATTTCTCTTCTAAGATGATTGCCTGTAGTGCCTATCGTGCTTGCCAGCATCTTCACCAGTTGCAGAGAACTTTTCACTGTCAAAATCTGAGATGGTGTGACATTTTCATCTTTCAACAACCTCTCTTCTGCATGTGTGAAATCAATGATTTTTGGTAGGAGGCCCCTTGTATTTCCAATCTTCCCACAGTTATCAAGGTCACGAGCAAGCTTCTTCAGGATAAGAAGCCCTAACTGATTGAATGTCCAGAATCTATAATGTGCATGATCACGGATGGTTGTCTTTTCACCAATTTCATCAGCTGTGGTGCTGAAGGTTCTATTGGTTTGGAGAAGAGATGAGATTGACTCTAATGCACCAGGAATTCCAGCAACACGTAGGGAGTTCTGCTTTTTTCCGGCTAGTTTTGATAGTATCTCTGCGGCTGACCTCCTGATCTCTTCTTCTTGTGGGTCTTTCCAGTTCAATATCTCCACTAATCGTTCTATCACCGATATATTTGTCCCAATCTTTTGGAGAGTATCATCAGAAAACCGAGGATTCATTGTAAATTGACAAAGGACTCTAGCTCCAATGAGCTGCTCATCGGCAGAATTGGAAGCCAATAGGTCCGTAGCAAAAGTAACCATGTCCATTTTCAGGCCATCAAAGATGCTTCCCTCAACGCACCTGGAGTAGGCATCGTATAAGAACCTTCTGATTGAAACCGAGCCTGAAAGCCCCAAATCACACTCTTTTCTCACCTCTTCCAACAGTTTACAGTAGCTTACCTTCCACTCCCAGTAAGCTTTTTCCATCAGGAACAAAAGAGCTTCTGCTAAAGCCAAAGAGTAGAAAATATTCAGGGCAGCTTTTAGGTTCCTCTTGTCAGTATCCCCTTTCTCAATCTCACCATAGTTATGTTTGATGAGTTTCATCAATGACAAAACCACACAGGCTGATGCAGATGCAAGCTGTAGCCAGTAGAGAACCTTGCTGACATTTCTTGAAAGAAAAACCCATTGAGCATATGGTAGAATAGGAACATCTGAACTTGTCCATGTCCGACTTAGCTTCCTCCTGCCATCCCAGTTCCTTGCTGCATCAGGATTCTCCCTTATTTCTCTGCCATGTGGACTCTGCTTTCGAACTCGTGTTATTGACCGAAAAAGTGCTTTCACAATTTCAACAACAAAGTGTGAGCTGGATCTCAAAGCCCAGAAACTTTTGATCCCAGCATCAGCAATTGACCAGGTGGATTGATGTTGCCATTCAAGCTCATGGCTTCTGCCGCATATTCGAGTCCCTTCAATCAACAAAATAATGGTGATAAACCAGAAATCAGTTTTATCCAAAGTAATTGCAAAACCTCCGAGAAGAACCACCGTTGCCCAGATAAACCCGAGGGCTCCCAGGCCTGTAGCTGCCTTCTCAAAAATTGCAACGCGAAGAGCAAAGAGAGTGAGTTTCTTCTCCGGTGCACGTACTGCTGGTAATGTTGGAGAAAGAAAATCTCCATTGCCACTGTCTCTATTTTCTATACCACTCTGAGGCTCGAAAATGGTTGCAGAGCCATAGCTTTCGCTGAGCCTGCGAAGCTCATCAACCGGCAAACGAATGCTGCCATCTTCTGCCGATACGCCACGATCCATATCCACCAGATGAGACCAACACCAACCTTTGGTTGGCAGTTCTATTGCAAAACTTGCCTTGGAAAATGCAAGAATGGCTTGATTCCTAAACTATGGAATCCAAGGGCTTGTTGTCTGAGCTTTTGCAGAGAAAATGAGAAGTTATGCTCGTAAACAAAGAGAAAATTAGCTTAGGGAGCACGTTTATTTTGTGAAAATGTAGACAAACGTTAAAAGTTACCCAATCTCTGCAGTTTTTCCTAGGAAGTTTTGCTCAGCTTCCCCCCCCCTAATGACTTGGGCGGCAAGGGTCGTCCTCTCTCATATCTCTCTCTACTCCGTGATGGTTTGAAGTCGGTTGTCTCCCACTAACAGTAAATTAGTCTCTTGACGGATCGTCTAAACTTGGCCGAAAGCTTCCTTTTCTCGTAACCAAATCTTTAAAGCTAACAGACCCTTTATAGTGTGCAATGGCAGCTGTAGAAGTTGCTTGCACTTTTCCATGTCCTTCGGTCTTACCATAATGTATGGTTCAATTTGTTTCTTGGGGGGTTACAAGGAAGGATTATACCATTGACTGCGATCCTTAATGTATCCAGCTAGCCTTTAGTTTATCCTATTTTTTTATGAAGGTCTTCTCCTCTTCATGGGAACAAGTAGGAATCATTGCCAACTCAGATTCCTTGGATGATTCCTGTTTGAGAGATAAGATATTGGTGATGTTACTTCTACACGTCTTTTATGGCTTTATCCAGGGAAAAAACTACAGTTTCGACCACCCCATAATTCACTGTGAGTGTCGGTTTAGATTAAAAAAACTCAACTGTACTGAATGTCTTTTTCGAAATTCTCAACTGAACCGAAGAATCAAATAATTGGTTTGGTTTAATTCGGTTTTGTTTTTGTTAAAACTGAGTAAGTTCAAACGGGTCAAAAATTTAAAAAAAAGTTGGGTTATTTTCATCAAAGCTGTTCTTTTAGACAAAAAAAAAAGGTTCTTTTGTTCTGTTTGATCATGTATAGTCTTAGTTTTTTACAGTTTGATTTCTGGGTTTTTTTGTTTTAAGAAAAAGGTTTTTTGATGGGTTGAAATTCGTCTCTTTCGACCTGTTCCATCTTCTGAATTCTTGATTTCGAGGTCTTTGAATGCGTGAACTTAGCAATTTGGCTGGGTTTCTACAACTCGCAGAAACAGTTTCTCAGAAGAGTCTTCTTGTGTCAAGGCAAAGGGTCCTGTCAATGTCAATGGGATGATGGGACCCGAAACCTCGCTTGTCCCTTTAACTACAAGAATAGCTAGGCGTTCTTTAAACAAAAAACCTTCTGTTTAAAATGCATTAATAATTGTTTTCTCAGTTTTTTTTTAATACTATTACGGTCATAGTTATTATTTTTTATTTTTAAAAATATTTTTTATATAAAAATACATTAAAATAATATTTTTATATTTTTAAAAATTATTTCTTACACCACCATATCAAAACAATATAAAAATTAAATTCTTGAAATAAAAAAACACGTTTCCAAACCAGCAAAACACGGAACGAAAGAGACTTGCTTTCGTCGTTAGAAGACTTTGTAGACCTTACCTTCGTCAAAACATCATTAAAGAAGGCACATAAGCAAGGTTGGTGTGTGTAATGAACCGGGTTGACAATGCCTACCTCAAGACTTCCAAGCCTTGGCTTCCACTCGATGATTGTGCAAGTTTATCACGTTGCTGTTTGCGTGTGGTCTTCAAAGGTGCGAGCTTAGGCTTGGATAGCATTAAGGACTTTGACGGAAGGAAACCAGTTCCAGTCTTTGCCGGAATGAAAACAAAGATCGAGGACACCACAGTCGCCCTGTGGGAAAAAAAATTTCAAGAAAAAGGACCCTCAACAGCACAGTGACTACCAATTCCTCTTTCATGAAATAAAGATTAAGATCCTGATCGGTAAATATATGATTGAAGTTTGGCTGAAAGTTTATTTGTACTGGAATTTGAAAATATATTAAAATAATTTTTTAAATTTTTAATATCAACTCATCAAAATAAAAATAAAAAAACTAAAAAAAATTATGAATTTAATATCTTTTCAGGCCAAACATATTTTTAAAACACACCCAAACCCAAACATTGTTCCACACACAGACAAACTATGCTTGAGGCTTCTTTTGATATTGCAGTGCACCACAAGAAAACAAACATGAAAGCACCGTACCAAACAGGCTATAAAACAACTCAAACTTCAACTTAAATGAGAGCTCCATATTCAGCTAGCTGAGAAATCTACCGATGATCAGTATGTCATTCCGGCTACTTGAAATTTGCCGATGTCATGCTGGATAGAAATGCTTATATCTTGTGCAGATTTTTCAAGCTCGAATCACTTTCATCAGCCATCAAATACAGCAGTTAAAAGCAAGCTGCAAATTCAAGATTTTGAAATGGATGCAATGCTCCAGCAATCTGACACCTAAAACAATCTTTATTCCCACTTGGATATTGCTTGGTAAAACTCAATTTCTATAAGTGATCTTCAACAAAAATGGAAAGCATTACAGGATGACAAGTTGTATTGATGAACTGCAAAAGGAGGTTCCTTCTTCATGTGCTAACATAGACTTTGAAATGGTAAAATAAAATTATCCTATTCCTATGTTTTCCTCTCCCGTTATTGCACAATCCAACTAAGCCTAAACCACAAGCTAAGATGAGCTCCATTAAACTTACATAGATCCATTCCCACTCCCACTAGTGTCTCTTCTCACATAATGGCAGATTTTGCAACTTCCGTTCTGAATACTTGTCCATGTGCAAGATATTTCCTGACTACAAATTACTCGAACCAAGTTTCTAAAGTAACTTAGTCACCCCAACATTTTTTTACTTCTGATGTCCAATACCTCCTACAAGAGAAAAAAAAAATATGAGTAGATGAAAATACTAATCATTTACAAGAAAAAACAATGTTAAGAGAAAAACTTCTTGCATTTGTTTCCCATGATAAATCATCTAATTGCAAGGAAACAAGGACCATATTTGGTTCAGGCATAGAGGAAGTTAGCAAAGATTAAGTAATCCAAACCGAGAATTTCTTAGGAAAAATGGTTCATTTCTTCCAAAAGCTATGG
>Ga0325402_1001746_pt1 | contig 18311 bp, 11 predicted proteins | sample PopdelMetagenome_22_FD_207212 | JGI IMG/M metagenome (GOLD analysis project Ga0325402, IMG submission 207212) | Populus deltoides microbial communities from Bellville, Georgia, United States - Xylem-PdKOR-R3 | ecosystem: Host-associated > Plants > Phyllosphere > Stem > Wood/Secondary xylem... | reverse complement strand
CTATATTACATTTTGTTATTGATACTTATTTGATAAGGCGAAGATACAGGATGAGAGTGATAGTGATAGGATTATTAACAAATACTCTAAAACGCGTACGTTTTTTACTGTAGCAGTTGTTTTTTTGGTTTTCTTTTACATGTTTTTTTTTCTTTTTTTTTTTACCTAAAATTGACTTTTTTATTTTATTTTTTTAAAATTATCTTTATTAATTTTTTAAAATATTAAGATGGTTGAAAATTTAATTATGTAATTTAAAAAAAAATTATGAATTATTATAATATTTTCATACATTGTTTTTTTTATGATTTATTTATTTTTTTTAAATAGTCTTTGTACATTTTATTTTTTTATATTAAGTTGGTTAAAAATTTAGCTTTTTATTTTTTTAAAAAAAATATGGATTGCTATAGTGTTTCCCCTATATAGTTTTTATTTTGCTGCAATATTTCCTCATATATTTTTTTAAAAAATTATCTTTATCAAATTTATTTTTTCAATATTGAACTAGTTGATAATCTAACTTTAACTTTCCTCACATGTTTTTTTTATTTTTTTATTTGTTTTTTTCTAAAATTGTCATTTTTTACATATTTTTTTTTGTTTTGTCTTTTTCAGAATTATTTTTGTTGATTTTTTTTTGCTTTTTTTTAACATGTTTTTTCCCTTTTTTTAACCCAAAATTGACTTCTTCTTCTTCTTTTTTATTTTTTTCAAAATTATTTTTGTTAATTTTTTAAAATTTTAAACTGGTTGAAAATTTAATTATATAATTTTTTTTAAAACATTATGAATTGTTATAATATTCTCATACATTTTTTTTTGTGATTTATTTTTTTTTTTCAAAATGGTCTTTGTAGATTTTATTTTTTTTATATTAAGTTGGTTAAGAATTTAGTTTTGTGGTTTTTTAAAAAAAAATATGGATTGCTACAGTGTTTCCCTTATATAGTTTTTGTTTTGCTGCAATATTTCCCCACATATTTTTTTAAAAAAATTATATTTATCAAATTTATTTTTTTAATATTGAGCTAACTGATAATCTAGCTTTAGCTTTCCCCACATGTTTTTTTTATTTTTTTATTTGTTTTTTTCCAAAATTGTCATTTTTTACATTTTTTTTGTTTTGTTTTTTTCAGAATTATTTTTGTTGATTTTATTTTTTTATTATTGAGCTGGTTGAAAATTTAGTTTTTTAATTTTTTTTTCTTTAAAACACTATAATTTCCCACGTGTTTTTTTTTTGTTCGCTTTTGTTTCTTTTTTTTACATGTTTTTTTTCTCATTTTTTTTACCCAAAATACTTCTTCTTTTTTTAAAATAGTCTTTGTCAAATATATATATATATATTGAGCTGCTTGAGAACTTAGTTTTGTAGCTTTTTTCAAAAAAAAAAACATCATGGATTGCTACAGTGTTTCCCTTACATGGTTTTTGTTTGGCTGCAATGTTTCTCCCACATGTTTTTTTTTTAAATTATCTTTGTTGAATTTATTTTTTCAATTTTAGTTGGTTGAGAATTTAGCTTTAGCTTTAGCTTTCCCCATGTTTTTTTTTTGTTTTTTTAAATTTTTCCCAAAATTGTCTTTATTCTTTATATTTATATTTTTTTCATAATTATTTTTGTTGATTTTATTTTTTTACTATTGATCTGATTGAAAATTTAGTTTTTTAATTTTTTTCTTTAAAACACTAGATTGCTACAGTGTTTCTCTACATGGTTTTTTATTAAATAATTTTTTTTCAGAATTATCTTTGTCGATTTTATTTTTTCATATTAAGCTGATTGAGAATTTAGCTTTGTACTTATTTAAAACACTGTAGATTACTACAGTGTTTTCCCATATGATTTTTGCCTTGCTACAGTGTTTCCCCATATGTTTTTTTAATCGATGTTTTTTTCCAAATATGTTTTTGTCAAATTTATTTTTTTCATACTGAGCCGGTTGACAATTTAACTTTTTTTTCCTTAAAACATCGTTGATTGCTACAGTGTTTTCCCATATGATTTTTTTTATGTTTTTTTTTAAATTGTCTTTGTCGTTTTTATTGCTTTTAATATTAAGCTGGTTAAAAATTACAACTGTAGATTTTCTCATGAAACATTATAGATTGTTATAGTGTTTCCCTGCATGTTTTTTTCCTTTTGTTTTTTTTATATTTATCAAAATTATATTTGTTGATTTTTTTTTAATTTTGAGCTGGTTGAAAATTATAATTGTATATTTCCTCATAAACACTATAGATTGCTACAATGTTTTCTTAAATGATTTTAATATTGAGCTGGTTGAAAATTTAGCTTTAACTTTCCCCACATGTTTTTTTTCTATTTTTTTATTATTTGCTTTTTGCTTTTTTTTCTTCCAAAATTGTCATCTTCTTTTTTTTATTTTTTTTCATAATTGTTTTTGTCGATTTTTTTTTAATATTGGGCTGGTTGAGAATATAGCTTTATAGTTTTTTCCTTTAAAATATTGTGGATGATAACAGTTTTTTTTTATGTGATTTTTTTCACAAATCCACGATAATGCACAAACATGCCACAAGCCCGCGGCATCGTGCGGGCATGCCACCTAGTTATTATTATTGTTACAAAAAAAAAGCTAATCCACCTGGAAAAACACCAGATATTACTGTGAATTATAAGTAAAATTATATTTATATCCTTAAAAAAACCATTATAATTAGCATGCAAAGGTCAATTAGTATTTTTATAGGGTTCATTTTATCTTCAGAGGGGCATCTTTCTCCTTCCATAAACTTTTGTACAGTAAATTTGCTTTATTATCTTACAAGCAATTTTTAACTTAACTATGACTAGGGGCATTATTAGTTTTTCACTTTCTTTTTATAGCATTACGACAACTCTATCACCCTTGAAAGAAAAATTCTTAAAGCATCTTTGCAGGGCCAATTTGTCATTTCATAATAGTTTTTTAACAATAGTTGTTTGGTCCTCGAGTAATGTTATCTCTTGACAAAAAAAGAACACGTTAGCCACCACACCACCATTAGACGGCACATGTGGATAACTGTGGTGGTGGAAAAAAAAATGTTATGTTATGCCATTGGATGCGTTTCAGCTTTCTCTTCCTTCCTAGGTGGCGCATGTATGATAATGATATTCAGTTTGGCGCCGGTTTAATTTTTTTTTTCCCTTCATTTCTTTGTCATATGCCTTGGTTTTCATGTTGCCCATTGGAAAAAACACAACAACCCTTAAACTTCTTTTCTTTTTAGATTCAGTCCTTGTTTTATTTAGAAAAAGTTTTCTTGGCGCATGTATGATAATGATATTCAGTTTGGCGCCGGTTTAATTTTTTTTTTCCCTTCATTTCTTTGTCATATGCCTTGGTTTTCATGTTGCCCATTGGAAAAAACACAACAACCCTTAAACTTCTTTTCTTTTTAGATTCAGTCCTTGTTTTATTTAGAAAAAGTTTTCTCAATTTTATCCTCCATAAGTTTGAAAGTTTTCTCAATTTTATCCTCCATAAGTTTTTCATCTCTCGAATTTGGTCCCCATTTTTTTGGTTATTTTGTCTAGATGGCTCATCGATTTTACTTGTTTCTTGCAATTTCATCTCCATTCTTTTTTTTTCTTGGTTCTTTTATTAAAGTTTTTATAGTTTTTAATTTTATCTTTAAAATCAAATTTATGATTTTTTTCAATAGTAATAATATGTATTTCAGTTTAATCCTTCTTCTTTTGATTTTTTATTTGTTTCATTTACCCTTCTATCAAAGTTTTTATATAGTTTTTAATTTTATCACATATCAAGTTTATGATTTTTCATTTTAATAATGATAACAATAGTAATAATATTAATATTAATGATAGTAATAATGACAATGATACTAACAATATTATTAACAGTGATGATAATGTTAATAATGGTGGTAATAATAATAGTTTATTACGATAGTGATGGTGATAATTATGATAATGATAAAAATAACAAATGTTGATGATGGTAGTGGTAGTGGTAATAATAATTAAAATTAAAATAATAATAGTAATAATGAAACCAATAATAATGTTAATAATAGTGATAATTGTAGTGAAGTAAGTAGTTTTTTATGACATTAATAGTTGCACTAATGATGATGATAATGATGATGATTGTAGTAGTAATAGTAATAATAATATTAATAATGATGGTAATGGTAATGGTAATGTTAGTGCTAATAATAACAACAAATGATAATATTGGCAGGGTTGTGGTGGTGGTGGTGGTGATGATGATAATCATAATAATAATAATAATTGTGGTAATAATAGTGACAATAATGGTGATGATGATAATTTATTAAGATATAATAATGACGATGATAATAATAATTACGATAGTAGTAGTAGTAGTAGTTTATTATGATAAACATCAATAATTATAGTGATGATAGTAGTAATAATAATAATAATAATAATAATAATAATAATAGTGATTGTAATAGTTAAAACAATGGTAATAATTATAATAATAGGTATAATAGTGATGATAATAGATAATAGTAATGATAATAGATAGTAATAATGCTAATAGAGCTAATAATAATAATAATAATAATAATAATAATAATAATAATAATAATAATAATAATAATAACAACAACGACGATGACGACGACGACGACAACTGCGGCGGCGGCAACAACAACAACAATAATAATAGGGGTTATAATGTGATAATAGTCATGGCAACAACAACAGTAACAACAGCAGCAGCAGCAGCAGCAAATAGTTCAGCCCGCGGCAGAGCGCGGATAAATGAACTAGTTGAATGTAAATGATGTTTTCATCATACGAATTTGTAAAGTTATTAACCATGCCTAGTTATTCACTAAGTCTTGTATTTAGGCCTAGTTTAGCATTATGATTCAGCCGTGTTTTTTAAAAAATTGAATTTTTATTTATTTTAAAATTGTGTTTTTGGTTTTTTTAGATCATGTTGAAATAAAAAATATTTTAAAAAAAATATATATTATCTTAATGCATTTCTAAGTAAAAAAATTATTTGAGAAATATCTTCTATCACATTAATAAACAGGTTAATTGAATTAATTATTTTTTAAAAAATAGTTACTATAACAACCCTGGTTTTCTACATCCTTTTTCATGATACATTGAAAATTTTCATTGTAATTTTTTTTTATATAGGTTTCACTGGAGTGGAATTTCTCTTATATCGGGAGGTCCCAAGTTATCAACAAAATCATATTACACTTCCAATTTCTAATGTATCGTGGAAAAGGATGTAGAAAACCAGAGTTGTTACAGTTGGTATCAGAGAGAGGTTGTGATTCAGTAGACTTTATAAATATAGAAAGTATGACGAATCACGTATCTTATGATAGAATGAACTAGACATGGAATATATACATGTTGTAATTCAATAGACTTTATAAACATAGAAAATATGATGAATCATGTATCTTATGATAGAATAAACTAGACATGAAATATTTACATGCTTGGTTACCACGAACGTGGTAATTAAAGGTTGTGACATTGGGTTACTAAGAAGTCGATAAATAAAAAAATGAGTCATTACCTCGTGATTGTGAGACCAGTAGCAAATAATAAATGTGTAATCATTGTTTGATAATACGTTAGATGATATTAGAGGATTCATGAATGAAATATATTCAAAATATTAATAAAATGATAATGTAACAATGATGTTTAATGTCTTGATGAAATATGAATGGATGAGATGAAGCCATATATGAATTAATACTAGAGTGAATGTATGATTGTTCAGGATAAACAAGTGTTAATGTAAGTGCTAAATCAATTCAAACTCGTGACATAACGTATGGATAGAAGTGAGATTGTTTTGTAATTAATGTCTTCATAAATAATTATGTCAAGATTGGTAGTGGGACCCTGCACATTAGGCCATTGTCCTAAATGGCAACACTTTATCTTAACATGCAAAGAAATACTAGCATGGTACAGAACAAAATGGACAATAGAAGTTTAATATTGGCATTGTAGTTATGAGGTAATGGCTTGAAAATTGGTTATGAAAAGCACTATTAAATTACTTTATGAGAATCTACCCTAAAAGCATGAATGAATTAAGGATCATAAACGTGATTATTTTTGTAGACATGAAAGAGTAAATGGTTAACACATGAACATGGATATAATACATGTTGCGAAATGTTATGGGCTAAAGGTAAAACACTGAGTTATCGTCATACCAAATAATAAATAAATTGGCAAGCTACATGTAAAAGTAGACGAGGAGGTCATGAGTGTGCAATGTACGTATATGTGATTATGGAAATACATGGTTAATAAGGAAACTAGAAAAGAGATGAATTTAGAAAATGAAATGAACTAATACGCATTGGCGATGAAATGTAAATGAACGTTGATTCAGGAGTTGATACTTAACATTAAGAGTGTCTATACATGGGAGTTTAGTAATTTCGGATATAGAGTGTTACTTAGTGAACTCCAAATAAGATTAGGATGTGAAAATAAGATGGTATGAACAAGCAGTTAAGTCTGAAATTATAAGAACCATAAGGATTTCTATATTGATACACTAAATTGATGAGATAAATTATAGATATTAAATTTTAATAAGTGCAACATAGAATTGGGATAAAGAAGAGGAAAAACAATAAGCAACAATAATAGTTATATATAAATGTAATTGGGAACTATGACAATGACGAGAATTAGCATGTTAATTGTAACGGACTTAAATGATGGATCCTGAAAGTATCCAATACATTAGTTAGCCACAATACCAAATACTAGCAAGTAAATAGATATTTAGTTGACAGTATAACAAACTAAAGTTATGAAATTGAGACTAGGTCATCTGAATGGTGGATAACTCAAGTGGTTGACATGATACTTCACTAGTTGGGTGGACAATATTTAAGATAATTGACATGTTACTTATACTTTCATTTGGGAAGGAGATGTCATTGACAGTGTAACTAACAAAAACAATCATTGGATAAGATAAATATGATGTTTGAGGTGTAGTTACGTTATAAAGCTAGGAAGTAAATATAGGAATACTATGTGTCCATGAGAAATAAAGTGACGAACAAAAAAAGTGTGTTTAGTAGGAGCATGGCATGTTTCAGCAGTGGAAAAATAAGGTGAAATGGTTTCCCTGATACCATCACCAGAGTTGGGTTGATAGTTTATTGAATTGCATTACCTATACCTTTATATAGAATCCAAGACGTGTTCCTTGTATCCATTCTACAGAAAGGATAATTGAATCCTCTTCAAGTTCTTCCCCGACCGTTTATAATGATTCGGGAAGGCTAAAGATTTGAGGATTGAACCAAATGGACTTTTAGATCGAAGCACATAAAAAAAAAGGAAAAATATGTTTTATGGAAGGATCCACAATTGAAAAAAAGATCAAAAAGGAGGAATTGAAAATGAGAAAGAAATACTCAATATTCACAGGTATAAGTAGGAATTTTAAATTTTGAGAATGGAATTTCTTGAAAGATAGGAGAATGTGACACCTCAGAAATTTAAAATTTAAATATGCGAATGTGTAACCCCATGTAAATGTAAGACTAAAAACGATGAGATCTCGATGAGTGATGGAAACCAAAATAGGAAATAATAGATAAATGATGATAATAAAAATAATTGTGATGTATAATAGAGGAAATAACCTCCATAAAATGAATTTTATTTTAGAATTCATAACGACAAAGAAACTAGTAACATGTTTTAATGGATAAAATAATGAGGAAAATGATAAAATGTTTCTAAGAAATAAGTGAGGTAATAAAGAATAAATTATAAGAAAGGATAGTGCAATGAAAAGACAGGACGGAAGGTGCAAGCACTTATTAAAAATCATTGACGTTACTTTGAAACTGTAATAAGCCTTATAAATAAATAAAGGTGGAAAATTAAAAAAAATATTCCAAAATAATAAAATGACCCTAAAGGTTTAGAAGGATAATTAATATGATTTATGTGAGGATTGAACAAGAAAATTTGGATTGTTGACCAAACATTATGAATTGACCAATTTTACGATAAAGAGTAGAGCTCTCAATCCAATTATCAGACCGGGATAAAATTTTCCATGAATTCTATAAATATATGTCCCTATCTTGGTTTAAGATCTCATCTCAATCGAAGTTCAATAAGGACTAGCGATTTAAGTAGAAAAACTGGATAGTTTACGTGAAAAATAAAATAAAATAAAATACATAAAGGCATAAATAAGGGACAAAATTGTAATTAATGGAAAATTTGACTTTAAAACAGCAAACAGGCCAACCAATCCTATACAAAAAAAAAGTGAGAGACAATAGAGAAGTTTCAACTAGAGAGAGAGAAGTGTAGAATTTGGAGGAGCCAGCCCAAAAAAGGTTGTATGCTCTGATTGTCATATCTCCGATATCAACCGTATGATCGTGCTTATTTTTTGATATATTGCTCATCTCACAAACCTCTATTACCTGACTGGAGGGATTTGAAATATCAATTTTTGTTTGACATAACTCGCCATCGGAAATATCATAGGAAACTAAAGGAAACGCACCCTGTAGGGCAGTTTCGGTCGCTGGCAAATTCCGTTCCATTCCACCGTTGGATCATGTCACTTTTTGGATATGTGGTGCGCTCGGATGTGGTCTTTATTATGGACAGTGGAGATTGGAAACACACGCTCCGGCAAGGTGTTGTTCATGTTGAACAGTAGCTCGCTAATTTTCAGGTTAATAAAAGCTAAAGTGAATGACGTATTGCCTTTTGAATTTATTTCAAAAGGCAATAGATTATATTTTGCCAAAACTAGCAATAGAATCAAAAAGCAATATGTCATCTACCTTAGCTTGTATTTTTTAATCCAATGATCGGAAGATAGATCTGGAAGGCTTGAACAATATATCTCAAACTCGGAATGATCCAACAGTTAAATATCCCTAGATCGGAATAAAACCGAGCTAGCTTGAAAATTAGCGAGCTATTGTTCAACGTGAACAACACCTTGTTGGAGAGTGTGTTTTCAATCTCCACCGTCCAGAATGAAGACAACATCTAAGCGCACCATAAATTCAAAAATAGACGTGATCCAATGGTGTAATAGAGAAGAATTGGTCGGCGACCAAAATTGCCCTTCAGGGTGTGTTTCCTTTTGTTTTCAAGGATATTTCCAATGGCGAGTTCTGTCAAATAGAAAGTGATATTGCAAATCCCTCTGCTCAGTTAGAAGAGGAGTGTGAGACGAGCAATATATCAAATATAAGCATGAACAGTTGATGCCGGAGATATGACCACCGGAGCATACAACCTTTTTTGGATTGGCTCCTCCAAATTCTACACTTCTCTCTCTCTAGCTGAATTTTCTTTATTGTCTCTAACTTCTTCTTTTTTTAACTAGTTGGCCTCTTTGCTGTTTTAAAGGCAAATTTGTCATTAATTACAATTTCATCCCTCATTTATGCGTTTATGTATTTTATTTTATTTTTCAAGTAAACCATCCGTTTTTTCTACTTAAATCACTAGTCCTTATTGAATTCCGATTGAGATGAGATCTTAAACCAAGGTAGCATATTAATAGATTTCATGCAGAAATTTATCCCGATCTGATGGTTGGATTGAGAGCTCTGCTCTTTAACGTAAAATTGGTCAGTTCATGGCTTTTCGTTAACAATCTAAATTTTCTTGTTCAATCCTCACATAAATCATATCAATTATCCTTCCAAATCTTTAGGGTCATTTTATTATTTTGGAATATATTCATTTTAAACTTTCCACCTTTATTTATTTATTAGGTTAATTACCGTTTCAAAGTAGTGTCATTTATTTTTAATCGGGGCTTGCACCTTCAATCATGTATTTTCATTGTACTATCCTTTCTTATAATTTATTCTTTATTGCCTCACTTATTCCTCTGAAACATTATCATTTTTCTTATTATTTTATCCATCAAAATGCGTTACTAACTTCTCTGTCGTTATAAATTCTAAACTAAAATTCATTTTATGGAGGTTATCCCCTTTGTCATAACCCAATTCTGGGTTATTCCCCAAAAATTCATTATTTATTTATTCATTTTATGGAGGTCATCCCCTTTGTCATAACCCAATTATGGGTTATTCCCCAAAAATTTATTATTTATTTATTCATTTCAAAATAAGAATTAAAAAAATAAAATAAAGGATGGCAACGTGGAGAAAGCAGGCCGGGAAATCAAGCTGCAATTTTTGGAGGAAATTTAAGGCCCAATTGTACCCCATTATGCCCAAGAATGAAGAAAAAATGCAAATTCAAGGTCAAATTAAATGATTATTGGACGAATTTGCATAAAAATTAAGCCCAATGACATAATTGAATTTTTAATAGGCCAATTTGATTTAATCATGGGCCAAATTAAATTTTAATTATGTTTAAGATTTAATTCGGGTCCAATTGAAGGATTTAATTAAGGGCAAGGACTTAATTATACTTCAAATAGGTCAAATTAATTTTATTTGGGGCTTAATTGGTGAAAAATTAAGTTTGGGGGCCTAATTTGGGCTTAATTGAGAAAATTGGAATTTTAAGAGATCAAATTTAATTTTTACCAAGTTATTTGATTGAAATTAGGGGCCAAATTGCAAGAAAATTGAAGTTTTGGGGTCAATTAAGGGTTAAATTGAAGAAATTCACAGCCAGGGACCAATTTGCAAAAGGCGCCAGACTATAGGGGCCTAATTGACAAAAAGCGGGGACTAAATTGAAGAAATTAAAAGTTTAATGGTCAATTAGGGGTTAAATTGCAAAAATCTGAGACCAGGGACTAATGTGCAAAAGGCGCGTAAATCCAGGGTTCCAATTGCAATTCGGCAAGGGTGTAATTGCATTAAATCAAAAGTTTAGGTCAATTAGGGGTACAATTGCATAAAAGTTAAAGTTGGAGGACTGCTTTGAACTTCAGAGAAATCCCTATTTAAAACCTAAAACGATGCCGTTTTGCGTTAAAAAAGGGAACAAACGACACGTCGTCTAGTCATTATTCATGATCTTTCTTATTTTTCTGGAAAAACTGGTCCAGTCACCTCCTTTGCAAGTTCATTTAATGCACTTAACGTCCACCAAATTTGCCAAATTGTGCACGAAACTGATCACCAGACATCCCTCTACATTTGGGTATGGTCGTCACCGGCTCACTGGCACATAAACGGAAATGGCACCACTCCAAAGAGGCCACTTCAGGCAACCTGCAGCTACAGATTGACAGTGTACCATGCCTACCTTGAGCCAACGGTTGGTATCCTTCACAATTGAATCAAAGGCTGGAATTTGTTCCCCTGTGAAGACAAGATTTCACCCCTATAAATAGGAGCAGATTTCACGTTCTAAAGGAGAAGAAAATCAAACTCAAAGTTGGCCGAAAACCAGCCTTCCCTGCTCATTTTTCCTGCAACCGATCCTTTCTCTGCCTTCTCTCTCCACCGTGGCTTTCAGCCACCACCATCTTCATCACCCGTCTTCTCTCCATCATCCCCACCTCCAGTAGCCATTAAACCATCTCACATGGTGGTTGCACCACTTCTCTCTCTCCTCTGTAAAAATCCCCCTTCTCTGCCATTGTGACCTCGGCAGCATCGGCAACAGCAGAAGCAGCGGCCACCACCTTGCCCAGAAGCTCTTTCCCTTCCCAAAGGCAGCCAGGGTAGCAGCTTTCTCCTCAGCCACTGCAACAGCTCCAATCGCGAGCTTCCCTTCTCCTTCGCAGGACTCTGTTCCTTCTTCTTCCACCTGCGACCAAAGCAAGCCGCCGACCTCAGCCCGTCCCCAAAATAAAAAATAATATGTTGGGCCGAGTTCGGCCTAACCTTTTTGGGCCAATGCCAGCCCACGTGTTTAAATAATATTTATTTAATTAATATATATGTATATATAATGTTATCTATAATAAATAATCAAAAATCCTTTCAAAAAATTGTGATTTTCTCAAATATTTTTCTACCAATTTTGCACAATATCGGGTTGTATATTTACACTGTAAAATACAAATCCAGTATTAAAATACTTGATTTTCTTCGAAAAAAATTCAAAGCATTTTCAAAAATAATATAAAAAATATTTTGTTGCATATGGCCAAATCCTAAAATTTTTCCAAGCATATTTTTTTTTTAAAATGCATCTTTTTCATGTTTTAAAAAAAATTAAAAATGGATATCATAACCAGTTTATGATTATCCTTTAGGATTCGGCCAACATGTCAAAAATCTTTTTCCAACCCTTTTTTTGGGGTCTAAATGTAGACTTTAATATTTATGGGGTGTAAAATTACACAATAAAGTACACCCTTCGGTATTAAAGATATAAGGTGTAAATAAATGCAATGCTAAAATTCAGACTTTAGAACGGTTAGGATTTAACCCGATAAGGTAGAGACTCCCTCATGAAGGGAGATCTGCCTTGAACCTTAGAAAAAACGAACGAATAGAAACTCGACCTAAAAAATAATCAAACAACAATGCAGCTTATCTTAAGTAGGGTGCACTGGGGGTAATGCGTATTCCTCTTGCACAACCAGTCCCTTACTCAGACTCTCGCAGACTATAGGTTCCTAGTGACCATAATACTAGGTGGCGACTCCTAAAAATTAATCATAATTTTATGATTAAATCCGAAAACCTTTCCAACACACAACACCCTCATCAGGAGGCACGACACAAGCCTCCGCCATCGCCAGATGACGTCGCGCCCCCCCCCCGCGACACCCTTCATTATACATAACAATTATTTTTATTATCATCATTTATATATTATTTATTATCTCAGTTTTCATCATTCATCGAGATCTTATCATTTTTAGTTTTACATTTACACGGGAATTTATATATTTGCATATTTAAATTATAAATTTTTGAAGTTTCACAATTTAAAATAAATAAATAAATTTTAATGATCGAAATCATAGACTAACATGTTGGCCTCGTTTAATAACACCAAGGAATTCCAATAATTGTTGATTGATTTGAGAATGGTGGAATTGGGATTTGCCCAATGTTGTATCTCATATTTTTTTAATTGCCCATATCCTTTTGTTGTCTATAAATTAAAAGATGAGGAGGGGGCATCGGAGGAAATGGAGGGAAGGTGGTCACGAGCATTGGTTTTCTCTATCAAGCTTGGATGGTTACTAGGCCCAGTATCCATGCTTCGCCATGTCCGCATAAAAAGATAATTATTGTATTAAAAAAATGTGAGCGTTGTTTTTTTTAAGCATGTAATAAAATACTTAAAAGAAAATAAAAAATTAATTAATATATCTAATTAGATTAATCAATCACCATATATGTTAATAAATATATAAAAAAAAATATGACTTATTCAACTCAGCAAATCAAGAGCAAACTGCTTACCCTGGTCAAATAGCGATCTAGTTATAAAAAAATACTTACATCATAGTCATTTTGACATGGATTAACACGTAAAAAGATTAGATCATAAAAAAAACAAGGAAGTGAAATAAAAGGAAGGCAACAAACTATATTGACATGGGTTAACACGTAAAATCTATGACTTGAGTAATGAACATGACTACAAATGAGCTGACTCGTTTGGACAATCTATGTCTTTCTTTTTCATTCATTTATTCTCTTCTTGGTGAGGCCTTCGTTGGATATTAATTGACATCGGGTTGGATTAAATTTAGAATCAAATTGAAAAGTTATAAAATAATTAGAGATAAAATTTAAGAAATAAATAAATGCTTGGATGCAACAGAAAAAATATGAATTTAAGAAATAAATAAATGCTTGGATGCAACAGAAAAAATATGAGCATAAAAAAAGGTGTAAAAAACAAGCAAACTCGGGCAAATCTCTTAAATTTTGGTTAATTTTTCAAACTCGTATCTTGTAAAATTCTAGACTCAGGTTCAACTAAAAAACTCAATTCCCAACCAATTTAATGTTGAAAAATAAAATAAAAAAATATTTATATCTAAGAAATTTGTCGAAGTAAAACAAATAACAATCAAAATAGTAAGGACCAAATTTGATATAAAAATAAAATGAATTAAATGTTAATGGTTAGATTAAAAAATAAATTCAAATAAGAAAAGCATTCAAAACAAAACAAAACAAATAGTAATTAAAAGAATAATAACCAAATCTAACATGTGAAAAAAATAAATGAGGGAAAAATTAAAAAAAAATTATAAATCATTTTAAATAAAACAAACAGTAATCAAAAGAACATGAACTAAATCTGAAAGAAAAATAAATGAAAGTTTGCTTAAAAACTTAGAGTTTAGGCATGAAAATCGAGTAAAACAGGTCGTCAATGCAAAACCAGAGGTTTGTATGCTATATGTGTTATCCAGAAATAGTGAGGGCACCAAGACTAGTTGAACATCGCCTTGAAAACCACTGTTTGATTGCAAACCACCCCACACGTGTCGTATAAATGATGTAACTTCAATCTGCATACTAATGCGTGCTATGCACTTGTTAGTTGTTTTTTTTACTAATATTTATATTTATTCAATTATGAAATTGTTCTCTTTCAACTTAATAATAGTAATAATAATAATAATAACATAATGAAAAGAAGATAAAATATCTGTAATGCTAGTTAAAGTTTTTGTAAAAGGTGAATTCAATCATTTTATTATTCTTTTAAAAAAATAAAAAATCTAAACAACCTCTATATTTCAATTCAATATTTTTTGCTTTTAAAGATAAGTTAATAATTTTAGTGTGCAAAAAATATAAAAAAATTATGTTATCCACAATAGCTAGGCCAAAAGTTTTCAGTGATTGTAATGCAAATAACCTTAGAGCTACCATATTTTAACTCCTCTGTATTTTAGTTTTTTATTTATGTTATCGAATATTAATGATATTATTTACTATGTGCATTTTTGTATTACTATTATATTTTAAAGGGATTCATTTTAGTACAGTATGTTGAAATTTTTATTCTTTTGGATGTGAAATTTTGAATGTTGGCCAATTGGGTTTTTTTAGTTCTTTATTTGCTTGTCTTTTCAATTTTGGCATCAAGTTTTTATGAGATAAAAAAAACATTTATATTTGTCTACACAACCAATCGTGTTTCAAACAACGATTGATCGTAAAAGCATTATTTTTTTTATAATGCATATTATTAAGGAGTGTTTTGGTCTTTTTAATTTTTTTATAACAGTATAATTATTTTGATGCTTTTAAAAATAAAATTAACATAACTCTCTTATAGCAAGGATGGAGATCTTGAATTGAAATTTTGTTTCTTCACTTTCTACTTTCTTTTTTTTTTCATCTTTTATAAGGTCAAATACATATTTTAATTGCACATGAAGAATGGAAAAACAAAAATATTAAGTATGCAGGCTACTTCGACGTATTTTTTACATAAAAAACTCAAAATGTAAATTAAAAAACCTATATAGGTATCTAATTAAATAAATTGATAACCATCTATGTAGATAAATGAAAAAAAAATTGTTAACAATAGTCAAAAGACAAATTGAAAAAAAATTAAGAGATTAATATAGATCAAGATATTCAATCACACAAAATGAAACATTTACCCAATTGTGTTTTGAACTTGTTTATTTAAATAAATAAAAGATAAATGCACACCCTAAAAAACTCATGACCTAAAAAATAAAAATAAATAAAATTGATTGAATGAACTCACATCCTAAAAAATATCACGCAAGGCCGAACATTTCAAAAATATTATTCAAGAATAAATTATTTTTTATTTTGAAAAATAAAGTTCATTTGTATAAAACAAAAAATATAGATGAATTAGAGTAATATCTTGAAAAAACAAACACAAACAAAACAATTTAAAAAAGAAACTTACATTAAAAAAAGCATGCAAAACTCGTAACTTAAGTCATGAAACCAAGATAAACCCGTAAAAAAAGAATTGAAAACAATCACAAAACCAGTATTTAAAAAAAAACTAAAATGGAACAATAAGATCATACAAAACCGAATGCCCAACAAATCAAAAATCAAGGATGAAACCAGAAAAAAAAAATCAATTACATAAAATGATCTAAAAAAATAAAGGGCAAACAAAACATTTCAATTGGAGGGTTAAATTAAGTTGAAAAATAGCTTTAATAAAAGAAAAAATAAATCAAAAGAGCGAGGGTCAAATTGAAAAAAATTAAACAATATAAACTTTGAATGAATATGAAATTGAAAGCCATACAAAATTAATAAAAGGATTGGGGAAAAAAATCAAAAGAAAAGAACCGAAATGAAAAAGAAAAACATGTGAGAAATTATAATTGAAAGTCTAAATTTAAAAAAAAAACAAAACTTGTATAAAAAGAATGAAAACGAAATAAGAAACCAAAAAATTGATGACTAAAATAAAAAAAAATAAAAAAATAAAAAGGACAATCATGCACTTTATTTGATATGAGAGATAAAATGTCACGTGACATACCATGCGCAAGAGGACATAATGACTAGTATGAAGAGGTGATAGAAGGCTAGGTTTGTCTACCGGGTGATGTCTAATACCTCGCCCACTTATTAGCACGTGCTGAAACTTTTTTGATTTAAAAACTAAAAAGGCAACGTGAAAATATCAAAACGCCTGATGATCCTATTAATTACTAAAAAACCCGTGTGAAAGCACAAAAATACCCTAAAATACAAGCTTTATTTTTTGTCTTTTCTAAAGTCAATTACATATTTTAACTGCACATGAATAATGGAAAAACAAAATAAAAATCATTTGTCTAACAACCTAATATTTTTTTTGATCCTGGAAGTAAAGAAATATTTTTACTAATTAAAAGTTTATGACAAGTTAAAAAAATCATTGATCAATAATTTTGAATTTTATTGATTTTAGTGGTAAAAAAATATTATTTTTATAATGCAAAAAAAATTAGATAAGACTTAAATAACCCCAAATAATCTTATAATGACCGATGAGCTGGTGGAAAAGATCAGACCAACCCCACCCTCAAGATTTTTTTTTTTATCCATCTAGGAGCAAAGATATGATTTCGTTAAAGCAATCCACATAATTTATCAACCCTCTATATATTTTATTAAATATACATGAGATATTAAATTAAGAATTTTTAAACAAATATTAAATTTAAGATACCATTTGTTTTATCAATTTTATCTTTAAATTATTTTTATTTCTCCATTCAATTTTTTGTTGTTGTAATAATTCAACTAAAACCATTAAATTCTTCACAAAATGAAGTCGTGTTTTTTTTTACTACATAAAAATAAAATTTATATGAAAATTAGATAAACGTTCTTAAAATGAACGAAATCCTTTAATTGAGATTATTTTAAAAAAATAACGGTAAAATCAACGTTAAAAATTATTCGATACCAAGATTGAAATTGCCTATCTTTAAAATTTGCTCAAGAATTTTGTTTTTATGAAATGGGGATCTGATCCAATAAAAAAATAATTTAATGAAGCATTTGTTTTTGTTTTTTTCCTGACAAAGAACAATTGAGATCGGTTCTTTGCCTGGGAAATCTCTCCAGGCAAAGAATATTGGCGGTGCCCTATGGGACCCACGAACATTGCCCCGGCACCCTTTTCAACGAGTCGAACTCCTGGACTCTCCTCCCATTGGTCCAAAATAAAAACTGAAGGTGATAAACTCAATTGCCCCCGAATCAGCCCAGAGTGATTCGAAATCCTCGGCAGGATGCTGACAAGCAAGCGCAAGGCACTCGATACGAACCTCCTCAACCAAGGCACTCGATACGAACCTCCTCAGCCGAGGCACTTGTCCCCTTCCTCTCCAGTTCAGTAGAGAGAGAGAGAGAGAGAGAGAGAGAGAGAGAGAGAGAGAGAGAGAGATTTTGACGAAATGACAAAATATTATTCCACCGGTCGGTTTCCGTTGCATCGCCAACCCTTTCAAACCCTAACGTCAGGGACTGCGCATCATCCCTTCGTCCTCGTTCTAATCTATAGAAAACCATATTTCACCTAACTTTAAAAAAAAATACTAAATTAATATAAAATAGTAGCAGTAGTGTACGGGATAATAATTAATATCAAGACATTTATAATATTTCATGTTTTCAAATTAAGATAATATTAATATACAACTTGCATTTAAGAGAGAGGGTGGAAGGTATTTAATAATATACAGCTGTGAATTGAATTTGATACGCTCATAGGGGAGATTAGTAAGGGAATTTTATTCCTTGATTTTATTAAACAAGCCTCTCACTAACCGGATATTGGTTATGTGACTTGCGATATGCAGTCAGTTGAATAATTTTTTTTAATAAAAAATTAAATATACAAGTTTTTTAAATGGCTCAAGTGTAAATAATAATAAAAT
>Ga0325402_1001743_pt1 | contig 18323 bp, 14 predicted proteins | sample PopdelMetagenome_22_FD_207212 | JGI IMG/M metagenome (GOLD analysis project Ga0325402, IMG submission 207212) | Populus deltoides microbial communities from Bellville, Georgia, United States - Xylem-PdKOR-R3 | ecosystem: Host-associated > Plants > Phyllosphere > Stem > Wood/Secondary xylem... | reverse complement strand
GAAACTCCCATTTCTTTAATTTCTGATCACTAATGTTGAGAAAATTATTATTAATTAGTATTAAATTTAGACCCAAAACATGGATGGATTTTAGATGTTCGAAGGCTTGAATATATTCTAGAATTAATTACTAAAAAATTATGTTTGATTTGGATTTGAAAATTCTTTATAATGTCTTCCTGTTGTTTGGGAGGTGAGAATAATTGTTTGATGATTTGCTAGCCATTGAGGGGAGCCAAAAGTTATGTTCCGGTCCTTGTAGTTTCAAGATAGCTTAACTCGGCAGTTTTAGTTTCACTAATTTCATTTCAGTCCCTTTCAAAAAATTTAAAAAACATTTCCTACGTCACATAATCAAAATAAAACCAAGAAAAATTATAATTTGAAATATGGAGTAAAAATAAGAACCTATCACTAACATACCCCTCGAGGGGGGTAAGGTTAAGCGGAGCAAAAAAGGTTTTTCGAGAGATGGGAAATGAAAACTATTCGCCCCACACGAGGTTTGTGAATAAGTGATTGTCTGATAATGAGCAAAAAATATATCTTTTTGCTAAATAGAGTGTATTGAATTATGAGGTCCCATCTCAACCTAATAGCTTAAACTTTTAGGTGAGATCCCAGGATATGATTTATATTATTCTCTAACACACCCCCTCAAGTGAAAGCTCTTTGGGCTTGAAACTTGCACATGCCCACAATACCATGTGCTTAATTTTTATCAAATAAATAGGGATAGTGAGATTCGAACTCGTGACCACTTGATCATCAAGGCTCTGATACCATGTCAAAGAACCATCTCAACCTAATAGCTTAAACTTTTAGGTGAGGTTCCAGGATATGATTTATATTATTCTCTAACATTATTATATACTTTAACTTGTGTGTAATGGTAATAAATTCTTGTGAAAATTACCGCTATATTCAGGTTAAACCTGCACTTGCCATCAAGTTTTGAGAGATTACAATTTACATCGAAATTCAAATCAACTATCATATAAAAATAAAAAAAAAATTATTCTTGATATCTTACCTAATATCACATAGTTTAGTTGATTATACACTGCCGTGTTTTAGAAAATCATGATAGAAACAATAATATAATAAAAGTAAAATCCATGTTTTTTTCATTAAAAAATGACCTATAATATAACGAGTACATGCACAATTAATTCAACAAGTGAAAAACAAGAATGTATGGGAACAACATGATATCCACGCCACCAAAAAGGCATTGATTTTTCTTTTGGTCAAATTATATGCACTTTCAAGCACATCTAGGGCAAACCAGCCAAGCCAAAGAAGCTTGGCCCCATACCTTTGAATGCCACAAGCAAGTTTGTGTTCCATGATGGGTACAAAGCTTGGTTCCTAGAAATGAACACATAGAGAGCTATTTCAGAACGCGTTTGAAATGGTTGTTTCTAAAATTTAAATATTTTTTTAAATTTTTTTAATGTTATCGGGTCGTTTTGATTTATTAATATAAAAAATAAAAAAATATTATTTTAATATATTTATAAGTAAAAAATACTTTGAAAAACAACTCCCACCAACTACTATATAATTTACACGACCAACTAGCAAAGTTGATAATTTTTTTCCAAACGTTTTTTGCAAAAGAAACGAAGCTTAAATTTGAATTTAAGATTCTAAATGGGAAATTGAGCACGAATTAAAAACCAGATGGAGATCTCAGTTGGGGTAATTTCTACGAGGTTTTCATGATTATTCTTTGAAATTAATGCGGTTTTCCACTTTCCCCTTTTTTTCTTCAATAAAAAGCACCCACCGACAATCTCTTTAGTCATGGATACTATAGAATTTGCATTATTTTGAGGACAACTCTTATTATTATTGGCATCCCAGTTCTGAGTTTGATAAATCAAATATTTTCTTTTTTAGATTTCTTGGTGTTTTATTCATGTTAGAATATATTTTTTGCAAGGTCATAACTATATTCTTAGCTCGTCAAATTAATATATTTTTTTATATTAATGTGAATATTCAGGTCAGCATATGTGTATCTTAACTAATCTCACGGATCCTGAAGTTAACGATTATGTAAACTTTTAGTAATCATTATATTATCAATTATAGGGCTCGAACTTCAAATTATAGGAGTAACAAACATTTTAGTTTTAAATTTATATTATTTATCATTGCATTTCCATATATATAAACCTACTAGAAGAAGAACTCACCTTTTTAGCTCTCTCCAATTATTTTTGCAGGCACAGCAATATACCAAGGAATAGCTTATTAGCTTGTTTGGTATGATATATTATTTTTTAAAGTATTTTTTTAATTTGTAAATAATTTAAAATAATTATTTTTTTATTTTTTTAAATTTATTTTTAATATCAGCATATCAAAATAATATAAAAACATACGAAAACAATTTTAAACAAAGAATAACTTAAAATAAAAAAAATTTTTTTTTTTTAAAACACCTTTAAAACAAAACATCTATATATTCTAAAATGCTAGTATCATTGGTTCTAGGAAGCTTTTTTCACTGAATCATCAGCCTGAGGCACATTTTTTTCTTTTTTCCTGCTTTTCTAGGTGGGACTATTTCCGTATGTTATTTGATGGAATATCTCTGTCGGCCACCCAGAAATTTCTGTCCTGGGAACCATTGTTTTCACTGTGTGCTTTTTAGCCTTATAATAGAATTTTAAATTAATTTTTAATATATAAAAAGATGTTGATATTATAGGTATATTTTTAGATACCATAATCTTTTTCAATTGAGAAACTGAAGGATATTGACATAATAAAATAAATCAAAAAATATATAAACTAATTAATTAAAAACAAGTTGTTGAAGTTAATTAAATAATAAGGCAAAAATCTAATTTTTCTAGTAAAAATAAAAGCAAATATTTAATCTCGATTGCTTGTTTAATGTTTTTTTTTTTCTTAGAGGCAAGCTATTTTCATTTTTTTATAAATGAATCATGAAAATATAATTTAATTATAAAAAAATATAAAAGAGAATCTAAATACCAATTATAATAATTTTTGAAGCAATATGAAATTAAAAATATAAAAATTTTAATTACTATTTAAAAAAAGGTGAACTAAATTTTTTTTTTTAAAAAAGAAAGAGGGTATTGATTAAAATTTGAATAAAAAATTAATGAAAAGTAAAAAAACAGAGAAAAGATATTAATTAAATTCAAATAAATAATATAATCAAAAGTAAAAAAAAAACAAAAAATCCAGGCCCACACGCTTAGTCATGCATGAGAAAGCCTGGTGTGCTTCACTGTTTTATTTTTTAATAGTTTTTGAAAATAATCAAAAAGCTTAATTACTATTTAAAAAAAAAACTAAATAATTTAAAAAAATAAGAGAAAGGATATTATTAGAAATTTAAATAAAATAATTAATGAAAAGTAAAAAAAACAAAAAAAGAGGAGAGAGGGCATTAATTAAAATAAAAAATAAATAAAAACAAAGAGAGACAAGTCCAGGTTAATTTATTTTGTGAAGGTCTGCTCCACTTTTTTTTTTTAAAAAAAAAGAAATGGATGACATATATCTCCAATAATAGATGACCTCTAGTCCGCTAGATAATTTGGACAAAAACATTATCCTGTCACTTTCTCTCTCTCTCTCTTAATATTTAGGGACTCAAACGTAAAAAAAATAAAATTTTGAATCAAAATGTAAAATTTAAAACAAGCAGGGACTACACAATAGATAATTGAAACTCCCAGGACCAAATTGAAGTTTTTCATGCCAAAAGAACAGATTCAAATTGTTCAATTGATTTCAAGAAAAGACTGATGAACTATTAAAAGAGAAGCCTTTAAAGCACTGTGCATGCATGATACCCTCAAGACTGCATGTTTACTTTTCCAGGCAAGAACTGAAGGTGAGTTGGGGTTTTGACTACAAGCTGAAATATCAAAGTAAAGCGCTAATTCTAGGCTAACATGATTCATGGCGAAGAAAATCCAGCGCCTGCTGCCATTAAAAATTGTACACCATCAAAATTCTTGGTTTACAGTGGATTAGCTATGAAACCATTTCCCACATCAAAACAGGTAAAACCTAAAGAAAACAACTCTGGCACTTACTCTTCCTTTGCGTTGAGATTATAGAACCAGGTGCAGATGGTAATGTGCTTATTCAGTTTGGGAAAAGAATAAGTAGTACATCCCTAACATTGTGCCTGTAGTTGTTACTAGAGCTTGGGTCTCATTAAGGCATCAAGCAGACAAAACACGCTGCTAACATTTTTTGTCAAGACTTCCATTTATAAAGCAACTGCACCAGCTAGCCAAGTCCTCCAAAAAGTGATCACATGAACTGGATTCAAATTGCAAGAATAATGTTCATAATTCAGACTTGGATTCAGCGTCTTCCTCCAGTGAATTATCAGTTTGATAGTCCTGTGATTGGTTGGGGGACACAAGTTCTTGAGGATTTACTTCATCACCTAAGATTTTTGCCTGTGATTGGTTGGGGGACACAAGTTCTTGAGGATTTACTTCATCCCCTAAGATTTTTGCAGTGAATTGTCTCGCCTCAGAGTCAAGATTAACCCATTCCGAAACTATTCTTTTTGCGCCCTGAAACAAACCGAGAAATGAATAGATTCTTGAAAACATAGAAAGTGTTGTGAGCAAATGAATGATGAAAAGTGGTGTTGGTTATAGAAACAAGTCATATTTGTAGAATCATGGCTCCAAAGGAAGAATCACCTGAAGCTTGGGTTCCTTTGTCATGGGATTGTTGCAAAGATCAATAGTTTTTGCTCTGGATTTCGTAGCATTACCACACCATGATTCGCACCACAACCATTCTTGAGGCAGTGAAAAGATGGGTACTGTATGCTGGGCATAGTTCGGAAGATCCTGAACAAGGAAAAGGAAGCAACCTTTTAACACAATCTAGTACGTGAAAGAATATCACAGACACACAAAAAAAACAGTACCCAACAAGATCCAATACTGTGTGAGGATATCCATTCCATTTGCAAACTCTCATATAATTATGTATACAGCTGAGCCAAACCTTATTTTATAACACATATACTACCTGTTGTACCACACAGGCAATAAGCAACAACTTGAATGGATATCCAAGTATTTAATGGATATACTGCCTGTTGTACTACACAGGCCATAAGCAATAAGCAACACATAAACCTGGAAGACTGTCTTTGGTAGTCAACGGTGGATAATTGAATGCTTTTGGTGAGAATACAAAAACTTTTTCAAGCAGTCAACAACAATCATTAGAGTTCCAAGTATTTAATGAAGATTATAGATAATGTACCAAGTGACAATACATACAGGCAAAATTTAATAAAGCAAATTTGATGATGATTCCTCCACACTAAATGGCATGATAAAGTTTCCTCCTTGGAAAGTGGAACCCAGTAAATGGACCCATGTCCAGAAATAACAGCCTGCTAATGAATTATAGCAAAAACTGTCCATGCATAATTGCAGCCAGCTAGCTGCATCTCCAGCTACCTCCCACGCAGCATTGCTGCCAGCAAGCAGTCAATTTTCTAAACTTGATTAGAATGTATAAAATTGAGCAGCACTCCATCACCTGAAGGGTGGGCATGGACCAATTGCATGAAGTTTTAGAGCCATTAGACCCACAAATCTCACGGTTAAAAACCTTCATATGACATATTCATGTACCATATTTTAGGACACCATGAGTACATTGTTTGTTTGTTCCTGAATTCTCTTTTTCCTTTTTTTTCTTGTTTTATGTAGAGCAGGCTCATGCAAATGTAATGCAGGAGCAATGAAAGAACTTCAAAAAAACAATTGTTTCAGAAAAATTACGTTTGTTTTACTAGAGATACAATTTTATCTTATTTATAAGTTAGGTACTTAGATTTACTGTGACATTAATTAATTAGAAAGTTTACTATTTTAGGAGTTTATTCTATTTCCTACTTGGTTTTGGTCTATTTTACTTAGATGCTTGTAACTCATACCTAGGAAGATGAAGATGATGTCATGAATTGCAGAAATATAATGATGAATAACTTTAAAATGATGAATTTGCCAGAAAATCTTCTCTCCATTCTTGTCCTCTAGTGCTCCAGGTGATCTCCTATCACTCTCCCACTCAAAGCAAAATAAAGATAATTTGTGTGTGAAGTTTGAATTTGTTTACTTAACATTTTCTCTTCATATCCGATCAACTAAGCCAAACAAAATCATTCAAATTCAGAGAGAACAGTGACACTGGAAATTCTATACACTACAACAATTTTGACAGATCACTGAAATAGTATGGTATGCGAACTAAGTGAGCACATCAAACACAGTGATTATAAGAAAAATCAGGTCGACTAGTTACCTGATCCAAATTTGAAAGACTATTTGGATCCTTGCTCAGTGTTTCATAGAAAACCCTTAGATTATCTCCTGCAGCTGTCTCTCGAAATTTAACCAGATCAACAATGTACAAAGCACTGGATAAGGAAGAGCACATGTCAAGCTCATGGCTGGGTTTAAGAACTGAACCAACTCTGAAGAATAAATTAACAAAAAAGATTGCTTACCTGATATGATATGGTCTTCCCCGCAAATGTTCTTTCCAGAATCCCTGTACCACACAAAAGAATGGGAAAAGATAAGGAAACAGTGATTAGATGGCAAGTTGCCTAGGCCTTCCATGGCACAAAATGAATTTATGGCAAACTATCTTTAAAAGGGGGGGAGACTAATCAGTGAAGTATACTTGTCTCCAAAATCGATATCCATCCATATCCCTGTTGTTATCACAGAATGGTGTATAAGCAAGAGGTCTTCCTTTTATATCCATGTCATACAGTTCTCCCATGTCCGCTCGCACAACCTGATCAGCATCAACAAATATAACCTGCATATGGAAACATTGATGCGTTTTTAAGCAAATGTTTAGCAAATATGGAGTCAATAGCAAGAGAATACAACCAAGTTTTGACAAAAAAGAAAGAAAGAAAAACTGCTATACCCTCTCCAAAGAAAGTGGAAAGATAACATCAAGGAACAAAATCTTATATGCCCAAATAATTCGCTGCTTTTCTGTCTGCTTATGCAACCATGATGGCCATTTATAAGTGACCAGTTCGTACTCAAAACCATACTCTTGTGCCATATGTGGAATCACATCCTGCGCGATTCATTAACAACCAGAGAATGCACACAAGTCAGACAATAAAATTAGAAAACAATATGCGAGTGACAACTATAGATGAAATAAATACAACCTTAAATTGCGGAGAGAGATAGTTCTTTATAAACCAAAATTTCACTGGACGCTGGGTGTTCTTCCAGACACTTAGAATCATGATTTTAAGGAAACGTTCATATCTGCCACGCCCAAAACACATAATGAAATCATTATGATATTACATTAACCAAGCATTGTGAGTTGTACAAGCAGACGAGTGTGATAGTGAGACCCAGAGTGAATAGGTCCAATAAATGGGCTGCTGCAGCTCACACTTTTTTTGCTAATAAAACAATTGCATTGAACAACCAGCAAATGTGTGTGTGTGTTACCAGGAAGAAAACTGACAGCTATACAGGTTTATCCATGAAGCACACAAATGAAAGTTCCTCAGTTCCACATACAAGTTCTCATTCAAAACTTTCAGCACATGGCTGTTTGAGCTTTGCTGTTTGCATTGAACAAACAGTGTGTGTGTGTGTGTGTGGGTTTCTTTATGAAGCGCACAAATAAAAGTTCCTCAGTTCCAGATAAAACTTCTCATTCAAAACTTTCAGCACATGGCTGTTTGAGCTTGTTGCTTACATTGTGATCACAGAACAGAAAACAATCTCAGAAAAGATTCACAGGGGCTAATTTTATTAAATCCAGAACAGTTAATCCTCTAAAATTTCGCTTAGCTCACTTTGGTTTTTCAAATTTCTAGAAATAAAAAAGATAAAAGTACATAATGCAGAATACATTAAGGTTCTGTTTGGATACCAGGCAGGACTGAGAATCAAGGATTCATAATCTGTTCATTTAGCAAAATTGGAAGGGAAATTGGAATTGAAATGGCTAAATGGGAACCCGAAAGAACTTTCAATACAATTCTATATCCAGGCGTTAAGCATTTCTACTATTTATAATCTCATTCCCATTCCAATATTTATAATCTCATTCCTGCATTTTCATGCGGGTAACCAAAAAGCACTAACATCACATCAGACAGCAGAAGACAACAAATAGAATAGAAAACAAGCACAAATACAGAGAGAATAAGAAAAGACTTACAGATGCCCAGAAGCAATAGAGAAGATATTAATAGTTTTTCCATGCCGTCCACGCTTCTCATGCTCCTAAAGGAATAATTTTTAACCAATCACCATCTAAAAGAATAATGAAAGCAGATGTGCACCACTGAATTTGTTTTCCAGTGCTGGTAGATGTAATAGTCAGTTTTCCATTAAACAAAGCAACTCAAGAGCTAGTTCTCATAGCCAAAGATAAAATTTTAACAGCACACTAAAACATCAGAAAATGACTTGAGAAAATGATTGACAAAGAAGAGAACTTGGATTTTCATGACAGCTCCTATGGACTGTAAAAAACAAAATTATCCAGTCTTCAAACAAAATTAGCTAATATTCCATCTGGACTGTAAAAACAGTCCACTATTTGATTTTTTCCCATCCCTAAATGCAGCCCATACTATAAAGTTGATGCATGGTTGTTTACGGCCCCATTGTATGATGCATCAACAATCTAAATATATCATTGAATCAAAAGGTGCATCTTTATTATTAGGGGCAAATTTGACACTGTGCAACACTGAACTACATTTTGAATAATTGCTGAACACAATGTGCAAAACTCAAAATAAACTATTATAAGAACCAGAGGTAGTATAAAATCCAGAAAGAAATGACAGGGAACCATAAAGATGCCCCTACTTGGTTGGAAAAACAATTCATTAAGAACCAAACAGAAAGCAGCAAAGAATAGCAGGGAAACAAACAATTGTCCACAGTACATTAAACAACCAGAAAAAGATGATGAAAGATCATATTTCTAAAATCAGCTCACTATGAATCCACAAACGCTATAGAGAGGACTATAAGTATAAAATCAGAGAGCCAGTGCAATCCACCAAGGCACTGTGAAAATCTGAATAATTTAAGTATAACAGCAGAAACAAGTAAACAAAAATTAACTCACCATTAAAGCACTCTCATTCTTCTTGGAAAGCCCGCCGCCGCCAATAAAGCCAGAAGCCCATTTAAACAAATTGGAGTTCCAGCTATCATGGGTTCCCTGTAAAAATTTCCCCAAAACCATTCTAAGGATGCAAGACTTAACCAAATTATCCAGCTGTAGTTGTCCTTGAAATTAGTAATAATTATAAGCCAATATAACAGGAACTGACCTTCCTTTGTGAATTGTTATCATCATCACTTGAAATGAGCAGTTTCTCATGCTCCATGCCCTTTTTCTTCACCACTTCTAGATGGACTACCTTGCCTCGCAAATCATTAATAGTGATAAGTTTCGACAGATGCTTTTCCTGACTTCCATCACCACCTTCCCTAAAAGCATAAAGCTCAGAGCTTCGACCTGGAGCAAGTTGAAGATACCACACCCCAGGAGAGACTTTCATTTGCCAATAACCCAAATTGGCCATCACAAGTGTATCAACCAAGTGAGGATTACTCTTAGTTCCAAGAATTAGCTGAAGTCCTCGGGGGGGTTCATGATCTTTCTCTGAACAATGACCTAATAAAACAGTGCACAAATAAGTATGAAAGAATTGGTAGTCATATGATGAAACTTACAGGGAAACGCCAAATTATAATAAGAAATTACTCAAAAGAAACAGAATCTAACCAGTAAGAACAAGTGCTTCAAGTTCAAAAACTGCTTGCAATGTTCTAGTGTCACCCAGGTTCTCAAGCAAAATATTATCCAAATCATGGCTGAAACATTTAAAACATTCAGCAGAGACAAGAGTAATAATAATAATAATAATAATAATAAGCCACTGAGACAGTAAGATTATGTTTGCAAAACTAAAATTAATCCCCTACGCTTTAGTAGAATATATACAATAAAGATGGCGACAGTATAAAGATGATTTAAAATGTATTTGACTAGGAAAGGAACATACACAGCAATAACAGGCTCAACAAGCCAGGGCTCAGGAACATCAAGGTTCATGGTAAGAGTCTTCGATAATGGCATATTTGCAAAAAATGCTTTAGGGCCATTTACTTTTAAATCAGTGCTGCTGAAATCATCCTGAAAAGTCATAGCACAACTAAGATACAATGCATTGGAACCTGAAATTACTATTCATAATCAAACATATATACCATGGTTGGGACCACATATCTATAGTAATTCTTCAGCGGAAGATCAACAAGAGAACTCTGCAAGAAACCAAAAATGTAAGTTCCTCGACATGTAGAAAGAGACAACAAAATGTTGATAAAAAGCTCATAATGAAGGAGTTCAGCTAAAAAGCATATCCCATGTGAGGCAATGTCTCAGCTAGCAGTGCAGATGCAAGCTAAGGCACTAAGCACCTAAGAAAAATGTAAAGTACATAGAAGAAAACAGCATACATGCCTTACAAATCCATTATATGTTTAGGCAATTTTGCAATTCATGATACAGAATAAAAACTAAAAAAAAGTGAGAAAAAAATAATTAGAAGCAATCTAGGAACATGAATCCAAAAAGAAAACAAGAGAGAGAGAGAGGTCATTTGCTGGCATTGTTTCTGCCAGAACAAGGCCCAGCTAAGCATAATATGGAAAATAAGTCCTAATCTTTCACCAGAAAATAAAGACACTGAGGTCAATGCCTGTAAAGAAGTGGCTGCTCCCAGCCAGATGGCAATCCAAACAAACTTCTCAAGGTGACTGTTTATATGGCAGCATCTTTCTAATAAAAGAGTGTCAGAGAGGCAAAAACCTTACTATATTGTTTGAGAAATGAAAACCTATTTGGCCTACTTAGATCAGGTTGTCATAGCATCTAATAAAAGAGAATTTTATTCGAATTCTACAGCCACCATATAAATAATACATTCAACAAAAATAGCTTCAATTTTGCATAATGCAATGCATGCTGTGTGGAATAGAGTTGGATACATAATTTTATTTTGATACATGAAATCCATCATGCATATAATTAAAAAAAAAATACAGTGCTTTTTTATCCTGTAAATCCGTTCACTTAATGCAATTGCAGTAAATCACAAATCATCCAACAGGTCGCCAATCAGGCCAACTGAACCATTGTTTGCATGGATTTGAATCTACATGTCAGAAAACCAGCAAAACCTAAATGCCCCAATCCCAGTAATAGCACTCTCTAATTTTTACTGCTAAATACATAAACCACTAGGATTTAAAAAAAATAATTTATTATGGACTATTACTGGGTTTACATAGATACTGATGCAAACTTGCTCTTTCAATTACTTTTCCAAGTCGATTGCCTAGAAAAAACTTGGTCTGCGCTTTTATGAGTGCAATAGAGGTTTAAAGAGATATATGATATTCCTAATTCTCAAGCTTCTACAGGTTTCCTTCAATTTCTTAGTTTAACTATTGTGACGGGAGTTTAATTTTTGTCAAAATCATAAAAAATAGGATAAAAACAGAATCTAAACTATTCAACTATACTTTGTAGGTATAGAAATCAAAGCCCACGTTTCCAACATCCAAGTCATTGTTTCACCTTTGGCCCTTCCTACATCTACAATAGAACTAATCAACACCCCCAGAAGTTGATGCAACAACTTTTTCTAACAACAGAGAACATTCATCAGTTTTCATTCACAACACTAAAACAGATCCATACACATTGGTGCAGAGGACTGGTCAGACAAAGGGTACATAAAGTCAAACTCTAAAGTGGCAGTGAAAATTCTTCATTTCATTTAAACGAGATCGAAATTGCCAATTTGAAGGGAAAAGGCCATGTCAGGTTGATCTGTGCTTAAAGCAGCAAACCACCATATGGATCCATTGGCCTCCAAATTGTATCATCTTGGTTTAATGGCTTTCAGAAACCACCAGATATGTTACGAGAAGGTATTCAAGTTATATGGTTGTAGTGGCCCAAGGCTTTCAAAACTGCAGGTTGCCAAACCAGTGTAACAAAATAAGAAACAAGAAAAGAAAAATGTACAATTTGGTAAATTTTAGCTCACCATAGGGTTTAGCACGATTCTCATGCTTGGTTGAACATATTTCCTTAGAACTCTAAGAAGTGAAGAAACCTTCTGACCAGCTGCGCTTAAAGGATCAACAACAGCATCAATATGAACACTGGAATTTTCATTATCTATAATAACAGCACTGCAAACAAGAAATGATTGTATTAGATTTCAAGAGCAATCCATTGTCGAGAAATCAAAAGATGACAATCTGTAGGAAATTACAGAATGATATATGAGAATAAACTATTACCATCATGGTGGTCTTCCATGAATCCATTGATTTCTTTTTTATTTTATCTTGAACATGCCTTTTGCATTTGAATAAGAAATCTCAGTAATTACTAATTTTGTCCATAAACTTGGGGATACAAGAAGCAGGTGATAATCATTGCAATGTTGATGAGGCAACTCTGCCAAATAGGATTTTCAAAGGTAGGTTCACAGTGATAAATTGTCAGAATTAAACATACAATTACCAAATATGAGAACAATGTTGACTGAATTATTCATCAGAAGCAAAAGAAAAAAAAACGACAAAAAAAAAGTGTGAAATACTACTGTCTGAGAAAAGAGATGAGATAAAATTTGTGATCTAACATTAAGTGGGATGGTGGCGAATGTACTAAGCAGAGCAATTTCTCTTTCATATTTGTCAGATTCATCAGACATTTGACAAAATTTATAATTAATGTTGAATATCACCCAATTATATATACATGGGTCACCATATATTCACCATAACAGTCATTGTCATTGCTACACAGCTCAAACGGATAACAGCGGAAGTCTTCTCCCAAAAACAGGTGGGAGAAAAAAATCTATGGGATGGCAAATAATTCTTACCTATGTTCAGCATTCAAAATCTCAAAGCGTGCACTTTCTGAACTTCTTTCCCGCATTGCCATTGCAGATGACACATACATTATAATATCGCTGACAAATTTGCTGCAAGTCGCATGAGAAAAATTAACATAAAATCCCCAATGGGAATGGATAGGATATGAAATGTTTTGAGAAGGAATGTCATCTATTAAACTTCACAAATTAAAAACTAATCTTTGTTGAACAGAAACTATCGGCAATGGCATAATTGGAAGTACAAGAGAGAGCAAAAAACTTGCAGATAAAAAGATTCAAAACATTAGTCACCAACAGTGAATGCAACCAAAATTGCCAAAGAGCTTCAGCCTCAGATATTTACTATTTTCTTCAATTTTCACCTAAAGTTACAGGATCTTTTGTAGGGAGAGTTAGCTTAGTGAGTTTACATCACATTGAGTAGGGTCACACTTATCTGGACCTTATTAAGGGATGATCAACTTGTAGTCAATTGGTCAACCACAAAGCTTTCTACTGGTGGAAGCGACCTCCTTTCACTTTTCAATGAAACTTTATTCCAGTTCTCTAATACTACCTAATAAATCACTAGCTAAACCACTACATTCCCTCAAACAACAGCTGCATCACATTCTACCCTCATTCACTTGTGCATACTCCCTAGGGCTGAGCATTTCCGGTTCGGTCCGGTTTTAAACCAAAATAAACAACCAAACCGATTTTATTTTTTTAAAATTTTTTGAACCAAACCGAACCGAAAACCGGTTCAAACCGATTAATTTCGGTTCGGTTCGGTTCGGTTTTTTTCCCTTCCAAACCATTCAAACCCAATGGTCCTCTCTGCTTCTCCTACAACCTTGACCGCAACAACGTCCAACTGCACATAGCGTTGATTGTTCAAGGGAAAGTTCATCCATTTCATTGTAATTAATCAAATGGCAGGGGGGTTGTAGAAATCCACGGACATGAAAAACAAAAGAAAAGGAATGGATCTACTATTCCAATTCCATTTGTGGCACAGACTCAACAAGAAAATTAAAACCCAAAGGAACCAGATCCACAAGGGAGGGGAGGAAAATCAAAGGCAGAGGGTAAAGTGAGAGAGATGCAGAGAAGGGAGAGGGTGGGGGGTGGGGGGTGGGGGGGGGGGGGACTCTCGGCGGATGACCAGTGACCCAAGGAAACGAAAGAATCGGTTATATTTTTCATACGATCTCCTCTTCTTTTATAAATCTTATAGACAGACTAATTACAGAGGGTAAAGTGAGAGACAGAGAAGGGAGAGGGTGGGGGGCGGGTAGGCAGAGGGTAAAGTGAGAGACAGAGAACGGGGGTGGGGGGGGCGGCTAGGGCTAGGAAGTTTGTATTTATACTTGTTTTTTTTTTCAAATGCTGGTTGATTGAACCGGTTCGGTTCGGTTCAATCGGTTTCAGACTTTAGAAACCGAAACCGAACCGAACCGGAATTTTTTTGTGATTTTTTAATCGGTTAATTCGGTTTTTTTTCGGTTCGGTTTTTTCGGTTATTTTTTTCCGGTTTTCTCGGTTTAATCGGTTTATCCGTTTTTTTGCTCACCCCTAATACTGCCTATACACTATCTGATATTCTCACCTACAATGATGTTGGAGCTCCTTAATTGTTGTCTACATTTCCTCCCTCAACACTCTGTATACAATTATCGATAATACATCTCCAAATACATTGATTAATTCCATTAAAAGAACCCTACATTATCACCTATTTTAAGATCCATAAACAAGGGGGTAAAGTGTATGAAATTAAACCAGTTGACTAGTCAAGCTGAGAGCCTAGTCACTCCAACCTTCTGCAAATGTCAAGGCAGCAGAAACACTATCTGAAGAAACTAGAATGATATGTTCTTGGAAATACTTTAACCCGGTGTGCTGGATCAATTGGATAAATAAGATAAAAAGGAAAAAAATGTGTGGAATTTCAAATCAAAGATGTGAATTCAGCTCAACAAAACATTGTGCCAAGAATGAACACAAATGAAAGGAAATGAAGTGAGCAAGGAAAAAAAATTCAAAAGTGTTCTAGGATACAGAACAATGGTATGTAAACAATTATAGCAACTTTCTAAAATAGCCATGGGCCATGGCAATAACTTCAATATTCCATCTAACCATTCACTAACTTCATTTTAACAACTTCCCCACCACATGCCCAACACCTCCACGCCCTAACCATTAAAAAAAGTTTGTTCCCCTCTTGCTTTATGATGGGCAAGGTATTATTAGAAAATATATATAAGAATCTCAGCCACAATTAGAATTCTCTGGAGGGAAAAACTCAGAGAGTGTGGTAGTTGGGTATGGAAGTGGGTGAAGATCCAGGAGCATAAAACAAACAAACAAACAAACCTTGTTAGCATGTCAGGGTCTACATCCTGCCACTGCACTTCTTCAATAATTTCTCCAATGTGCTTTACTCTTTGCTTGAACTCCATCGTCTCTAGAAGATGTAAATCATGACTCAAAAAGGTGCCTTCATCACCAGGAAACATCACCTATCCAATGTTGAAGAAAAGTTAAAAACATGAAACTGCACAACATTGACTGAAATTAAACAAATTTTGAAAAACATGGCGTGCAAAAAAATAAAACAACAGAAAGAAAAAAAGAAAAGGATGAGAAATTAAACCCATTAAACAACTTTCTGGTTATGTTTGAGAGTCTAATTAACTCACCCTTCCATTGGTAATGACCGCATTCACTCCAGATTCAAGCCCAAGAAGCAGGTAAAAAAATTGTGACACCTGCATATCATTGGAAAAATTGATGATATTTTCTCTTGCTCATGGCAACAAATGCAAAATACCAACATCAGGCAAACTCAAACATAAAAAACTAAGAAATGTTAGGGAAAAAAAGATAGCAAGAATTAGTAGAAGCTAGGACTACATTTATAAAAGATCATATCTAGCAAGACCAAAATCTTCATTTAAAAGATCTATCCATTTTAGACAAACAGAAGATGAAAATTAAGACAATTTCATGCATGCAACAAATACCAATTAGTACAAATAAAAGAAATATATATACCTTATTCAATTGTTTTTTCACTTTGTCAGCAGAAAATTCAGAAAGGATGGACTTGTAGGCCTTCCGTGGTAGCTCATTTGCATCAGCCAGATCATACACCTTGTCTATAAACGTTTGAGTGCTTTCAGCTGCTACAGATGATGCCAGGATGTGCTTTTGCTCATAAAATGAACATAAATGCTCCAAAAAGTTCAACACATTTTTCTTATGACTGCATGACACCATAAAGAAAACAATTAGGGCTAATATCAAACAAATTTTTATTCATGCTGTCAAAATAATTTTGACTTAACAAACCTGTAAGAGGCAGTGGTGATTTCAAAAACCTTCACAAGAAGGAGACCAGATAAATCAGAATCTTGACTGGAACTAAAGAGGACACCCAAGCGAGCACCCTTAGACCCTTCTAACTGCATCATAATGTGAACATTAAAAGATAACCAATGGTTGTTATGGAGATTTCCAACAAAGATAAAGATAAATGACAATAAATAAAATGAACAAATAGAAACACGATTGTAACAAAAAGCGCAACCAGATAGCGTATTCCTTCATGAAGCAAGTTTATCCCCTTCTTTGATGTGATGTCAACAGCAAGGAGATGAGTTACAGGTTTCACATCATCTACAGCTAGAATATTAGGGTTAGAAAGAAGTCAGATTACAATAACCATTAGTGATTCAGTAAAATTTCACTGTTCTCAGCATAGATTCTGCTTACTTCCAGGGGAATGCAAGAAGTTAATATCATTCACCACAGATTTCCCTCCAAGAACTCCCGAAGTCAGAGAAATAAACCTTGGTTTGGCCTTGCCTTCAGCAATGATCTGCACAGAAACATCAGTAACAAAGTATAGAAATATGATGTATGCATAACATCATCAACAACCAAAGCAAAATAGATGAATATGCAATAGCAGTGTTTGAATGATTCACCTGTGGATTGTAGCGGCCAATACCACTTTCTGACAGGAATTTGTCCAGCACATCAGTGTGAGAATTTATTTGCCCATAATAAACTTGCTCTTGTATTCTGGGAAGCTCATCATTCATGGCGTTCATAAGAACCTCCTAATGAAAATAAAACCAAAGTTTCTTAGCAGGGAAAATAATTTCCATTACCAGAGGTCAACATTACCACAACAACCACCTTTAACTAAACAAAAGGAGGTCAAAGAAAAATTTGCTTTAGTATTACAGATTTGCTTCTCCTCAAATAATTTTTTTTCATTCAAGCACATTTCACAATAAGATTTGGCCATGAAAACTGTAAAGCAGCATCTTATGATAATGTATTAAAAGCTGCCCAAGTGCAAGTATGCAATGCAACAGAAAATATTAGAATTACCTCACTAGAATCAAAGACAAGACCGTTCATTAAGAGGCAACACTGCAACTTGTTCAAACCCAGCTTAAACACGAACATGGAGCTTTCTTGTGATAGATCCTTATAGGTTTGCTCCTTTGCCAGTTTTAGCAAAATATCTTGAGGAGGGGTTTTTACCTTTGGTCTACACGCATGGAATAATAACATGTAGTAAGGAGGTCATTGATTGAAGGAAAAGGAAGCCCAGATCTTCTAAAAGAATTTGTAATGCACATGGAGAGACATCATGATAGTGCAAAAAAGTTGAAATTGATCCGTTAACCAGAAAAACCCATTAAAACTCACAATATGGTATCCACAAATGCTCCGTCCACATGGTGTGTTTCAGGAACATCATCTTCAGAATCTGACTCCATGCGTAATCTGTTTACCTGCCACACATATATGAAATTGCTTGTTAACAAAAAACAAAATGTACTGAATAAAAGCAACGCACATACAACAACATGAAATATGTTTACCATCCAACAAAGACCATATGCTCCTACACTTAAAGGAATGGCAGTGAGGGAGGAAACTGTTCCGATTTAAGCTAGCAAAAAAGGAGGGTCTATTGAAACCTAAAAGAAATTAAGTAATAAGGTGGCTTGATTATTTGACTTCATCAATCAAAGTGTCTTTTGGGTCAAGCATAAGCATCCACAGTAGATTTCTTTGTTTATAGTTTAATGTATTAACTTAAGGGTAATTTTGTAAGAAGGGGCAGAATTGCAACTTCTGCAAGTTCCTGGAAAGCAGAAAGTTTTGGCCATTTTCAGGTTTAGTATAAGATTTGATGTTATCAGAATGTGGTTTCTTAGCCTTCAATAATTTATTCCAATTCAGTTGTTTTCCTAGTCATGTTAGG
>Ga0325402_1001739_pt1 | contig 18340 bp, 20 predicted proteins | sample PopdelMetagenome_22_FD_207212 | JGI IMG/M metagenome (GOLD analysis project Ga0325402, IMG submission 207212) | Populus deltoides microbial communities from Bellville, Georgia, United States - Xylem-PdKOR-R3 | ecosystem: Host-associated > Plants > Phyllosphere > Stem > Wood/Secondary xylem... | reverse complement strand
ATAAGGACCAAAATTAATATAAAAATTAAATTTTAAGAGATGGAATAGAAAAATAAATATTCAAGACAAATTATATATAGCAATCAAAAGTTTGAGGATCAAATTTGATATAATCAGCAAATAATGACATTTCTAAATTTTTCACAACTTCCGGAAAGTGTTTTCCGTCCAAATTTTTCAGGAAAACACTTTCCTGAAAACAAGCTAAATTTTCCTTTGACTAGAAAGTGTTTTCTGTTGACCAACTTTTCTAATGGCAAATAAACATAAAAAAATTTGGAAGAAACCACTTTCTGAAAAACAATCACAGTTAAAAGGAAAAACACTTTCCTGAAAACCAAATCAAATTTTTCTTTGACTGGAAAGTGTTTTCCGTTGACAGGAAAGTGTTTTTTATTGACTGGAAAGTGTTTTTTATTGACCAACATTTCTAATAATAAATAAATACAAAAAAATTTAGAAAGTGATTTTTCAAAAAATAAATTTTGATGAAACAAACATGGTCTGGAGCACGCATCAAGGAAATTACATGTGTGGTTATAAATTTTGTTACACGTTTAGCTTGTGATTGACCATTCTTTTCTACTACTTGGAAAGTTGGAAAATAGCTATTATTAGTATCTTTGAAAATATTTTTCAAAAATTTAAATTTTTTTATTTTTTATTTCAAATTAATTTATATTTATTTGATTCAAATACATCTTAATTTATTAAAGTTGCTCAAATCTTCGTATCTCATCCACATTTATTGGACGTACGAGAGATTTATGTATCCAGTTTTTAAGATGAACTCATGAACAATATATGTAAAGAAAAAAAAAAAAAAAACAGAGTTTCGCAAATAGGTTCTTAGGTATACTATTTATTTATGTACTAATAAAGTAGTTATGGTAAAATTCAAAACACCTGGTTTTTGCCCCATGCTAGTACGAAGGTCACATCAAGAAAAGTTTGACTGTAAGAATACTGTTTATGCTGCAATAAGCTATTTGCTATTTTTATTGAAATCGATCTTAATTTTTTTTTTCACTTGGCTTGTTATTAAATAAGCTATTTGCTGTTTCTACATATCTAATTGGTTTTATACGTCTAAATATTATTGGGATAGTTAATAAAAAAATATGATTTGATTTAAAAAAATACAAGATAACATCGTTTTTTTAATAAAAACATTGACATATTATATTAACTCGATTTACATGGCTTAAACCACCAAATTTGTTATCCGGATTATAGGTTTTACTGGGTTTAATAAATTTATTTTTTTAATTATTTTTTACTTAATAATATAGTAACAATGATAAACACTCACAAAATTAAATATCATGATATTTATTTGAAAACTGCAATAGCCTCGTAAAAAATTAAAACAAATAAGTTTAATTTAAAATCAATCAAATGTTAAATTATAAAATTAAAAAAAAAACAAAATAGAATTCAATCCAAAAAAAAAGGAAGATGAAGTTTTAAAATAAATGAATTATCTAAGCATTATTATTAAACTCAATCTATTAAGTCAAACTTTAAATCTTTCAACTTGATTCTTTACCTAAGCTGAGTTTAGAATTAACCATGTGGAATTTGCCCTTGCATGACATGGTGTGACCAAGAGCAACCCTAGACCACCGGTAAAAGCATGGTTTGGTTTTAAAAAAAATTAAAGATGATATATTTTTTTTTTCTAGATATTAAAAAAATGACATTAGATTGATTTAAACTTTGAGGTTTAGCTTGTCAAACTTGCAGTTCTAACCATGGACTTCACTAAGTTTTAAACTTTATTTGTTAAACTATTTTTTTCTAATGATACGATAACAAAAATAAACTCTTGTAAAATTAAGTATTAACTAAATACCATGATATTTGTTTGAAACTGTGATAACCTATAAAAAACGAATCAAAACAAATTATAATAACTAATTTAAAATCAATAAAATATTAGTGGATGAAGTTGAAAGGGAAAAAAAATCAACAAGCATTCAATGGAAAGAATAAATTTTTTGAAAATATAATTAAAAAAGAAAAAGAAGAAGAAAAAGAAGAAGATAGAATTGTAGAGAGAGAGAGAAGAGGGGCCCACCTCCGATCAACAATGAAATTGATTGTAAAAACCCAACTTTTTTAATTACAGTTTGTTTTTATTTTTTATGTTGAAAGTGTTTTTGTAAAATAATTTTTTTTCTTGCTTCATATTATTTTTTCTTATAATTTTAGATTATTTTAACGTGCTAATAAAAAAAATTAAAAATAATAAAAATATTATTTTCATGTATTTATAAGTAAAAAATATTTTAAAAAGTATCTGTTATCACAATATCAAATGAGCTTTTAAATGATTTATTATGAACAATGAAGCTATTAGAAAACCCAACTTTTTTAAGCGCATTTGATTTGTTTTTGTTATTGAAAGTATTTTTGTGAAAAAAATATATTTTTTTTGTTTTAAATGTTTTTTTTTTAAATTAGATCATTTTAATGTAATGATGTTAAAAATAAGTCTTACAGAATACTTTAAAAAATAACCGGTATTACAATGTCAAACCCTCTTAATATAGTGATTGATAATTATTTTAGTACAGTAGATAATTTTTAATTAAATTGTAATCTTTTTCTCATACAATCATGTCTAAAAATACCAAATCAGAAGGGGAAAAAAAGTCAGTTTGTAAAAAAAAACGAGTTAAAAAAGGCACCAAATCAGAAAGAGAAAGAAATCGAAGGATCATATATATATATATATATATATATAAAATCAACAGAAAAATATGAGGTATTTCATTGTTCATATAAAATTTTTGCATAAAAAAAGGGTAAGGGGATCTGAAAATTATTAGGGTTACTCCTTGAACAATTGTTCTTCTTGTAAATTTCTTCATTCGAATTCAGCTGCTATTATTGGAATGAGAATTCAACGTCCCAGCATTTTTACTCAGGAATAATAACAGCAGCATTTTCCTTTTGCAGTAACGATGTCAAACAAGGCATGCAAAACCCCTCACGTTTTTTTCAAGCCAGCAGCCAAAGTTTAATAGTTTTCTCGTCAAAATAACTTTTCCAATACTTGAAGCATGCTCAGTAGCCAGGAAAAAAAACAACCGGCAATTTTTCTTTTTTGTTTAATTTTTTTATTGTTATTTTATTGTTTTCATGTTAAAAATAAATTTAAAAAATAAAAACAGACAAAATATCAAATTCTACTGAAAATATTTCAATTTGTCACCTTATTTTTCTCTTTCTTCTTTTTTTTTCTTTTAAAAATAAAAAAAATTACTTACGAGGATACTGGGCCCGATTTGTAAGGCAATAAGCCCAAAAAGGAGAATGAGAAACCTGGAAGCATAGTGGGTGAAGGGCCGAAAGGCTACCCAATGAAACCCCAGAGAAAGAAGGATTAAAAACCTTTCAAAGAAATAAACGGGTAGGCGCCCAAACATTAATTGGAGCGCTAGACCTAAAAAAAAATACAGAGCGAGCTAGAAAGAAAAAGAATGGCAAGCGAAGAAGAGAGTGCGGTAAAAGAGCCATTGGATCTCATCAGACTTAGCCTGGACGAGCGTATCTACGTCAAGCTCCGCTCTGATCGTGAACTTCGCGGAAAACTCCACGTACGTGTCTCTACTCTCTTCTACATGTACCCCCATTTCTATTTATTTATTTATATACAACAATGTCGTTTTGGAGAATTTAATTACAAGAAACCTAGATTCTCGATTCTTTTTAACGCCAACGGCATATTCTCATTTCTCTTTGTGTTGCTGCGTGGACTGTGGTGTTTCTCTTAGGGTTTTAGCTACATGTTTTAATCTGATTTTGCAGGCGTATGATCAGCATTTGAATATGATTCTTGGGGATGTTGAAGAAATTGTTACTACGGTAGAAATCGACGATGAAACATATGAAGAGATTGTTCGGGTATGTTAAGATTTCACTTTTAAAAGCTTTTTTTCCCCCTTAATGTTTGTTAGGTAGTAAACGCAGAACCTGCATGCCTCAGTGTCTAGTATTGAATAAGTGGAAGGGGTCTTACTATGGTGAGCATTGGAAACTTGAATTGTTAACTCTAGGAATTTTATGGGAAGAAGCTATTATTGCGTAAAGATTATAGGATTCACTTAAATATGAATGATGATGGCTTGGCTAAGTGGTGGCGACGGCTAATATTTCGAAGGCTTGCAAGTTATATAGGGTACTGGCTGTTTATCGATGTCTGTTGCTGCCTTTACATCAAATAATAAAGTTTTCATTCGAATCACATCTTTTCATTGAAGATTGGAGGCATGTACCTGTATATCATAAATGTTTACATGCATTATCGGATTTGTGAGAAGGCAGATATGAAATGGATCTTTTAGTTACAGATTCATATTGTAGGAAGAATTGTTATTAGTATTTGGAGGACGCCTGCAAATTCTTCATCAGAAAGCATCTCATATTTTCTGTTCTACTATGCACAGGCACTTTGATACCACTTTATTAGCTTTTACAGCTCACTGGTATTCTTAATAGCCATCATAGAAAGCAACCTTGGGTAATCGTAGAAACACCAAGTCTCCATTAGGCGCACATTCCAAAGAAGTGGAAAAGGCTGACTTTTGAATGAAAAATTGTAGGAACTACGCTAAAGATTGGAATATCTTAAAGAAAACAAAAGATGTAGAAACAGGGTTGGTTCAAAGGAAACTAAGCGAAACTTGGGGCTCCAAAGTTAAAAATAAAAATGATATTACAATTTCATATGAAGATTCTGTTTATAAAATGAAGTATAACTAAGCAATGAGGGGCCACTACTTCTGACTGCAAGTAATCTATTTGCTATTATAATACTTATTCAGGTGCCTACCTTATTTCTTTTATCTTCTGTTTCAGGCTACAAGGCGCACAGTGCCTTTCCTATTCGTTAGAGGAGATGGTGTCATATTGGTCTCTCCTCCATTGAGGACAGCTTAACTTGGAGGATGAAATTCAATGTGCAATCTTCAGGAAGAGAAATCTACCTTCTTCATCTGTTGTTTACACTGCCATTGCTGTACTTTAGAACCTGCCCAAGCTTAGTTTGCATCTTATTATTAGCGTAGTTTGGGGTAAAGATTGCGGAATAGCCTACAATTTTAGATCGTTTTGTAATTGACATGACTTCTAAATTTGGACTGATTTGTACGAGTTGCCAAGCTGAAACTTTGTTTGAGGGAAATATATATTATGGAGCAACTTTGTCAGAATCTAGCTACTCTGTTTTAACTCCATTGACTCGAAGCTGATTGACCATCATTCAGTGGATCTGACGAGCATACTGGCTACCAAGATTTAGGAATAGGGCCGCAACTGTACTTCAGGTAGACTGAATGAATCAGATGATCCAAGTTTGGTCTTCTTTCTTCTGTTCCTGTTTATGGTCTCGGTTACCTGCAATTTTTAAGCCAAGTAGACATAGTTTGGTAATAAGAAGATAGTTGTTTTTTAAAGTATTTATTACTTGAAATTATATTAAAATAATATATATTTTTTATTTTTTAATATTAATATACTTAAAAAACATTAAAAAAAATTAAAATACTTTTTTGTGAAAAGCATAGATGGACCAAAAGGATAAACCGTCTCCACCAATGTTGCTGCGACCTTTTATTTTAAAATGCAAGATCCTCAGGTTTTTGTTGGATGGAGCTTGAACTGGATTTTTCGAAATCCACTGCGATGACAGTGATTGTGTCAATAACAATAAGGTCAATTCAAGGAGTATTATAGATACAAAACCAACAATCAATCCTTAAGTTGATTCTCTGTCGGAACACCTTTATGAACCGGTTGATAACAATATCCACCCCGAATATTCAATCCTGGCAAGCAACGGGGATCATATCCAACCTGTTTTCTACATGTTCTCTTCTTCACTTGAAAATAATTCGTGGAGGATTTTGACACGTGGTTATTGAAGGCTCCGGGTTTCAGTCATTGGTCACAATTTAAAAGAATTCAATTGAGACAAGAGAGAATGGCAGCAGGGCTTATTTTACTATCTTGCAAACCAGGGAAGGGAAGACATTCCACAATCAAGAAAAAAGGAAAATAAAGGAATAGAAAAGAAAGGAAAGAAAGGGTAGAAAAGACATTCAGTTTTTCAGGCTTCAGCCACCTTTCTAAACACCCGTCCTCGGTTAAAAACGTTAAGTTCAGAAGTCAAATAGCAATAACCATGGTTTTATTTCCAATAGTAGTAAAGAATCATAATCCAAAACTTAACTAGGAGTTGCGAAATGTCAGAAAATTCACAGAGCAATACAACCCCGCCCCGCCCCAGAAATAAAGAAGAAAATGAGAAAGACAAGCTCATGATGAGGAACTTGCAAATGGAAAGAATAAGGGTTCCTTTCTACTAAATATATTACAACTACAATACATCAATTGCACATGCACAGAAAATTTGAAAAACAAAACTTGTAATCACCAACCACTCCTGACTAGGTTATCGACGTCTGTGGCGAGAGAAACCAGGGGAACCCATTGCTTGTGAGCCTCTATAGTTTCTTCCGGGGGAATCCATGTAGCTTCTAGGGGAATCCATTGATCCTCTATAGGCATAAGCAGCTTTAGCTGATTCTGGTACCGAGTCCAGGGGAATCGACTCGATAAAACATGCTGTATTAATACGAGTCCTTTCAAGCTCCGATTGAAGCAACTCGGAGCTGCACTGCTCAGCAAGAGCCTAAACCCAAAAAAAATTAGAAGAGTTCAACTGAATGAGCAAAATATAACAGACTGGATGACTAGGGTTTCCCACAGTGAGGATCCTATAGTGCCAATTTCCTAGTCTGCATATACACCATTTCCATTGAAATGAAATATAATTGCTCCATTGCTCTTCGCTCTGGAGCTTTCAAACATCAGCTCATCACTTTATCATGCCAAATCAATCCCAATAAGCATAACAATGCACTCAAATGATTCAGTGTAATTTCAAAACTTAGACTCGCAAAACACACTGCATAAAAGGTATAACGAAAAATACAGTTCTTACAATGAGGTCATCTGGGGACACAGTCATTCCTTGCAGCCTATCATCTGCAAGTGCATCTTCACTCCCACGAGTTGGTCTGCGTTGATGCCCTGGATTTTCAACAGCTTCAGTGACATTCTCAGTGGCTTTCTCCAGCAACACCCCTTGTAAGGACTTAAGAGACTCCCTTGCATCGGGTGTGAGATAGGGATTTAATATGGTCTCGAAATATTCCAGCTGCCAGAGAAACATGTCAAAGAAACAAATGTTTACCCAGTTGTGCAAGACATGACATCTAGATGAGAAAGCTGCAGCCAGTAGATGAACTAAGCAATTCTATTGTCTATCCTAAAACTTTGTCACCAAAAAAATTACTACTCCAACCATCATTTTTTTCTATTTTTATACACATGTACCTATGTGATTTTTTAGTCCCTTTTCCCTTTTGGGATGGGAGGCATTATGGGGCCAGCAATATGATTATAGGTATTATATATTGTGTCTCTGAATGCGTTAGTGGAGGAGAAAAGTTCTACAAATAAAAGCCACAAGGGAACTTGGAAGGAAATATCATTCATTACACAGCATAAAACTGCAACAATTATATGGTTTCAAGAGAAAGTTGCTGGATCCAAGAATTTGCCATTGGGAAAAAAACTATGCTTTACCTCAAGCATGAGCTGACAGAAGCCATTTGCATCAAGTGACCGAAGATCCTTGCTTTTGTTTTCATGGAAAAGGCTCAGAAAAGTATCAATAAGACCTTCAACAAGAATACCAAGCGTCTTGTCCAAGAGGGGCTTAGCACCAGCAAAAACCTGAGATGAGCAAATTAATATATCTCAGGATACATTTGATTGGGCAATAACAATGAAGGTTAGTTATCAAGAACAAGACCATTCTCTAAACCTTATCAACACAAAATACAGTCTTGGGTACGAAGTACATGATTTCTAAAGCAGTCAACTTGTCATGATTTCGTGGAAGTGTAGCCCCTTAACACAGTTGAATTTAAATGAGCGATTTAAAAAAACCATAAATTCAATTTCAATGATCCAGCTAGAAAAGGATGAACAAGATTGATGCACATATAAAGCATATATACTCCAGGGATAAAGATGATGTACCTCTGAGTGCACAGCTACTAAAGTGTGCAATAACTCCACAGCCGCATCACGTACACCCTACAAGGGATTAGTATTCCATGTATTGTTGTTACAAAATTGTTATCCCCGGAGCTATTTTGGAAAGAAGCGAAGCGAATGACCAATTATAAAATCCATAAATTCTTACTTTAACTGCAGGTGCTGCTCCCCACTGAACACCAGAGTTCAGCAAATAGTTCATAGCTGCTGTTCTGATCAAATTTGCCTGACAGGAAGACACAAAATTACCTATTTATCAAGCCAAAACAAATGAAAGGACTTGCACTCACATTTGGAGTCAATTCCATAAAGTACCACCAAACATTTATGCATCCACTCTTGGGAGTCCCAAGTTCATATATTTTGACTGTACTAAGTACTAACCACCTAAAAGGTAACTGGTCTAGCAAAAGGCCCACGGAAAAAAAGTAGGAGATACTCCCAAATCAATTTCCTCACACTAGCATAGCTATGAAGTACTCGTGTTTGTATACTAACCAAATAATAGGTGATTCTGGTCCAGAAAAAGAGACAGAGGAAGAGTAAGCTAGAGCTACCTTCTATATTAATATCCTTGCAGCAGCATAGCTAGATGTTCTAACGTCCTTGTGCTCGTGTATGAACAAATACTAAATTAAAACCATGCTAAGTTATACCTTTGCAAAAGTATACTGGGCAAGGACCTTCTCTTCGAGTCCAGAGAAAGACATTACAAGATCTTGAATATCACTGCCCTCTTCATCCTTTTCCCTAGATTAGAAAATAAAAGATAGAACCTTCATAATAGTAAGCAACAGGTGGCATAAAAGAATGCATATGCACTTTCAAACATACATGATATTTCTGACTTTTGAGGAAGAGAGAAAAAGAGGTCACTACCTGGACTGCAACCAAATGGTTTTATACTTGTTGAACAACTCATATGAAAGTTCATCTTTGCAAAATCCAATGTTGCTCAACACTAACAACAATTGTTGATGTGAATCAACAACACTTCCTTGGAGATTAGATGATAATTTTTCTTCTGATTCATGAGAATATCCATTCTGTAAATGCAAACTTTCTTTGCTTGATTTGTTTTGGGCAAGCTCACTCCCAATGTGTTCCAAATGGCCTAGCCAATGAGGGGCACAGACAAAGCATTATAAATTAATAACTGGATTAGTCCTACTTCCAAATATAAAATTGGAATAAGTTATTCATTTTACCAGCAAAATCTAGGAAACAGTTTAAGAAGGCAAGTCGAACAGATTCTTGAATTTCTTGTAGCAGAGCAAACATATCTTCTGACCTTCCAGCCTCACTCCTTAAGGATTGAATCATTCTGAAAAGAAATATTCCCAAGAGTCAAAGACAATTCAAAAGACATATATTAAGAACACAAGATAGTTTAAAGAGCAGAGCATTCAAAAGTCTTAAACCTATATATATCCTCATAAAAAAATAAGGAAAAGCAAGAATTCAGAGAGGCAGAAGCAGAAGGTACTTAATAGCATGAATTACAATAAATATGATTGATAGACAATGTGGCTCTCACACCCAAAACATGTTACCACTGTCCACAAATTACAGGATTTCAGCAATCAAGCTCTGCAAAAGGGTTAAACCATTTTTCAACTTTTATCTAGCAATAAAGTAGCGCAAAACACCTACACTAAAAATATGGCATGATGCACGAGTCGTTCTTAACTTCAAACCTTGCATTGAGGCTATTGGCAAGCTCCATAAGTTTCTGCTAGCCTATGAATCAATTCCAAAGACAATAACTAATTCTTTGTAAAGGTAAGCTCTCACGACTTACTGACTGATTTGATCCATTGCAGAGGCAATAACTGAGCGGAACGCTAGAGGCAAGAAAGAAATTGTGTAAGGAGATTTATTCCTTTCAAGAATAGATACTGGAATCCAAGTTTCTTCTTTTGATATCTCTTCTGTCATTGCCCGCATCCAAGAGCAAAGCCTAATTATGTAAATCTTTGTAATCTCTGCCTGAAGGGTTCCAAGTGCCATCACTGTCACAAAAAGATGAAACACTCAGAATTTGGAAACTGAAGAAATGATGGTTAATGAAAGAGATTACACACCAGCAGTAGGTGGAGCTGATTCTTTCACTTCAAAAGCTTGGCAGGCTTTAGATATTTCCTTTATAGCATCACTCATATAAGACTGGAGAATGTTTGATTCCTCAAGATCATGAAATGTGTTATGGACCTGCAACAGAAGGAAAGTCATTTGGAATGACCTGCCAAACTAACTGTCTAAATTGACAAAATCAAGAAAAAGGTCAAAATTGCCAAGCAGATGCATTATCAATGCCTCATTTGATTATCTGCCAAAGATAATTTCAGCAGTATCATTAAAACACGGGTCATAAAACTTTCAAAAATAAAATCTTTCCAGCAAACCAAGGTTATCAAAACCTGACCAGATTTGCTTTAAACATGATCATCTGGGAACACGTCTGGATACAGGCCTACAGCCTGACTGACCCCTCAAACCCAGAGGTGGTCAGGCACATGACCAACTGGGAACACGTCTGGATACAGGCATACAGCCCGACTGACCCCTCAAACCCAGAGGTGGTCAGGCACATTGAAGAACCAGTTAACCTGATTGAAAAAGACGCAACAGGCCATGATCTGGTTAAAGATCGATAAGTGATCCGTTTGTGAAGTTAAAGTTTGGATTAAATATGAAAAGTTTCTCCACTTATACCCCTCATTGCTTGCACTTCGATCCTCAGTTACCTCTAAAAGCTTAAGAAGCTCTCTCTGTTTTTTTTCTTCTAATTTTATAGAACACTCACTATATTTATACATTTTACTTAGCTATCCTGATTTAAGTTCAGTTGAACCTTCAATCTTAATCTGCTCCCTTCTCAAATTCCATAGCTGGGACAAATTTGAAACCTTGCTTGCATCAGATTAGAAAAACAAATGACTTCCATAAAACGCAAACCACTTCTATCTGAATTAGAAAGGTTTAAAGAAACAATGTCCAACCATAAATTAAATGAATGCATGATGCATACTCACCTTAGTTTCATATGCAGATATGGTACCTCGTATCATACCAGCAACTTCATCGAGAGAATGAGCAGAGTACCTCCCATCTCCAACCTTTTCCTCGCTTTTACTTGCTGAAGCATTAACATTTGATTCAGCAGAAACTTGGGAAGACTGGAAAAGTAAGATCCACAAGATCAAAACCAAGGCTGAAATTAACTTTTACAGAAGAAATTAACTTTTACAGAAGAAATTAACAGATCTTCATATGATATCAGAACTGGCTTTAAAAGATAGAAAAACCAACACAATTATTTTAATGCATGGCTTGGAGAAGAGGTTGTCACTGCATTTATCAAGGCTAAGAGATAACAAAATTATCATTTTGCTCCTTTGTTTTACATTTTTAAGAACTTCAAAGCCAAGCAATTATAGCAAGCAATTCCAATAGGAGGGGGATGCCAATGCCTGCATCTTAGCAACAAAACCACTATTGTCTTAGTAGCAGTAGAATTATTAGATTCTGCTTCATGTCTTCTTTCTTACTTTCCCTGAGCATAGGCACTCTTGTCGTGTTAGAGAGACTTGAACCCTTGCAATTTATAACGTTCATGGATTTTTCTTTACTATAAATTTCTTTGTTGTCAAATATCGCTTATTTTGGTGTTTATCAATGGTGCCATACAATACATGCAAAGGGTCCTGTACCCATGTTTCAAAATTTCCTTACTGAGCTTGAAAAAGATTTCAAGAATGAATTCTCAAATAAAACATCAAATGACGTTTGACTTTGGATTGGATTTACATATGGGTAAGAGAAATCAAGGTTGTCAAGGAAGAATACTATAATGGTGTAATGTTCAGTGAGACTATAAAAGAAGGCTACTTTCTGTTTAGAGCGACTCCTCAATGTCATCTGATTATTATAATTTCTTGATATAACATTGATGCTACAATATAAATTGCTGCTATTAATGGTGGATCTGCACAGAATATAAGGATGCAAAGAGCCTAACGACACTGTCAAGGACTATATGTCATAACCAAAATTATTAACCCAAATATTGGCTTATTCAGCTTCTCCCTGTCCATACAAATGGCCAGTAGATGATACATTAGAATATCTAAATCGATTCTTTGTGATAATGGTACCAAAAAAAGTACACAAAACTGAGATGTTAAAAGTGTAGATGGTAGAATGTAAGTGTCAGCATGAAACAAATGTCATAAAAGCTCTGTTCCATTTTTTTATTAATTTTAAAAAGCATTCATCAAAGACAATTAAAGTCCACGGATACAAGTTAGTATCCAAGAAGAAAGACAATATCCAAAATACCTTTGCAAATTTCCCACTGAAAACAGACAGAGCAACTTTCCAGAAGGCTGGTATGTGATGTGTAAGCACAGCAGTCAACCTTCTGATGTACTTTCCTCTAAGAGCATCAACTTCTTCACCACTCAAATCTACTGGCTGGGAATCTACTGGTGGAGGGATGTTCCCCATCGTAAGAGAATGGTCAACATCTGACTGCCAGTAATAAGAGATAATACAAAGTAAAATCATTGTTCAGCACCAACCCATGGGTTACATGATACACAAATATAACAGAATAATTTCTAATGAATGCACATACAGATTGATTCAGATTTTGTTGAATTTGCCTCCACTTTGCATCAGAAAGAGCTCTTTCACGCATCTCATTATGCAAGGTTTCCATTCTTGCTTCATGATCTAAGGTGCACTTCTCAAGCAATCCACGAATTCGGTGATTCTGCCAAAGGGACAAAGCTTGAGAATCCATAAATTGGCCTTCCAATTGTGTTTAAATTAGAAGTTACAAAACCTGTATATTTCTGTTAATCGGACTTTTCAATTACATGCATTGCATGTCATATGAAGATTAGTTTATGGATTCACTGACCTGCACATTCAAATAATGCCACACGGGATCTGACTCAGGTTCCAGCTCCAACAACAGCCTCACTGTGTTTTCAAGCTAAATAAACAAGACAAATACTTCAGTAACCACAAAAATAAAATAGGAATTATTAATTTCATTCAACCAGAAGTTCCACTCAGGCACAGCATGGTCTGTTTACTGGTTATGCATAACCAGACCAGACATACCACCCAACCACGTAAATTGGTATCCACAGCTAAGGCAACATGTCCGCTTGAATTGTTTCACTTAAATGCTTAGTGGTCAAGGGTGTGATCATCACTGCGTACTAGATTATAATGTGATCTGCTATTGCACAATGGTTTTTCCAATATATGATTGTTACCACGGGGAGACACAAAGCAAACAAACTATCCAGTATATAATTATACTTTTCCTCTATTCAAACCGGAAAAAAAATAACAAACTATGATCTTATGCATCGATATGAAAAGGTTTATATTAGTGGGTAATCCCATTACCATATTACTGTATCAATAAACTAGAACAAGCAAAGCCTTGGATCAATGTTGATTTTGTAATTTCCTGTACAAAAGATGACTTTACACTGTAAAGTTAGTAACCTTACATTTGTAAGATCTATTTGTGGATCTTCCATAGACTTGTAAAGTGTTCCTTTGAACTCATTCATCACCTTTTCAACCTCTTCTAGAACACGTTTTAGTATGTTCACCTGAAATTGACATAAAACAGTAAGAATTTGCAAGGGAAAAAAAGCGAGAAGGAAAAGAACAATGTTCTATAACTGATTCAAAAGAATAGGGACATTCAGACATTGTTTTAAAGATGTTCTGTCAAAAAACACATGCTATGGGAATTAGCTGTATCTAAGATCTTTAGATGATGCAAAATAGAACTATACAAGGACATACTTAGATATAATGGAGTAAGGTACTGTTATTGATGTGAAAAATCAACAGGAGAGGACATTTCATGTTTAAACATGGATGTCAACAACAGTCTCAACAAATTCATTTCATTTTCTCACCCAGAAGATGCTCAACCTTGTAGACCCTATCCCACAAAAAGGTCCTCCCAAAACTAAGGCCACAGCTCTTAGATATCAGATAGTTCTTACAGTTGATCAAGCAGATCAAATGATGAAATGATTAAGCCGAAGAATATACATTCATCTTTCACAAACGACCAAAACTTCCTGTCTTTTGCTTCATAGTTCATAACAAATCAAGTTTGGAATGAAATGCAGCATGAAGATTATGGCTGAGAATGACTGTGCTCTACCATACCAAATGGGAAAATACAATGACTGGCAATTGCAAGAGGAGTGTATGATGATCAATGCATCAACAATAACTGAGATTATGCGTGTCAAATTAGATATAAATGGTAGAGCATGCTCCATAACAGAAGTCTTTTAACAGTAAAGCTTTCAGCATTACCATAAATCAGGAGAACAATAAACATGTACAAGAAAAGTTCAACAGTAAAACCCTTGAAGCCTAAAGATTATACTTTGATGCATCTGCCTCAACCAAACAATATAACAGTAAATTAACTCTTGATTCTTGCATACATGAGAGGGTAGAGCAATTGACTTCGCCTTCTTGTATTCCCGAACTGCTAGGTCATATTCACCCTTACCAATGCTTCCACGAATTGTACTAGGCAAGTTAAACAGTGTTCGAAATCTCTGAAGCATTCCTTGCACAGATCTTATCTTCTCAGCTTGGGCCTAGTTTTAGAAACAAAACAAGCTAAGTGACCCGTGATGCATCAAAAGATATCTAGTTCAACCAAGTTATGAATGTTATTTCTCACAAACCTGTCTCTCAAATAGAGGCTCAAAAGCACGATTAGCAAGTGAGCTTACTCCTTGCATGCAGTTATACAGGTGAGAAGTCCCGGAACCTTCAGGATCTTCTTCAATCCGTCTCAATTTTGATTCTATATCTGTAAATGAATTAACAATTCCAACATCAAGATCAATACGACACTCAGCATATCATTACAGGCTACAATTCCAATAACCTTGCATAGCAAAAACCATGCCCACTGAAAGCTGGGTGTAGACAAAAATTCTGCAGCTCACTTGACATGGTTAAGAGTAAATCTAGCAAGCAATGCAACATGATGATTGCATACCATCAATTGTAGTCTTGCAAGAGACAAAGCAGTCAAAATTGTCTTTAACCAACTGCTTTCTCTGTTGAGTCCGTCCTTTGAGATCAGTTTTTAAAGCAAGTGCACCAGCCTCCAACTCTGCTGCACTTGTATCTTGATGTATTCGGGATAGGAATAGCTTTGCATCAAAGTTTTCAGAGAAATACAACAACTTCTCTGCAAATATAAACATTAAAAAGATGTAGCCGGACATCATAACCACTAAAATAAATAGCCTCAAAAATAAGCATCTATTGCTGCCCTGTGAATTAAATCTATCAACTTCTCAAAAAGGCTTATGCATAATTTATTGCAAAAGTTTCGTGGAAGACAAAAAGCAAGCGGCTAATACACCCATTGATTAATTCAATCGGAATATCACTGCTGAAGGATAAATTCTATCAATGAAACTCTAAGGATCCTAAGACCTTGCCCCTTCTCTCATGGCTTTGAGAATGTCATTTCATTTATTGATTGCTGATGGGTGGAAAACATGAAGATCAGCGCTGAATTTAAATAACTTTCTTACAATTGCTAGTTTTGATGAGCGAATAGCCCTAATTTAACAAGTATTTATGATTATCCCTTTTAGCATTACACATAAGAGCACCCGCTTAATATGCAGACTTAATGGCTGTGCTCTAATTTAAAGAGTATTCAGCTCCTGATGATAGTACATGATACTATAATGAGAGAACAAATTATCTGGTGATGCGGAAATGTATATTATTGAGAGCAATGATGTGTAGTTATATAAAATGAACCAAATAGGTAAGATTGAATGGAGGAAAAGTGAGAGAAAGGGAAAAGAGGAATACCACGAAGGATATTGTCCAAGTGATCTCTATCAGATTTTGATGGAGAGCTTTCTGATGAATCAGTGATCAACCTTAATGATTTGTTATCTATAATCCTGTAAGTTCACAACAAACTCAGGATAACACTTAGCATAAGTGACTTTGAAAGGTAAAATATCAAGGAAACCTATACTTCAGTCTCCTAAAGGAGAAGATTTTATAGTTCTATGTTTGAAAGGGAATCTATTAGCATTTCCACTTTTGAAATATCATAAACTCTTGTTCTTCAAGCTTTGACAAATGTCTAGAAATTTGGAATCCTCAAAATAATCAACTAGCGCAATCCATGAGCCAAAACAAGCCTCACAAACTGAAAAATGTTGCTTATCAATGAAAATTGCATGCGAGAAGCTTACCCTAATCCAAGTGGATCAATGCATTCCATGCCACGGGGAAATGATTGCAGAGTGTTGAGCCCCTTTCTAGCCAATGCTGAAGGCTTCCGCTCAAACTTTTGAGCCACTGGTGCAGTTCTCGACTCTCGCATGTCACGAACCCTACGAGCAAGCTGTCATAAGAGCACAGCTTCAGCACCTTCAATAAACTAACCATTTTAAACTAAATTTCACATATTATGATTCTTCCTGCATCATCAGTAATGCCTAACATATCATTCTCCAAAACAAAGAATCAACTCAACACTGCATAATTACCAAGGGTTTCTATAATCATTCACATCTATGATTCAAAATATAGATACATTGATAAAAATTTAAGAGAGTTCTGTGGAAACCTCAGCTTCGTCAACTCTTTTCCAACAATCAGGCTCTTCGCCATCCCACCCTCTCTCCTCCTCCCTCCCTCCGGCGCCACGTCCACCTCTCCCTCTCGCTGCCGCACCTCCTCCACCGCCACGGTCCTTACTAACCTCCTCATCACCGCTCGATATGCTCAGCATTTCCACCTCCGAATCATCATCATCCTCCACTGCTATCCTATTCTTCGTCTGATTCGCCATGTTCTTCGTCGGCGCCGGCCTCTGCGGGGGAGGCGGTTGCCTTGGCTGCTGGACGAAATTGACAACCGGCTTGCGCTGATTCGACGGCGGGCGCTGGTAGTTGAGATCGCGTTGAGATTGTTCCTTTAATGCCATCTGGAGAAGCTCGTCTTCATCGTCGCTATCGCTTGACATTTTCGTAATTTAATGGAGTTTTAGGGGTTTCTTGTTTGGGGGTAGATCTGGTCTGCTATGACTGATTATTTGGTATTAATTGAACGTTCGAGGGGGGAGAGAGAAGGAGAAGAGGAGAATGTATCTGGTGTAGTTTACGGCTTGGTATGAGTGAGTGGATTTTAAGACAAGTGGCGCTTGAGAAGGAAAGGAGCGTAGGAGGACCGTTTCTATTAGGTAGCTCTTTTTCTTTCCTTCTTTTTGGTGTTCTATAATTGTAAATGATTAACTAAAATTATTTAATTTTTGTAATGCATTTTTTTCATTTTTTCTTTTTTTAAGTGTGGAGTTATGATGATGGTTAAAAGTTTGTTAGGAAAGGATAGCTCTTTTGGAGGGAGTAATTGCGATCATGTAAACATTTTTATTTTTCCTTTTCTTTTCCTTTGTGCGCGTGGGGGTGTGATAAAAAGAGATGGAGAAAAAATAAAGTGCCGACAGCGAGGGATAGGATTTAAACTTCTAGACGTTCGAGCTAGCAAGTAAACTCGCGTTCTCCGAGAGTTCTTAACATTGTTGTTGCTAGGAAAATTCAATGAAAGGGCTTTGCTTTTTCTACGAGCTTTTGTAATCGCGAATATGGTGTTCGGAAGACTTATAATATTTGTAGTTTAAAATGTTTTTTTGTTTTAAAATAATATTTTTTATTTTTAAAAAAATATTTTTAACATTAATTCATTAAAATAATTTGAAAATAAAAAAAATTAACTTTTTTAAAAAATATGGTGTCAACCATTTTCCCCAACACTGCTTTCCTTTATAAATCTCTTTATCCCGCGATAAGCATTATCATGCATTGAACATGGAAAAGAACTCATGTAATGCGGTTTGCTCGACCAAACGTCAAGAAAAGGGTTTAAAATTAGCATGATTGCAGATTTTTGTCATCATTGCAAACGAATGTGAAACAGATAACTTTGGCAAGATGAAATGATATATAAAAAAGACTAATCAAATGAATCATGCAGTGCTAGCAAAGGGCCCATTTGCATGATGCGCAACGTGGCATCTGGAGTATGAAGATTTGAAACTTTGAATTAGAAAATGATAGGAAACACTCATGGAAAGCACAAAGAGGAAAAAAAAAAA
>Ga0325402_1001738_pt1 | contig 18342 bp, 9 predicted proteins | sample PopdelMetagenome_22_FD_207212 | JGI IMG/M metagenome (GOLD analysis project Ga0325402, IMG submission 207212) | Populus deltoides microbial communities from Bellville, Georgia, United States - Xylem-PdKOR-R3 | ecosystem: Host-associated > Plants > Phyllosphere > Stem > Wood/Secondary xylem... | reverse complement strand
CACCTACCTCATAGCCATTCCGGCTCCAAAAGATTTTCCCGCCATAGCAACCCTCTGAATCCGAAAACACAACTATTTGGCGCCTTGCTCATATTTCAAAATTGGTGTTTAGAGGAGGGAAGAAAACTCAACATCCCTAAAAATGAAACCTACCCACTCTCTTCGTCTCTCTTTCTCTCTTCCTATATAAGAATTCCTTCTCTCTCCCATTTCTTTCTGTGCTAAACACCTGTTTGATAAAAGTCTCGAAAGAAGCAAATATGTATGTGGTCAAGAGAGACGGGAAGCAAGAGGCTGTCCACTTTGATAAGATCACTGCTAGATTGAAGAAACTTAGCTATGGCCTTAGCACTGACCACTGTGACCCTGTCCTTGTGTCTCAGAAGGTGTGTGCTGGTGTCTACAAGGGTGTCACCACTAGCCAGCTTGATGAATTGGCTGCCGAGACTGCCGCTGCTATGACTGCTCATCATCCTGATTACGCCTCTGTGAGTTTTTTCTTCTCATGAATTGGTCCTTTTCTTTTGCTTTGATTTCCGGGCACGCTCTAGATCTTGCCATTGTGCGTTCCACGCCCGCATATCTATGTGGATTTACTGACTGTTCAGTGGGGTCTAGAGAATCTTCTTTCAGACTTAGACACACACATGTTGGATCTCTTTGGTTTGTTTGATTTTTGGGGGGGGGGTGTTTGAGATGTTTGATTTTAAAGGTGCTGGGATCTGGGTTTGATCTTCTTTTATTTACTGTGGTGTTTTGCTTTGTTTCTTCTTGTTTGGGTTAAATGGCTATAAAGTTTTTGGATAGTCTGATTGAATATCGAAGAAATATGTAAATTTTTTGTTTGTGTGGATTATAGTCAATTGTTTGCGAGTTGTTAGTTAAATGTGTTTTGTGAAATGTTTTTGTTTTCTTTAATTTTCATTTGGAAGTTGTAGAATTTCTCCGACAACTATTAGCAGATTCATCTTGATTGAGCCAAGTTGTTTCTAATTCTTGGGCTTGATACAATTGACTATAATCCACACACAAAAAAAAATACAAATTTCTTTGATATTCAACCAGATTATCCTTGTGAAATGTTTTTGTTTTCTATAATTTTCATTTGGAAGTCATAGAATTTCTCCAGCAACTATTAGCTGATTCATCTTGATTGAGCCATGTTGTTTCTAATTCTTGGACTTGGTACTATTTTTGTGTTGTAACATTAACACCTAACAGTCTGTTCCTTATTTAACAAAATTGGAGACTGGACAGTAAATGACCTGTTTCTTGATTTTTTCTTTGAATATTATTGTGCTGATGCAGTTGGCTGCGAGGATTGTTGTTTCAAATCTGCATAAGAACACTCATAAATCATTTTCTGAGACGTAAGTTACATTTATATTACCCTGTTTCTACTGAACCAGTTGGCTTCATTCTTGGAAAATGTTGTTTGATCTGGGTTGGTGGTTGCTGCAGGATCAAAATTATGTACAACCATTTTAATGAGAAATCTGGACTGAAGGCTCCTTTGATTGCTGATGATGTTTATGAAATAATTATGAAGGTATTTACTCAATTCAAATACTATCCATTCTAATGGTTGTTAGATTTAATTGTTTCTTTTGTTGAAATTAAAAGGGTAAAAAGAAAACGTGTAGTTCTTGTTATTAACATTGTTGTGGAGCGGTCATGTTAGCAAAATTGTTGCCATGTTATAGATAGTTATAGAGGTACAATGTTCTGTTTGGATTTCTATGTGCTTGTCATTAGATTATGAAACTCATTTTACTGGAATTTGTTTTTTGTGCATGGCGCACAATTGAGCAATATTATGCAAGAAACTGACTGTGTAGTTAATGTGGTTGCAATGCTTGATTACAAATGAAAAGGGTAATGTTAATTCTTTAATGAAAAAGAGTTTCTAGATGGTACTTGTCAACATGACTGAAGTAACAATTTTAATGTAATGGTTTGTTTTGTTTGTTGTAGAGATATATATATCCACCTAATGTCATGAGCTATGGATGGTCAGTAACATTTTCCTTTTGCTTCAGAATGCTGCTCGCCTGGACTCTGAGATCATCTATGATCGGGACTTTGACTATGATTACTTTGGCTTCAAGACCCTTGAAAGATCCTACCTGCTGAAGGTCCAAGGGAAGGTTGTGGAAAGGCCCCAGCACATGCTAATGAGGGTTGCTGTTGGAATTCACAAAGATGATATTGATTCGGCACTCAAAACATACCATTTGATGTCTCAGCGATGGTTCACACATGCTTCTCCCACCCTTTTCAATGCTGGAACACCTAGACCCCAAGTATGTGTTATGTTATGTGCATATCTGTTTGTGGGAGTACAAATTAGTTTATGAATATGGTGTTTAGGAAAGAGTTTTTTCCTTTTTTGCTGAAAATGAACACAGTTATTTGCTGTATCTTGGCAGTTGAGCAGCTGCTTCTTGGTGTGCATGAAAGATGATAGTATTGAAGGAATATATGATACATTGAAGGAGTGTGCTGTTATCAGTAAATCAGCTGGAGGAATTGGTGTATCTGTTCACAACATCCGTGCCACTGGAAGTTATATTCGTGGAACAAATGGGACATCTAATGGCATTGTTCCAATGTTGCGGGTGTTCAATGATACTGCCCGCTATGTTGATCAAGGAGGAGGCAAGAGGAAAGGTATGTTCATAATGTTGTGCTTGTATTGTCATTTTAAATCTATTGCCTGATGTTACTCTATTAAATCATTGCTAATCATGTTTGTAGGTGCTTTTGCTGTGTATTTGGAGCCATGGCATGCAGATGTATTTGAGTTTCTTGATCTTAGGAAAAATCACGGAAAGGTATGGCTGAAAAGTAGCAAAATTTTCCACTTCCAAATTGTCTTGGCCTGCTTTATCTGCTAGCACCTTTTGTTCACTGCACCAATGTGCCTTGCTGTTTAAATTTGAGTTGTAATTTTCATTTTTATAGGAAGAACACCGTGCTCGGGATTTATTCTATGCTCTGTGGGTTCCTGATCTCTTTATGGAGAGAGTTCAAAGCAATGGGCAGTGGTCATTATTTTGTCCTAGTGAGGCTCCGGGTTTGGCAGATTGTTGGGGCAAAGAATTTGAGGAACTATACACCCGCTATGAAAGAGATGTAATTTCTTTTGTTTTAAGTTTGTATTTTTTGAAAGATAGTTTTTTACTGGATTTTGGATGTTAATAATACTCATGCATATATCTAGGGCAAGGCCAAGAAGGTTGTCCAGGCACAAAACCTCTGGTTTGAGATTTTGAAATCTCAGATAGAGACTGGGACCCCTTACATGCTTTTTAAGGTGATTTGTGTGAATCTGTTGGATTTTTAAATGCTTTTCTATTATGGCATAGTATTTTCTTGTTTACTTATTCCTTTTCTGTGTTCCAGGATACTTGCAACAGAAAAAGCAACCAACAGAACCTGGGTACCATAAAATCTTCGAACTTGTGCACTGAGATAATTGAATACACAAGTCCAACAGAAACTGCTGTGTGCAATCTGGCTTCGATTGCTCTACCACGATTTGTTAGAGAGATGGTGGGGGCATACTTGCAAAGCAAGCCTATTTGAAAATTTTGTCTTTTAGGTCCTGTTTGTTTTGTGACCCAGTGGCATGCCATTTGTTGCAGGGAGTTCCTATAGAGTCTCATCCATCTAAAGTTGTTGGCAGTAGAGGTTCCAACAGAAGATATTTTGATTTTGAGAAACTAGCTGAGGTTTGTATTCCATTCATTGCATCACAGCATTTCCTATCATATGCACCTACATGCATCTTCTGCTTTGTGGAGCTATTTTGTTTCATATGCTCAGCCTGCAATTTCTGTTTTCCTCCTGCTTTTGGGACAGGTTACAGGAGTGGTTACAGTCAATCTTAACAAAATAATTGATGTTAATTACTACCCTGTTGAAACTGCTAGAAGGTCAAATTTCCGACATAGACCCATTGGCATTGGAGTTCAAGGTCTCGCAGATGCCTTCATCTTGCTTGGAATGGCATTTGACTCACCCGAGGTAAATTGTACTCCCAACAGCTATTCTTCTTGAACATTAATTTTGATTAATTGGTTGGTCTGATTGTTTAGTGGCAATCAATTTCAGGCACAAAAGCTGAATAAGGACATATTTGAAACCATATATTATCATGCTCTGAAAGCTTCTTCTGAGATTGCTGCAAGAGAAGGTCCCTATGAAACATACGTTGGAAGTCCTGTGAGCAAGGTATGCTGGGTTTCTTCAAATGCAAGCACCTCAAGTGCAATTGTATAATGTGTTATTCTTTTCAGATATTTTACTTTCCATTTCATTATATAAAGAAGTCACAAAGGAGCTGCTGTAATCCTTTTATTGCTTAGATATTTGTTATGCACAGCTGTATATTTTTCACCAATAATGTTTTGCATTAATTTGCTTGAATTGATTAAAGATTTCCTTGTGTCCCCTGTGCAAGTGAATATTTAGTAGCTTGTGTTCATCAGTTGTTGGTTGATGTAATTCTTTGTAAAGTTTTAGCTCCCATATGAAAGAATTTTCAAGACCTGCTGGTCCAATAACTAGCAGAACAGGTTACTTTCACTAGCTTCTGATTAGTAAATTATCCATTGAATTGTGCAGGGGATTCTGCAGCCTGACATGTGGGGTGTAACTCCTTCCAGTCTGTGGAACTGGGATGCCCTAAGAGAAATGATATCTAAGAATGGGGTGAGAAATTCACTTCTTTTGGCACCAATGCCAACTGCTTCAACCAGCCAGATTCTTGGAAACAATGAGTGCTTTGAGCCATATACTTCAAACATCTATAGTCGTAGAGTTTTAAGGTTTGCTATGCTAACCTATTCTATTCAGTTTATTTTAAGATCAATTGCCTTATGTTTGCTCTCTAATTCTCTCTTCAGTGGTGAATTTGTTGTGGTCAACAAACATCTTCTTCATGACTTAACTGAGATGGGCCTTTGGTCTCCTGCTCTGAAGAACAAAATAATCTATGAAGATGGCTCTGTCCAGAAAATCCCAGAAATCTCAGATCATCTGAAGTGTATATACAAGTATGGATAAGTGAATTTCTTCATAGCCATTGCTCCCTTCTCTTTGTATTTTTAACCCTAGAACTAATATAACTTTTGTGACAAATAGGACTGTTTGGGAGATCAAGCAAAAGACATTAGTTGATATGGCAGTTGATCGTGGATGCTTCATAGATCAGAGTCAAAGTCTTAATATACATATGGACCAACCCAATTTTGGAAAACTAACTTCCCTACACTTCTATGCATGGTCAAAGGTAGGCGCATCGAAATGACAACGAAGAACATAAACATGAAAGACAAATATAACATGCTATATCTATAATGGATTATATGCAGCCTGCTTACAGTAGGTTTATCCAATATTTTTGCCACTGGCATATAACCAATTTTATTCTTTTTTCTTTGAACAAGTGATTTTATTGTTATTGTAGATAATTTACAGGACAATGGCATGATGCTGTGCAATGATGATTCATTCTTTTATCCATCTTTTGATTGCCATGTCAATTTTGATGAAACCCTGCCCTCCCCTTTCATGCAATTAATAGTATTGTGTTGCAATATTTTCACTGTCTAACCATTTCTTTTCCTGTTTTGAAGGGTCTCAAGACAGGGATGTATTATCTAAGATCACAAGCGGCAGCTGATGCCATCAAGTTCACTGTTGATACTTCTGTTTTTAAAGTAATTACCAGTCATAACCACTAGTTTTCTACCATTTCAGTTTATTTATTCCATTGAAAGAATGTCTCGTTTATGGGTAATGCAGGAAAAAAAGCCAGAATTGGATGATGATGCTGCTGCTGACGATACTAAAATAGCTCAAATGGTTTGCTCCCTTACAAACCGTGAGGAGTGCATGGCTTGTGGAAGTTGAGGGTTAGATTTAGGAGCCAGAAAAGACGTGACTTTGGTTCAGGATCTTCTTGCATGCAGGAGGGCACAAAAATGATCTGGTGTGGCCAAGCACCTCTGTTAGGTGTTGCTTTTAGGGGATTTTTGTGTATGGGTCAAGTCCAATCCAGTGAAATTATATAGGTATATGTTATTTTTAATGTCTGTAAAGCTTAGTCCTGCTACTGCTGATTAAATCCATTAAGCCCTTGAATTGGTGGCTTAAACTCAACTTCAAACTGCAACTGGAAATGCCTTGTTTCCAAATTCCTATGTTGAGTGTTCATCTGCGGTTTTACTGACTCGATCAGTGGTAGGAATTGCATTTTTCGGACCAGAGACTCACAAACAAGAAGTGTGTTTTTTAGCGCAAAAAAGAAGTAATAATCAAAGACGTGAACTTGAAATTTGGTAACCTTTTTATTTTAAACGAACACTGAGAAATCACAAGACAATTTATAAGATTAATTTACACTCGCGAGAAGAATGAAAAAAATGATATTGCATTAAAAAAACAAAAATAAAAACAGTTTAAGTTAACTAATTAAATTCATGAAGCAAGTTGAAAAAATTAACTTATTGTTAAAGAATGAAATTTAAAAAGAATTTTTCAAAGAAAATGAAAAAAAAAAAACATAATCTAAGTTAACTAGGTAGAACTTGATAAACTTATGACTTGAATCATAAATAAAAAGAAAATTAATAAAAACATGAAATCTAATTAATAACCAACTAAATAATTAAAGTTGAAAAAAATAAAAATAAAAAAAAACAAAATATCAGAGTTAATTCGGGTTAACCTTCAATATTCATGATCCGGGTTATAAGAACAAGATTACCTCAAATTGAAAACAAATAACAAAATTTAATTTTTAACCAACTCATTGTTGAAAAACAAGGTAGGAGAAGAAAAATTTCTAAAGAAAATGAAAAAAGAACCTCTAGTTAACCAGGGTTAACCTGATAACTTGTTATCCGAGTCATGAAACTAAGATAATTTAATAGAAAACAAATCATGAAACCTAATTTACAACCAATTAAATATTTAAGGTTAATATATATATATATATATATATATATATATATATATATATATATAAAACATAAAAAGACCCGAGTTAACTCTAGCTAATCCTCTAAATTCATGACTTGGGTTATGAGACTAAGACTACCTTATAGAAAACAAATAAAAAAAATCAAAAGAGACCAATACTTGAGGATTGAAATTGATACAAGGGGAAAATTGATAAAGCATGGCACAAACTCTGAGGAAAAGAGAGACAAAAAGAGAGGTTGCCACTAGCGACACACCACCCATCATTGTCGACCATATGTTGCACCCCTGTGTAACCCTTGCCTCAACGTTTCAACTGACATGGTGAAACTTCATTTTCGGTGGTGAAAGGAGGTCGCACACGCCGTCTAATCTTGGCAACTCTCCCCACTTTATAATCCTATATAAAGCAAATTAAAATAAATTATGAAGGTTAATTCCTCATCAACATATTGTTGAAAGATGAAATTGAAAAAAAATATAAAATTAAAAAAGAACAAAAAAACCTACACGAGTCAACTTGCTAAATAAACAACTGGGGTTATGAGATCGGGATATCCCAATGGAAATTAAAAAAAATATGATCAATTTTCAATCAACCTAATGTTGAATGATAAAGTTAAAAAAATTAAATTAAAAAAAGAATAAAAAACCCAAGTCAATTTGGGTTAACGTATTAAACTCGCGGCTTTAGTCATGAGACCTAAATAATTTCATAAAAAAATTACAAAGCTCAAATTTCAACATATCCAATGTTGAAAGTTGAAATTGAGAAAAAAACCTAAATCCATGAGATCGTGAAACTCCACAGAAAGAAAAATTGAAAAAATTACGAAGTCTAATTCCCAAATAACCTATTGTCAAATGATAAAATTAAAAAAAATTAAATATAAAAAAAATTGAGTTGTTGGAGGGTGAAAGTAAAAAAAAAATTCAATTAAAAAATGATCCAAGAAAATAAATCGAGTTAACCCGGGTTAACTTGACAAACCTGTAACTCAGGTCATGAAATCAAGATTACTCTATAAAAAAAATTAAAAAAAATTAGTAGAGTCAACTTAGAAAATCTACAAAACATGTGACCCAAGTCATGACGCCGAGATAACTCCATAGAAATAAAATTAAAAAAAAATTATAAAGCTTGATTTTCAACCAATCCAATATTGAAGGATAAAAAAAATGAATTAGAAAAATCAGCAAAAAATAACCCGAGTCAACCGAGGTTGTCTTGTTAAAATTGCGACCTAAATCATGAGATAAGGACAAATTCATAGAAAGAAATTAAGGTATCGTTTGTTTGCTGGAAAGTAGTTTCCTTTTGGAAAGTGAATTCCGAGAAAGTGAATTATTTTCCGATGTTTGGTAGTGTAATGGAAAATAAGTTGGAAAACACTTTCCAGTGTTTGGTTATGTTATAGAAAATGAGCCAGAAAATAACTTATTAATGTTTTATTTTTTTTAAATTTATTAAAATAATAAGGAACAAATCTTACAAATTAACAAGTTGAATGAGAATGAAATTGAAAAAAAAAATATAATTTCATAAATTATCTTAAATAAAATAAATAATAATCAAAATAATAGAGATCAAATCTAAAAAATAAAAAAAATTAAAAGATGAAGAAATTAAAATAATAATAATTAACATTTCATAAATTATTTCAAATAAAATAAGTAACAATCAAAATAATGAGTACCAAATTTGATAGATAAAAAATTTCAATTAAAAAATGATAAGGAAAAAGTAAATAACAATTATAAAAATGAGGACCAAAATTAATATAAAAATTAAATTCTAAGGGATAAAATTGAAAAACAAATATTCAAAACAAAATATATATAACAATCAAAAGTTTGAGGACCAAATTTGATATAATTAGCAAATAATATAATATTTTTAAATTTTTAACAACTTCCAGAAAGTGTTTTCCACCCAAAATAAAAGGAAAACACTTTCCTGAAAACCAAGCCAAATTTTCCTTTGACCGGAAATTATTTTCCGTTGACCAGAAAGTATTTTTCGTTGACTAACTTTTTTAATGGCAAACAATCACATGAAAGTTTTGAAAGTGGTTTCCCGAAAACTATTTTTCAGGAAACAAACACAACCTAAAAAAATACCACTTCCAATAAATCTAATATTGAATGTTGAAATTGAGAAAAAAACAAATTCATGAGATCGGTACATGATTTAACAGAAAGAAAATATAAAAAAATTATGAAGTACAATTCTCAAGACAACCTAATATTTAAAGGATAAAATTAAAAAAAAATTGATAAAGAGTAAAATTTAAAAAAAAAAACCAAAGAAAAAAAAACACAAAATACTAATTTACCCACAACTTTTAATGTTTTGTTAATAAGAGGGCAGTTCTCCTTGTTCAAAGCTGTGCTTATTCAAAATGTTGAATTAATGGACTGCCTAGGAACTAAAAAATGGTGGGAAGCAAGTGGATTGAGCCGGAATTTAAGATTGTACACATTTTTGGTTACTCAATTCCTCTTATAATAAAAATTGTATGGACAATAGTCAACGTTTTCCATTTGAAGATTCAAACATGCTTTCAAATTCTATAATCAACAATAACTTGAGGTTTAGTTTTTCACAATTCGTCAAATCGATTACAGGACAAACGAACAGGACGTCGATTTCCATTGATTACAGGACACTGCAAACCAGTTTGCAGGGTTGCACTTCTCTTGTAGCTCTGGTAGGGGTGGTTTCCAGTAGCTGTCGGGCATTGAATTAGTCGAGGAGTTGCCTCGAGAAAGTTACGCCCACACGACGAAAAGGGCTACTTGCTTTAAGGCGAGCTAGCAGAAGAGCTTGTCCTGTAAATTCTGCCGGCCCCTACAGAGCCAGCCTAGGTCTTCTCTCTGCTTTGATTTTGTTTGTATTTAAAATTACGAAATTACTTTCTCGGGGATGGATCTTGACAATCTGCTTCTTTTGACCCTGAACCATTTACATTCCTCTGCTTTACTGAAAATCCCCATCCTTTTTTACAAGCAAACCAGAAAAAAAAACAAAGAAAAAAGAATTCTGAGCTAGGATAGCAGAGTGGTGCCCTTTCACTTTACAACATGGCTTCGAGCGTCTGGATTCCATTCTGACTATAGAGTTCTTAGGCAATGTTCTTCCAGAAACAAATTAGTTCAAGAAATTGTTATCATTTGTACAATTTATATGTGAAATGCCCCATTGGATCTGGTGTTTATGATGGATCATCAGTAAGGTTTTGACCGACACTGATCGGCAAAATACAAAATGCAGAGAAGACAGAATAAAGGTGGTCCAAAGCTATATTCAATGCTGATGCTTTCTAATAGTATAGACCTAAAGACTCGGATTTCTTATGACTCGGGCAAAGCATGTGCGTGTACTGTTATTAAAGGAGAAAAATATCTGACCTATATATATATATATTTGACCAGTCAAAATGCTAGGAATTAACCATAATTTCATGCATTCTCTCGATCGGAATTTCGAAGTTTGAACGTGACTTCTTGGGCCATGGTTGGAGTGAAGGCTATCGGTTGTGTTTGAAATAATAATAATAATAATTTTTTTTTAAAATTTTTTATTTGAAAATATTTTAAAATAATATATATTTTTTTATTTTTTTAAAATTTATTCTTACTTATCCAAAAACATTCTATTAGAGTTTTTAGCCATGGTTTAAGTTTTTCTTTTAAAAACTTTTTGAAGTATTTTGAACTCAGGACTTGCGGGTGATACAATGATCGTTGCTCAGGAAAGTTTTGTTGTAGGGTATGGGTAAGAATTGAAATTCTTGTTTCATCATGCAAAAATTATGACCGTGTGTCACCCCTTAAAGGGCGAGTTCATTATATAAAAACATGTTGATACATTTAACATGTATGCTTCCAAGTTGAAACGCAAGTTCCCTACCTAAGGCCCACTATACCCGACTAAGAGAAAAGAATAAGAAAAGAATAAAGGCTCATTATCGAAAGAAAATTAAAAGCATCAAATGTGAAGTAGCTAGGCTCACAAATCTACTCGAAAGACTGTAGAGTTTCAAGAATGGAAAGGGAACATCTGTATAGCCATTCGTGAAAGCACTGCCAGCCCACGTCCCTCACACATCTTAGAACTTAAGGGCAAACTCAGTAAATATGCAATATTTTATCTATTTTCCCTTCATCCAGCCAACTCAAGCTTAAGTTATCATGGATCCAACAATAAAAAGAACTTCTAACAATAGGTTTACCAGGCCCATAGATCATGATAAATGGGTTACTCTAGAAGAAAGATTGAGAGTAGTTGAAGGAAATAATTTGACTAACCTTGTATTAGTAGCTGAAGTTTGTTTAGTTCCAAACATTATGGTGCCGAAGGAGTTTAGAGTTCTGAACTTCGTCAAGTATACCAGACTAGAATGCCTAAACATCCATCTTTGGTCATACTACAACAAGATGACTAAAATGATCCATAACGATAAGATGCTGATATATTTTTTCTAAGATAATCTCACCATATTCGCCTTGAGTTGGTTTATGAGACTAGACAATACATGAATCAATAAATGGAAAAACTTGATAGGCACCTTCTTAAAGCAGTATAAATTCAACATGAAAACTGCTCTTGACAGAACCAGCTTAATGGTCATAGAGAAAGGAAACCTAGAGTTTGTGAGGGCATATACGCAAAAATAACGAGATAAGGCAACACATGTCTAACCTCCACTGATATAGACATAAATGTTGATGTTGTTTGCCAACACCTTCCAATCTCCTTATTATGAGCATCTGATGAGAAGCTCAGCTTAATATTTTTATGATACAGTAAAGATTGCTGAAAGAATTGAACAAGCAATCAAGAAGGGAAAAATTGGATGTCCTACCATGGATTCCAGAACAACGATGAGAAATCAATCATAAGAAGGCTCTCAAGTGAGAAATCTTAGTTGTGTGGTCTAGCCAGGTCTCGTTATAGCATCAACTATTTAAATGCCTTTGTCAAATATTGACATACCTCTACCACTCGAGTTTGTCTACCAGCATCTGTTAGATTCTAGACTTATTGCCTTGGTCCCATCAAATATCATGCAACCAACATTTTCTAGGTGATATAATCTAGATGAGAGATGTGAATATCAAGGTAGGGTCTTAAGCCATTTGGTTGATGAGCAAATTTTGGAAGTTGTGAAGAGAATGAGCATTTTGACAAAATATTTTGATCAAACTTCAATATGCGAAATTAAAGCTAATCAATCCTGAAAGATTAAAGGTGTTTTGATTACAGAAATGACTTAATGTTTGTTAAAATGACATGATAAATAATGTGGGGTGACCAAACAAATTTTGGGCTCACATACAAAATTGAACCACTCATTATGGAGCTAAGTTTTAGTAGTATACATAATGATACACAGTGGATTATGTAGTTATGGACTCGAGAATTATAATTCTTTACAAGTTCAAATGATTACACTGGACGGGGTCAAAATTTATCAGTTTTAGTTGACCCTACTTGAAATGAAAAAATGTCATCTTTGTTTATTCCCTTCACTATTCTTAAAGTATTTATCCCTTGCAAATCTTAATTGGAGCATAATGGAATTTTTCTTTCTTTTTTTTAAAAAAGGAACCTTGACACAGATCATACCTCACACCCTATACTAGGGGCAAACGAGGGGTTTTCAATTGAAAAATGAAGACAATAGTAGAATCAATGGTAAAAAAAATGCTAAGAACGAAAGTCTAACGATTGAGAAAAAGGCTAAAAGTGAAAAAGCCCTAGACCGGGGGGCTTCCAAGGAAACTTTAATGAAGGTTGTGTGAAGCTAAAAAGTATACATCACTTGCATTTAAAGGCAAGTCAAGGTTAAAGATAGGAAAATCCTATCAAGTCTAAAAGGGCAAAGGATGTTTTTTTTTAGGAAGGGCACAACAAATTTCAAAAGTCAATGTCAAGGGAGAGTTTTCAAGAAAAAAAAAGAATATTGAACCATGAACATGTCTTTTGGTATCTACTACAAAGCCTCTAGTGTCTTTAAATGATTAGATTGGTTATCAATTAAAGAAAAAAAATTGATTTGCATTATAACCTCTATTAAGAGAATATTGATCTTTTAGGTGAACATGGAATGAGTGGCATTGTTATATGTCATTCTTTTATATAGATAGTAAAATAGAAATAAGGAAATAATGAGGCTAATGATTGGCAAAAAACCTTGACCTTTTTTTAATTGGAATTTGAAATAAAGGAGTATCAGGAAATAAATGATGGACAATGAGTTTTAATACTCTCTTTAAGTTTGAGATTGATAATGAAAGGAGTGACATAGTTATATGCTAATGTTTAACCTTGATTGATAGCATTAAAAGTTTCTGACAGATAAAAAATCTTGTTAAGAGTGAGGCATGGTTATATGTCATTATGATGAAGTTTCTTGTTAAATTTTAGGAAACAAGATTTATAGATGAAATATATGGCATGTCATTTTCTTCCACAAAGACAGTGAGAGAAAGAGAGTTAATAAATAATTGATGGTGATCCTAGGTCTTTAAAACCCTCAAACACTTTTGAGCCTATGAATTTCCCTTTTTTTCATAGTCATGAACCATAGCCTGCATTACATACTTTTAAAAACTCTTTTTAATCAAATAGGTGATTTGAACCGATAAATGACGCTCTTAAAAATTGAAGAGCTTTTTCATAAGAGTCGTGACTTCACAAACTAAGCTGCTGGTTATTATGCATGCTGATAAAGTAAGTGCTGAAAATGAGACAAATTTTCAATGGAACCTTGATTTTTTGCTCAAACCTCCTGTCGTTGAAATTCACAGAAGGTCATCTCATCATGTTCCATCAAATGACATACCTGATTTAGAGAATAAAATTGACACAAAGAACAATAGGAAAACTATTTTAATCTTATAATAGGTTAATTTCTGTTTTCAAAATACAAGACAATCAAATGATTGCATGTGTTGAATTGCGTATGTTGGGTCTTTGACTAAAGAAGCTTGATTTTCAAAAAATACTTTTAACACTGACATTTTTTTTATATTTCATTTCAACATTTAGATTTGAAAAGACATGATCTTTAAAAGGTGCGAGTTGATTCTAGAATAAGAGAAAATTCTTGGACAAAAAACCATAGACCCAGTTTGTAAAATTCTTGACGAAAATGACATCAACACTCCTTGAACAGTTGAGCAGTCGGGGCCAATGCAGTGAACCCTAGGAGGGAATGCAAACAGTATTCAAATTAGCTGGGTGGCAAAGAAACATAATTAAATGATGATCCAATGAAATCCATTGAAACTATGTTTAGCATCTGGCAATAACATAATCAAACCATAAAGGTAGGGTGCGCTAGGGGTGTTAATATCTTCCATATCCACAACTAGTCTCTTACCTTTAAATCTCTCATAAAACCAGTATACTCGGGTTCCTAGTGACCTTGAACCAAACAACTAGATAGCGACTCCCACAACCCCTAGATGTCGCGCGTCCACATGCGACGAGCATGTGACCCAGGTCATAAGACCAGGATCACTACACCAAAAAAATTAACGAAGCCCAAATTTAAACAAATCAAATATTGAAGAATAAAATTGAAAAAAGAAAACTAATTTCAAAAAAGGAACCAAGAAAAAATAATTAAAAGAATAATGGCCAAATAATAAGGGATGAAATTAAGAAACAAATCTTTAAAAAATAAAAATAAAAAGAATGAGGATCAAATTTGATATAAATACAAAATGCTAAATGATGAAATTGAAAAAAAAATAATTCAAAACAATTAAAGAGCAATCAAAAGAATAAGGTTCACAATTAAAATAAGAAAAAATAGAAGACATCCTTTAATTTTGGCTGGGTTGACATGTTTTTTGAGGGGAAGAAAGAGGAAAAGAACGGGGAGAAAAAATTCAACCGTTGTCTAACCACCGCGAGACGCCTTACACGCACCCTCTTCTATACATACCTCCATGTGCTTTGTCAGAATAGATGACAATTGCTTTTTTTAGTCGTCAGAGGTGTTGAACACACTGCTCAAAAAGCATGGGTGCCAATAACTTTTCTCTATTTTTTTTTATTTAGCTTATCAAAAGACCTAAGTGACCCTAACCCTATATAATATTAATGAAAAAATCATAACAAAAAAAACCAAAAAACCCTTCAACCTAAGTTATAGATTTATAGATTTCTTGCTTCTAAATATATCTTGGTAATTAAACTGTGCTAAGAAAAATAAAAAACTAAAAACATCCTTGCCCAATAATTAAACAAACTTAATTTTTAAGAGTATTCTAGATGTTATATTGTGTAAATATAAGTAATAATAATTGAAAGATACAATATACAATGTAAATAATAATAATAATAATAATAATAATAATAATAATAATAATAAAAGGATATTAGTCCGAGTAGTGAACCTATATACTTTAGTCGGCTATTAGTGTCTACATCTCAGCACAGAATACAAGTGGAAGCGGTCGGTCCGATGCTTCACACTAAACAATAAGAAACGTGTTTTTTATTTCCAAGGTTCACACCAACGATTGGCTGTCCTTTAAACTTATATGCTATTGTTTAGCCACCTGTTGCCGCTAGGAACGTCTTTTCGGTGCCTCCAAAACTGTGTCGTTGAGGCATTGTTCTTAAAAGGTTCTGGTTTCTAGAGAGTTGATTGAAACTTACAAGAATATTACTAAATTTGCATGTTTCTTCTTCTTTCTTGGGGGGATTAATTAGGTAAGGAGGTGGCTAAAGCTTTTCAAGGTTCCACGTGGGAGCTCAAAAGTGGCGAACAAAGAGGAGAAAATTGATAAAATAAAGAAGGTGGTGGTGCCGGGAGCGGCTGCAAAACCAAACTCTACCGAAGATGCTTCCCGACTCGAGTAGGGAAAGAGAGATGTCAATTATGGTGACTGCTTTGACACGTGTAGTGGCTGGAAATGTACCTGCAGATGATTCGGATTCCTCGACAGCATTTTCAAATAATCAAGGAGATTGTATTCATGGTGGTTTGTCGGCGAAGAGAGAAAGGGAAGAAGAGGGTGGTTGCAGTGAAGAGAATGAAAGGCTCTGTAGAGCATTTGGTGATGACTTCTTACATGGGGACGACTCCTCTGCCGGGAGAGGTAAGCTAGTTAGTTTTACGGTTGGCTAGGGTTACTCCCGAGCTAGCTGGTTTTAATTTGTCTAGCTTAATTTGTGCTCGTCTTATGCACTAAAATGCCCCATTAATGATGTAACACTCTGTTTCTCCCCTCCCATGTCTCTACAGCCACAGGAATTTCCGTAGTCACTACAAGCACCGTAACACCTGCATCTACACAGATGACATTTACTCCAGTATATGAACACAATGAAACCCGCAGAGACGAGCCACAGAGAAAATATAGGGGAGTGAGGCGAAGGCCATGGGGCAAGTGGGCTGCTGAAATAAGAGATCCAATCAAGGCAGCTAGAGTTTGGTTAGGCACTTTTGGTACACCTGAGGCTGCAGCAAGAGCCTACGATGAAGCTGCTCTGAGATTTCGAGGCAGCAAAGCCAAGCTGAACTTCCCAGAAAACGTCATGCTTCGACCATCTCCTCCCCCCAGTCCAACAGGAAACCAGTTGACTGTCTCTGATTCTCCAAGTTCCGGCCTTCTGTCCCTTTCTACATCCTCTGAGCTCTTGCTTCACTCCCAAGCTCTTCACCATACGCAAAACCGTGAGATTTCAAGACAGCAAGTTAGCCAACCTCAATTGATCTTGGGTGTTGGTGGTTATCAAAAGCAACCCGTGAGTCTATACGACCATATGTTTTTGTCATCTTCGTTTGTTTCTTCTAATTCTTCATCATCCTCCACAAAACCTTCCAGTCGTATGCTTTTTCCGGCTCAGAAACCAGGCGAGTTTAGGCCTGCCACTAGTAGTCAGAGTAGCGGAAACGATTGTCAGTTGCCGGCCTGGTCAGGTTATAGCCATCATACTTCCCCTTCCAGATAATCCGTACACCACAACGCTTATTCTTCTACGCAGTTTTTGTTTTTTTTTGTTTTTATTTAAGTGAGTGTTGCATCAATTTATATATGATTAATTTTATAAATTTTAAAATTAATGATTATATTAATCTTTGAAATTATAAAATTTATAAAATTTAAATTAATAATTTTTAAAGAAAAATTCAAGATTTGATCAAATAAATAACATCTTTCAAAATTTATTTTACCATGAATTTATCTTAATAAAACTTAGCTGAAAAATAGTTTCTTTCTAGAAAAATTTTTTACAAAAAATAAATTATTTTTTTTTTATAATTATCAATATTATAAAAAATAAATTTTAATATTTTTTATTATTTGTGTTTGATTTATAAGTTAGAAAATAATTTATTAATATTTTAATTATTTTTTTAAATTTATTAAAAATTAGAGATCAAAGTTGACATATAAAATATTGGAAGATAAAATTAAAAAAAATTAATTATTTTAAATAGAAAAATAACAATTAAAAAAAATTGAAACCAAATCTAAAAAATGATGAAATTAAAAAATAATTATTAAATAAAATAAATAACAAAGAATAAGAATATGATAAATAAAAATAAAAAAAATAAAAATCAAGTTAGTATAAAAATTAAATTAAATTAAATTTTATTAAATGAAAATGAAAAAATAAAAATTCAAAATAAAATATATAACAATTAAAAAATTAAAAATCAAACTTAATATAATTAACGAATAATAATATTTTTAAATTTTTTATAATTTTTAGAAAATATTTTTCATTTAAAATAAAAAATATACTTTCCCGAGTATATTTTTTTTCTAAAAAATATTTTTCATTAATCAATTTTTTTAATACTAAACTAACGCAAGAAAATTTTAAAAAATAATTAGAAAAAAAGCTTGCCGTTTTGCAGAAGCATCTTCGCTATTCCAACAAAGGTGAATTGATAGGAAACTTTAGTGGTGCTTAGGGTGGGAAATAGGAATCAAGATTTGTATCTCAGACAAGGCCTCTTCCTCCCAGGCTTCCTTGGAACATTACGACCAAGATGCGACCATGTAATCACCACCTGTAAAGACACTTAAACAGGCAATCACAATGTGTTCCACAAGGGACCCCATTCTCTTTCAAGATAATGAAAATTCAACTTTCACGGATCAATATCAAGCAGTGACGTAGAATTGATAGATCAATGCCAAGAGGGTAAATGACACCCGTAAATCCGGACATCAACAATAATAAAAAAAAAAACAGATTTTGCTGATTTAAATCTCCAGAATGGGAACGACATCCAGCTGTCTCGTACATTGTCCCGGGAATGTGAACAATCAAGAACAGAAGGCGTGTTTGCTGACAAATAAATTGACATC
>Ga0325402_1001737_pt1 | contig 18345 bp, 11 predicted proteins | sample PopdelMetagenome_22_FD_207212 | JGI IMG/M metagenome (GOLD analysis project Ga0325402, IMG submission 207212) | Populus deltoides microbial communities from Bellville, Georgia, United States - Xylem-PdKOR-R3 | ecosystem: Host-associated > Plants > Phyllosphere > Stem > Wood/Secondary xylem... | reverse complement strand
CCACAATCAAGTGATGGAGCTTATAGAAGCTTATTTACCCATGACATGAGCCATTTCATGGAAAGGAGCAGTTGTAATGCTAGCCCATGATAAAATAGGTTCCCTTGACTCACTGGATTTCACTGTTTGTAGTAAAACAAAACTTTGTACTGGAAGATGAGAAAAACATAACAGAATAGGGCAAAGAAGAAAAAGCTTGACCTGTAGAGAAGCCCGTCAACTTGTGACATTTCGTAAATGATACATCAAAGTAGGCTACTAATGCATGGATGAAATCATCACGTTCTGCTACAAGCTTAAAAGGAGCTGTGAAGGATGTATCCCCAGATACCATCTTAGAGATGTCCATTGTCTGAAATGATGAATATCAAAATATCACACACTAGAGAAAAGCAAAGAACAGCCACCAAAAGCAGGCTGGAGAAATGAGCACAACCATACACAAACATGCATGCGAGCGAGTGAACAAACACAGACAAATGCATATCTGACCTTGAGCTTCTGGCAATTTGTAACAATTTGATTCTGATCAACAGTGTCTACAAGAGGTTCCCCCATGGCCTGCTTCTTGATGCAGGTCATATCAAAGCCATATACATTATTCCAAACTGGAGCAAACATGAAGGCCAAGGCAACGAAACAGATATAAGAACTAATTAAATGCCACCCCACTAAACATTTTGAGTTGGAAAATGAATTCAAATAGCAGATGAAACCCAGCATGCAGCTGGGGTGAATTCCCCACAGCTTTCATCTATCAAAGTCTGGGCTGTGCTGCCAAATTACACACATATTGTGGATCTGCTGGAAAATGATTTCATCTACACACATTAGACAGATCATAGTCTTACATTCAATCTTATCTTCTTTGTATTCTGCATCCTCAATGGCTGTCAAATAGAGAGAAGTTTGGTCTGGCAGCACAATTCCATCATTGACCTGGAAAAGCAAATAATGAAAAATAAAGGCTGACATTACTGATTAGAATTTTTTCAGCATCTCCAATGATGATCCCATGGAGTATAATAATAGCTAAAAGAACTTTTGATCACTAAAAAATTATAGTTGTTCCAGATTAATGAATGACCTAAAAGTTGGTTGGCATTTTTACCCTTCCTTCCAATGGTGCATGCATCCGGTTGACCAAAAGCCAAAGAGCACAGAGACTCTTGTTTTTTGTGAATATTAAAGTACCAGCAAACACCATTGCATTATTATCCCAAGAAAGCACTATTCTCATCCACAAGATTTTCATTCTAAAAATACTCCCTGATCAGTAAATTTTATGTGAAAACAGTGAGGCTCCTTTATCCGGAAGGAAATTCCTTGAAATTGCCAATGAATGGAGCTATCAGAATTAATATTTTTTTTCTTTTCTTCGCATTAAATCCCAATCAAGAAACTAGAGAAAAAATAAAATCAAACAGGTATAGCCAAGAAACAGCCAAATCTACAAGTTTCAGAACCCTAGAGACACATGAATGCTTCAGGCATCAAACAAAACCATCATATTCAAACCAACTGGCTAGCATTTATTCTAACGCTGCATTGAAGAACAAGTTATAAATCAGATAAGAGAAGTGTAATTGCAACTTACAAGCCATTTATCACGTGTGTACAGAACTGAGTTTAACATGTTCTCAAACAGCAGAAAATATCCCATCCACTCTGAAATAATTATGTCCACTTTAGCAACTGGTAGCTCAATCTCTTCAATCTTTCCCTTCAAAACTGTTATAACTGTAATATTGAAACACGAGTAAGTAGTCAGAATTGCCCTTTGAGGCAACGTAATGAGAGAAAATTAGCAGACTATATGAAGACAATAGCATTACCATTGGAATATCCATTTGATTCAACAATCTCTTTTGCCATGTTAGCCATGTGGGAGCACTCGACCTGGAAATAGAAATGTTGGCAAAAACCATGTTTAGCATATAAAAATTCAGCTTAGTGGATGCAGGATGTGATAGGGAAAAAGAAAGGAAAACACATACCGCATACACATGGGCAGCCCCAGCTTTGGCACAGAATAAGGATAAAATTCCAGTCCCAGCACCAACATCAAGTACCACTTTATCCTTGAATAAAAATTTATTCTGGTAAATAACATTTTGGTATGTTTTAGTTCTCACAACATCCTTCAGCATTTCCTGCAGTGTAAGGATGGGTGGGGAAACATTAACAACAAGCAAAGTACATTAATATATCACCAGAGAATCAACTCCATGTATTTTTTAGAATTCTAGATATCAAGATACATAAAAACAAAAGGAAAAAAGAAAAATTGATCTCAACCAAAAGTGACAAAATAATATAGATACACGAAGTTAAACAATAAACCTGCGGATACAAGAAGGTGATTAACAAAATCTTAACTGATAAAATGCAGAGAAAGCCGCAGAGAAAAACCCAAGTACATCATATAAAAACAAGTGCTAGTGGGTATTGTGAGATAAAAAAAAAATAACAAAACAGCAACATCAAGTTACAAAAACTTTATCCAGTTACGAGACACTTACTTCATGAATACCTGCAAAAAGAAGAAGAAGAAGAAAAGAGGTTAAGACACATACAAAAACTTTCTACGCCAAAGACCCCATTCACTACGAGTATAAAACATAAAAACTTTTAAAGTCAACTGAACCTAGTATGCTATTACCAGGAGTCAAGCTCTAAACTTGAAGGGGGGGGGGGAGACAAAACACAAACGAGGGGAGGATAAAAAAGAAAAGCGAACCAAGGAGAGTGGTATTACCAAAGTGAGAGTAAGAATCGAAGTAATAATCGGCGCTGGTTTTATCATCATCACAGCCGTCGACAAAGGAGACGTCGGGGTCTTGCATAGCTACGTCATCAATAGCAATGGATTTTTCAGTGGCTACAATTGAGTCATCGAGATTGGAGCTCTCCTCTTCTTCTTCTTCGTCATGGAAGCGGATTTTGGTAGCCTGGTGACGAGTGTTGTTGAAGCTCATTGAGGTCTGACTGTTCTTTCGACGGCCCGTTTCTGCTTTCTTTTCGTTTTTAGGGTTTTTCTTAGTGCTTGAGGAGCGCGTTAGATAATTTGAGAATTTGATTGCTTCAAAATTTAAATGGCAAAGCTAACAATTTTTTCTCGGAAAACCTAGTTGGCGGTGGTGTGGTGTGCTATACTGCAATTAGTTAAGCACATTAAAATATTTTAATAATTTGTAGTGGAATTATTTTTATATTTTAAAAGTGTTTTATTAAAAAATTAAATTTATTTTTTATATTTTTAAATTTTTTTCACATGCTAATACTAAAAATAAATTTTTAAAAATAAAAAATATTATTTTGATATATTTTTAAATATAAAATATTTTTAAAAAACAACCGCTACCACAATGCTAAATAAATTCTAAATCTATTTGATTAGAGAAAAAAAAATGTTAAGTATCTTATAAATAGATTTGAGATGGAAAACTAATTTTTATAAAAACAATTTAAAAGGTTACTTGACTCTTTACTTTTTTATTTTAAAACAAAGTTAGAAATTAAAATTTTCACTCTTAACTTTAGAAATAAGAAGATGATTTTTATAAAAATATATTAAAGATATATTTAAAAAGATATAAATATCTTTAATATTTTAAAATTAACTAACATCAATTATTTTATTTTAAGTATATTACTTTTGAAATTATATGAATCTTAATTAAATTATTTAGCAGTTTTTTTACTGAAAAACTTATATGATGTTTGTAATCATGTTTAATCTCATTTAATAATATTTCACAGCTTATATAAATATTTCACAGTTTTTTTTAACATTATTAGAGAAAAAAATATTATTATTGAAAATTTAATATAATAATTAAAATATACATAATATAGAGAAATAAAAGTTAGTCATGTTTTCAAAGAACTTCAATTTAATGATGAATAGGAGGAGATTGAATAATAACCAAAAATATGAATTTGCAGTGAAATTATTATTTTATATTTTTAACCATATTAGATTTTTAACTTTGTGTTAGACATAAATATTTTGATTTATTATTTGATTAGTTTAGTTATTTATTTTATAATTAAATATATTTTGAAAAGTAATTTATTGATTGGATAAATCATAAATTAATTATATTACCTTCTTCCCAATGATTTATCTTTTTATGATTAATGCAATTATTATTGCAAATATTTTTCAATATTATTTTGACGTGAGAAGAAATTACTATATTAAGTTAGTTAACAAAAATTAATGCTCATTATAAAGCAAAGTGAAAATAATAATTTATATATGTTTTAAATATTGTATAAAAAATAAAACATATTTTTTATACTAAAATATGATTTTTATAGAAGCAAATTAAAGGTATATTAGGTTCCACTTTAAAAAGAATAGGAAATAATGTTTTTTTTTTATAGAAGAATGCTCATTTTATTTAAAAGATAAAAATAATCTTAAGTATTTTAAAATTAACTAACCTTGTTTTTTTTGTATGCATAGTAATTAACTAATATTTAATTCTATAGCTTATAATCTTAAATACTTTTAAATTAACTAACCTCTATCATTTTTATTTTATACATAGAAATAAACTATTATTTAGTCACATAGCTAGTAACTTTTAATATTTTTAATGATAATTTTAACTCAAATAGCTCAATAATTGATTACCAAACAATTTACTCATACCACACCATAACAGTTCATTACCCAATAGTTTGTTGTGTTTAATCTCATATTATAACATGACCCTACAAGCATAGTACACCACAAGATTGTCAAATATGTTTTTTTTTATACGACATGAAATATACAATATAAACTCAGATTGTAAACTCAAATTATAAAATTACAAGAAAAATATTTTAACTAATTATATATTAACAATGTCAGTCAAGTAGTAAATAATAATATATATAACACGACTAAAATAAAAGTGAAATAAACAATAAAATTGTCCAAACACCTTTAAATACATAGTTCAAATAAAAACTTATAAATGATTTAAATAACTTAAAAATACAATATAATGCAATTATGTCCATAGAATTTTATTAATTAAAAGTTAACAACTGTTCAAAAATCAATATATGCATCAACAAGGATATATAGTGTAGAGAATTGGACAATATATATATGGTTAAATTCATAATTGAATCTAGTTGAGTGAAGTTAAATAAGCTACTAAAACCCTAACTGAATCAACCTGATTTTATTGTGTTAATATTTTATATGGTTAAATTAGATATTTAATTCTAAATTAAACTTTCAAGTCATCACATAAAGAAATGTAACATTAAACTTTCAATCACAAACTATGGAGTAGAGTGTTGAGGGACTCGGACAGGGAGGCGGTAAATTTTTAAATTTCTGTAAAACTCATAAAATCATTTTGATTTTACCGAGTTTGATTGATTTTAACTGAGTTTGACCGATTTCGAGTTTTTAACCGATTTTACACGTTATATACATGTTGACTCGTAAAATTGTACGATTTTAAAAGTCAACTCACAATTTTGACAATAATGGCAGAACACACTAGATACAATAAAGGCTTACTAAGCATTAAAAGTGAAAAGTGATCTTTATAAAAATAGATTAAAAGTATATTAACTTCCATTTCAAAAACCTTAAGAAGTAAGTTATTTTTTTACTTTATTTAAAAGAAAATTAAACTTAACTATTTAGTAGTTCTCTGTACTTAAAAAAAACTATGTACTGTTTTTGTTCTATTTTTTACATTTGTTTTATGATATCTAAGAGTTTGTAAAAAAATAAAAGATTCTTTTCTTAAGGAAATTATTTAGTTATTTTAAAAATATTTAATTAAGTTATGTCTTTAATGGTAATTTAACTCAAATAGCACAATAATATATTATCAAACAATTAACTAACAAAATAGTACAACAATTCATTACTAAATAGTTTTATTTGTTTAATATCAAAACATAGTGAACACAATAGAGGTTAGACAAGTTCTTAATGGCTATTTTTTTCCCTCACCTGTTGCATTTTTTACTTGATGATTCCTAGAAAACACAATAAGTTCCTTGTACTATTTTGTAACTATGGCAAGTTTTGCTCTTCCATGCATTTTTTTTTTGTTAAAGATTTGAATTTGAGTTATTTCATGGATCATAAGATACATATGTTCTAATTTGATTAGGTGTTCATGGTTCATGTAAAAGTAAAATATCAATGTCAAATATAACAAAGATAAAATCTAAAAAAAATTCAATTTAAAAATAACTAATCTTTTGCTTAACAATAAAAGAATCAATCTAAAAAAAAGAATAATGAAAGCCATATTATATAATCAACAACCAAACCTAGAGGAAGAGTGAATATGTTTTTAACAAAATACAACAAAACTTAGAAAAATTAAAACAATTAAACAAAATTCAAGAAAGACTACAAATAATGCAATATCCAAGCACAAGACTAGAAAATAAAGTGCATAGAGAGATCAAACACAAATATTTATCATGGCTAATCTTGGCTTACATCCAATCCTCATGCATGCACACCTTCCAATTTTCTAATCCACTATATGTTTTCTAACTAATTTATAATTTTTACTAGTGTACTCTACTATTATAAACTTTTTTTAGAGTAGGACTTGGTCTTCTAGTCAATCACACGAACTCTTATATGATACGATCCAAACTATACCGAAGTATCCATTAAAAGTTCCTCATGTGCCAATTACAAAGTAAATGACAAAAAAGCTCAAATATGCATTCAATAGACTTATCTAGAGTATTTGGATCAAGATGAATTTCAAGAAGGCTACATCTTTAACAAGTGATGATTAAACTTTAGTCAACTTAATTTATGTACATCAGTGGCCCAAATCATCTACTTTATAGGCTAAATAATTTTGGCAACCAAAGGCTTATTTGCTTCCAAGTGTTTTATAGATTCCAAGTTACGAGATGATTCTTTATTATGGGTGGAAACATAAGAGGCTAAAGAAGAATTATTTCCTTATTTATTTTGTATCCTATGGGGCAACATCATGGGCTATTAGGCCAATGGTCCTTTTTAAGAAAGGATTTCATTTAATAATTGTTTTTTTTTTAGAATTATTATTCATATTTTGGGCCTTATTTTAATTTGGGTTGATGTTAGTCTATTAAGTCAACTAGGGTTTACTTTAATCAAATTATAAACATTATTTTGTAAGAAATTATTTTTAGGTTTAATAATACATCATTGCCGCATTTATTATGTGTGTGTGAGAGGAATTCTCTTAAATTGGTTTTTCATTAAACTACTCTGACTTATCAAAGAATTAACCAAACTTCATAGTGTTTTCCATACTTCTCATTCATGTCTCTTCATAAGCGTTGGGTGAGGGTCAATTTCTATAGTCTTGGTACCTCGGTACAAGTTAATGTTGTGTTAAACTCAATCACAAGCCTGTATTTAGCTATCTTGAGAAGGGTCAATTTGGCTGTGCATTTTTTATCTTTATATTCATGGGGTTCGTATTAGTTAATATCAGAATAAAACTCTAAAATCAAGTTATATCCTTTATCTTTTAGTTTTCATGTTATTTCATTGTTGTTGTCATCTAACACCTAGTTGCCGCAAAAATTTTAAAAAGGAAGATTATTTGCAATTGGTTGTCTACAATTAAAAAAGGAAGAAGAAAAAAGATCAAAGAAATCATAAAAGGGGAAAAAAGTAGGGTTTAGGCCGCAAATTAGGGTTTTCATCAAATCTTGGATTCAACAACTCAAATTTGAAAATTCTTAATTATTGGGATATATTAGTTTCATATCTTGATTTTAGGATTATTTAGACATAATTTGTTGGATATTTCTAAAAATTACAAAAAAAATATAACGGGTAGTTTTTGCGTCTACAATTTCTTTCTTTGTTAATTTCGACTAAGTACAAAAAAATAGAGTCTTCGCTTAGTTTAGGTTATTTGAGTCTTATTTCGTTACTTTTCTTATTCTCAATAATTTTTTATGTCTTCATATTGTTCATATTTCACTCGAATTCATTTTGTTATTTGCAATTTCATATTGATAGTTTCGTATTGATAGTTTTTGTTTTCATATTTCACTCGAATTCGTTTTGTTATTTGCAATTTCATATCCATAGTTTTGTATTGATAGTTTTTGTTTTTTATTGCTTATTGAGTCTATATAATTATTTTGGATTGCATTACTAAGTTGTTAATTTTTATGATTTGTTGTGAATTAGTTAGTTCCTTAAAGAACTAGAATTTTTTAGATTGAATGGTAAAAGGTGAGCTTATTATAGTGAAAAACAAAAAATGTATGTGAAACACGAGGAAGTGACATTTATTGAGTGTAAACACATGAAGGAGTATGTGATGATATATTCCTCTTGCTACTAACATGATTTTCAGATCTTGACGATGTCATCCAAAAATAAATCATCACCTTCAAAGGATAAGAATAATCCAGAATAGGGTCATTTGACTATGTAATAGCAAATAGAGATGATGAACTTGAGGTTTAGAGATGTTTTGAATGAAATGGTTGGATTGAGAACTAAACTAACTAGCTTTTGAGATGAGGTAGTCTATAAAGGTCCTGGAGGTAGAAGGCTTGCAGGATGAGCTATTTCATCTCTAGAGGAGTTTATAATCGAAAATACAAATGATAACGTTAAGGATTTTGATTATGAATATGGTGTTAGGTTTCAACAACACAGGACCTATAAATATAAGGGAATTCGACCACAAGACTATTTCACCCATATGAGAGCAGATAAGGAGGATGGTTTTTGTGATGGTTTGGGTAGAATTTTAGGGAGTATTATGATGAAGATTCTAGCTTTTTAGGGCAGAAATAATTATAAAGCATATTTGAAATGTGAGAAGAAAGTTGAGTTGATTTTTTTTATTATCACCATTGCTTTGAGAAAAATAAGGCAAAACTTGTTGTGTATTGAGTTTACTTATTATGCTATTATTTAGTGGTATTAAATTGTTTTAGGTAGAAAAAATAAATAGAGAAAGACTTTTAGAGACTTAAGATGAGATGAAAACAATTATAAGAATTCCTAGACAATATTATAGAGAATTATTTCAGAGATTGTAGAGTTTGGCTCAAGAGTCTAAAAGTATGGAGGATTACCATAAAAAGATAAAGATTATCATGATTAGAGCTAATATTATAGAGGATATAAAGGTTACTATTACAAGGTTTTTAAATGGTTTGAATAAAAAGATAACTAATATGGTTGAATTACAACATTATATTGAGCTAGAAGATATGGTTCATATGGCTATTAAGGTAGAGAGGTAGTTGAAGAGAAAGGGTAATACATATCGAGGAGGTAATTTAGGTTTTTTTTAACTTGAAGATTGAATTATAGGAGAGAGAAGGCTACCCTATCAAAGACAAATACAATGGGAAACAAAGTTGAACCACATAAAGCTATAAAGAAGGATTTGGCCATTGTTATCCAAGATAAAACCAAAACTCAAACTAATCATAATCATGATATTAAATATTTTAGGTGTTTAAGTAATGGATATATAGTTTTATAATATCCAAACAAAAGAGTTATGATGAAGCTAGAACATAGAGAGATTGAATCCTAAAGTGACAAATCTAAGAAGGATTAGATGCCACCATTTGAGGATTATAATGATGTTAAGTATCCAATTGATGAAGAGGCTTTGGTGATTAGGAGATTATTTAAAGTTTTGATTAAAGATGATGATGTGGAGTACCAAATAGAGAATATTTTTCATACTATATGCCACATGAGTAATAATGTATGTAGTATGATTACTGATAGTATGAGTTGTGCTAATATTGCTAACATCGCACTTATTAGAAAATAGATTTTTATCATTTTCTTGTAACTCATTTGTTAAATTAGACTCTTATTTCCAAGTATTCACAAGAACCTTAAAATCATGACATTTATCTAATTGTTAAAATCCAAATTTAAACATAATGTTAAGATGATGAAAACTAATGAACTTATTATTGAGCTCATTATAAAGTTTTCTAAAAAGGCACTAGGCCTATATCAGCCCCTAAAAGCTATGGTACACGTCGACCTAACTGTTAAAACCCAAGTTTAAACAAGACATGATTGTAACTTGATGAAAACTCTTTGACGTTGTTTTCTGAAAATTGATATTTACATGAACATACATACATATATAAAAAGAAAAGGACATAATTTTATGAAATATAAACTACATCAACACCAGAAGGTTTAGAACACCTTCATTTTAAACCCAAAACTCTTTTTTTTTCTTTTGCATTTTTAGGAGAGGAATAATGTATTGTTTAGCATTTTAGAGAGGCATGAGAGACAAAATTGAGGCCATATATTGGCCAAGAACCATGAAAAATAAAAGAAAAATAGAAACAAAAATTACAAAGGTATGCGAGGAAGAAAATGGATTATTTTGACTATGCACCAAAATAATATTGTTTTGGTGTTTTGGCTTTTTTCTTGATTTTTACTAGAAAACAATATTGTTTTGTCCAAAACACATTATTTTATTTATTTGGATTTTTCACGTTTAAACATAGGTTCCTTAATTTCACCATATTTTTTAATTTGGTCCTTGTAGTTTTTTTTTCAAATTCAATCTTTTTTTCTCAATATTTCTTTCAATATAGTCCGTGATTGCATTTAAAATGGTCCCTCAATTTAACTACATTTTCCAAGTCAATCCTTGTCTTTTTTATCTTCAATTATTTATCCAATTTTATTCATTTTTTTTTCAATTCATCCCGATTTTATCTCTGGTTGCATTTTTCTAGTCCTTTCATTTTGCTGCCTCTTCCAGTTCAATCATTTCCCTATTAATTTTTAATTGTTTAGTTAATTTAATCATTTTCTAATTTTTTTTTCTTCTCAAACTCGTCCTAATTGCATTTTTTTCTTTTATTTTATATATTTTTTGAAATATTTTTTCAAATTTAAACGTGATGCTAACATGATGGAAACTAATCAATTTATTATTGAGCAGATTTTAAAGTTTTCTAGAAAGGCACTATGCCTATATTAGTCCCTAAAACTTATGATACATGTCCACCTAAGTGTTAAAACCCAAACTTAAATAAGACATGATGATAACTTGATGATAACTCATTGACGTAGTTTTTTGTTGTTTTTTTTTAAATTGATATTTACATGAACATACATAAATAAAAAAGAAGAAGACACAATTTTATGAAATATAAATAATGTCATCCAATTTAAAACACTTCCATTTTAAACCTAAAATTATTTTTTTTCTTTCTTTTGCATCTTTTAGGAGAGGAATGGTGTGTTGATTAGCGTTTTAGGAAGGCAAGATAGAATTGAGGTCAAATAATGGCCATGAACCATGAAAAATAAAAGAAGAAAGAAGAACAAATTATAGAGGTATACTAGAAAGAAAATGGTTTATTTTGGCTATGTACCAAAACAATATTGTTTTGGTGTTTTGGCTTTTTTTTACCTGATTTTTACTGGAAACGACATTGTTTAGCCCAAAACACGTTGTTTTATTTATTTGAAATTTTCATGTTTAAATATAGGTCTTTTAATTTTGCTATCTTTTTAAATTTGGTCCTTGAAGTTTTTTTTTTACCAATTTCAATCTTTTTTCTCAATATTTTTTTCAATATAGTTTGTGATTGCTTTTAAAATGGTCCCTCAATTTAACTTCCTTTTCCAAGTCAATCCTTGTGTTTTTTATTTTTAATTATTTAGTCAATTTTATCCCTTTTTTTTCAATTCATCCTCGATTTTATCTCGGGTTGCATTTTTCCAATCCTTTCATTTTGTTACCTTTTCTAGTTCAATCCTTGACCTACTAATTTTTAATTGTTTAGTCAATTTAACCCTTTTCTCATTTTTTTTCTTCTCAAACTTGTCCTAATTGCATTTTTTTCTTCTAATTTTACTTTTTATTTTTTTTTGAATTTTTTGAAATATTTTTTCACTTTTTTTTGAAATGTTTGTTTTTCTTTTTAAAAAAAAATATTTAAGATGGGTAAAAAATTGAGTTATGATAACTACCATCACTTTCACCGCCACCACCACCACACCGCTTTCACCATCATCACCATTTCATTAACATAGTCATCACAATTATCACCATCAATTTTCTTACCACTATTACATCATCAAATTGACTATACCATAATCATGAAACATCATTATAATTTTAATAATATTGCATTTTTTTCATACTATTTTAAATCTTATAATTTTTTTATATGAATTGTTTTTGTAGAAAAGCACAGTACAATATTTTCATCTTGAAAATATTTTACGCAACACCGTTTAGATTATAAAAAGGAAATGAAAGTAAAACCCAATGTCATACACATGTTAAGTTAAATGGTAAAGAAGAGAAGGACATTTAAAAAGGATTTTAGGGATATTTTATAATGTGGCAAAGTCTATTTTAGAGTGATCATAAGCAAAGTCTATATTATATATTGCAATAAATGTTTATTACTTAGTTACAACCCATTTCAACCATCGATAAGCTTGTTTGTGATTGATCTAACATAAGTATAATTAATAGTTTGGGAAAAAGGGAAAATAACATGTATAGTTAGAGAAAGAAATTTGACGCAGAATATTCAAATCAGTGCAAATTGAATTATTATTAATATTATCATCAAGTTTTTGGATTGAGTTCAATGGCCTTCATTTATTATTAGTGTTGTTACAACAACAACAACATTAAGTACTACCAATTCAATGCACATATCGTTCTCGAAACCTTTAGGAGATTTCCAGCATAATTTTTAATTTTTGCTCTTTTTGAAAGATATGACTATATAGCAGACATCACAGATCCTTCTGGGTTTCACAAAACGTGTTCGTATGAGCACCTAAAACACATGAGAGAGAGAGAGAGAGAGAGAGAGAGAGAGAGAGAGAGAGAGAGAGAGAGGAATATATGTGATGAAATTGGACCATTTAAAAAAGTGAAAATGAAAACAAACGTACTATGGAAAAAAAAAGAGTCAGGAAAATAATTGTAAACGTAAATCCCATTGCAGAACCAATATATTAGAAATTTGACCTACTCAATGATCTTGCTCTATCTTTTATTTGACATGATCTCATCAAGATTCCCGCTGTTGAGTCACTAGAGGTTTTGTATCTTCCATAAAGATTCATGCATTGAGAGATTATGGTTAAAATAAACATGCATTAACAATGGTAGAAGTGCTCTTTAATCTCTTACCGTTCTAGTGATTAAGGATGTGTTTAGTATGTGGGATTGGGCATGATAATATAAAATAATGGTGGACTAGCTAGATTGTATTAGACTAGATTTAACTATAATGGAATGGATTGGATAACACGGCTTCCTATCTTCTATTTGATACAAATGACCATGTCAAATGAACCTTTTCCAAGATTTATTTTTGTCTGAGAAATTATTTTAATAACTTATTTTAGTCGTTATAGATTATTTCATAACATTTTCATCCTTATTAGAGCTTTGTGGTCCTCCTATTTTAATTATAATATGTACAATTTAGTCTCTAAATTATTGTTTTTCAATTAAGCCACTATATGTAAATATTTATTCAATATAATTTGTCACATTTTAGTATGCCAAGTCAAAAAATAAATGTGATAAATAAATAATAATAATAAAATTTTGAAATAATGATTTTTGCTTATGGTATTGGAAAAGATTATTCCACTCTGTATGATAGGGCACCAAATTTGCTTTTGGAGACAACTTTTAACAAGATAAGGGTCAATTTTTATCTTGTTCAAAGTTAATGCACCAAATAATCCATAGTATCTTGTCTTATTTAAAATATATACCAAACATATTATAACGTGCTTTGTCCTCTTATGTCATATTTACATAACATACCAAATACTTCTCTTACATGCACTCTTTCAAAGGTATAGTTGTTATGACATTAAAATTAAGGAGACAAAAATTACTACTTTTATTTCGTTGCCGATCAAGGGACGAGACAAGTCGGTATCTATTAATGAATATTCTTTATATAATAATGAATATTCTTTATATTTTTTCTCTCTGAAGGTGACAGAAATAATTATAAAGCTACACGTGTTGGTAATAATACATACATTAATTATGTATTCTTAAGAAGCTACACGCGGCGAATCTTTTGAGGAAATTTCAAGCAAATTCAGACACATAAAATTTTCTTTAACTTGCCCACAACATTAAGCGACAAAAATAATATTTTACTAAACAGATGTTGACACATTAGCTGTTGATGACTAAAGAAAACCCTATGCTGAGAGTATAATCCAAAACAACACAGTCTAGAATACACTGTGGCATTGCAGCGTTGAAGTACTGTGCTTCTACGTCAAAGCAATCCAGTTGTAATCTGTACTATAAATCGATCCCTTTGACCTGTCCTTTTCCTTTCTGAGTCCCAGTTCCAGGCTACTTCCAGGAATTGCTACTTCTAGGAGGCGCTACTTCTTAGCTAGAATCCACCAGCTAGGAAGGAACTTTAGCTGCTTCTTCATCAGCAATTTGTTTCACAAATACTAGTTTGATATTCTCGTGTGAAAATTTCATACCGGAGAAGCTGGTTTTGCTAATGGAATCATTGCATATTTTTTAGTATATAGCATCCATTTCTCTTTTGAATTTATGGGTTTTTGTTTTTTTAACTTAGAAGTTACTTAAAATGTTTGAGGTTAAAATAGTAAAAAAAAAAGATGAAAAAAATAAAAGTGCTAAGAAAATGCTTCATTCATGTTAAAAGTGAAATACCATTTTGTTCTTTTAATTATTTGTATAACACTTAACAAATGCTGGTTAATTTATTAAGTTTTATAGTCTTTTATAACAAAATATTTTACCATGTAACCTCCAATATTTTATATCTTATAATGTTGAAAATCATCTTTAATACATACCAAATGTCTAAGCTAATAAGTTATAGATAAAAACTACTAAACCCAAATTTAATAGGAAAAAAAAACTTCTTAGAAGGCAAAAAAAAAAAAAAAACCAATAATGGCTTGGGCTACCACTCCTAAGCCCAACAAGCTGCCAAAAGGGACAAGCCCAGGTTGTTTCTTTGGCCCAAGGTGCATGGGCTCGAGTGTGGTAACCTGAGCCCATGTTGGGCATATGCACATGTTAGGTGTAACACCCTAACTTTCATTAATTGATGTTGTCTATGCAAAACTGATTAAAAAAAACCAATAATTTCTTTCTAAAACTTGTTTTTGATATTTTTAGGTTATTATATGGCACACAACCAAAACACACCTAGGCTAGGATGAGTAATGGGTCTGCCCATTATCGCGAGCACTTTTGCCCAATCAGACCTTCAATAACTCACTAATCATGTGCAAGTCCTCACTGAGGTCATGTTAGCAACCTAAAGGCTAAATCAAATCTTGTCACCCCAACAAGCCTTAACACCCTTAAAAGCACACAACGCCCTATCGTCGTAACAACTACCAACCATATCAGATGCTTGTAGAAGATTAAACTACCCAAAGTGGACTAGGCATAATGACATTCATAAGAGTCCTTTAAAGTGTCGCTCAAGCTCCTTTGTCTAAACAAGTATTAAACATTCGACTCTTTAAGAACTACATTTCCAAAAAAAAAAAGAGTCTGGAAAACTATGATGGTTTTTTGGTTCGAAAGGATACGTATAAAAGGTATGTAGTACCTTAGAGTTAGTCATCCAGGATAGTGACTCAGTGCGCAATATCCTCCCTACAACCTTTCAAGGGTTTATGTATGCTTGGTAAAATAATTTGGAACCAAGCTTCATCGAAGGGTTCAATGACTTTTTCATGGAGTTAATGACATACTTTAGCACCAACATACCTACTAATAAATGTTCCATGGAGCTATTTGGTGTTACCAAACAAGAGGGCAAGTATACCCGGATATACTTGAAGAGGTTCAATAAGGAGATGCTCAAGGTGGAAGAGTTGCTTAAGTTAGTAGCTTTAGAGGCCTTGATAAAAGGAGTAAATGAACATGCCCTCTAAAGAAAAGTTTATACCTTACTAGATAGAAGTTTGCTCAAGGTGAAGCAAGTCATGAAAAATCATAAATAGGTGGAAAAATCCAATGTGCTATGATATGGACCTCATTGTTTTTACAAAGACAACCATCATGAAGGACCTTCCAAGTGAACTCATTCTTCTAGTAGAAATGAAAGCTCGAGAAAGAACCATAAGTGACCAACCCATAGGTGTTTGGTGTATCCTAAGCATTTCTTACTTCTTTCAATTAAAATGGAATCACCCATTCAAAGTTATTAGACAAACACTTACCACCTCCAAGACATGTCTCTTTAGAGAACTTCTCTCATACCTATCACTTAGATCACCTTAGGATGTACAATCATAAAAAACTTACCATCTCCAAGACATGTTCCTTTAGAGAGCTTCTCTCATACTTATCACTTAGATCACTTTAGGACAATCATAATGGGAATGTAAGTTTATTTTTAAAACAAAATTAATGTATCTTTAACATAAATTTTCTTTCTACAAATCTCTAGTACAGTCTTAGACTAACATATTCTCCAGGTGATGTTAAAGGACCTCTCACCAATTCACAAGGGGTTGATCTCGTAGCCCTCATTCTCCAGTGCAGTCTTGGACTGACACATTCTCTTGGTGATGCCTAAGGACCTCTCACCAATTCTCCAAGGGTTGATCTCAGAACCTCCATTCTTCAGTACAATCTCAGATTGGAACATTTTCCAGGTGATACCTAAGTGACTCTCACTAATTCTCCAAGGGTTAATCTCGAATCTCTTATTCTTAAGTACAGTCTCGAACTAACAGATTCTCCAGGTGATGCCTAGGAGCCTTTCACCAATTCACCAAGGGTTGATTTTGGATCTCTCATTCTACAATGTAGTATTGGTCTAACACTTTCTTTAGGTGATGCCAAAAGACCCCTTACTAATTCTCCATAGATTGATTTTGGGTCTCATGCCTCTTCAATATAGTCTCAAATTGATATAACTCTCAAGTAGGACTTCCAAGCTTTATATTATCTCCATGGATGATCTTGGATTTCTCACTCTTTGGTACAACCTCTCTCTAGTAGAAGGCTCTCATGCCCCATTTCAGTTTTAGAAGGCTATAGCCCAGTCACTCTTAGAAAACAACTACTCTCCAATGTGGGGCTCTCACGTTTTATGACAATGCGAAGGAGGTCACGTACCTTTTGCACTATAATTTGACCATTCTTTGGTCGGGGCTTCCAATCCTCCATGTCATCACCAGGGAGGCCACAACCCTCCCACTCTTTAGTGAGATCTTTTTTTAATGGTGAGCTCCTAAGCCCCACACCAACAAAAGCCATACATATCTCTCTCTCTAGTATGATCTTGTATTGGTAAATGGCTTTCAAGACTCACCTTATCGCAAAAACTAGGCCTTTTTTTCCTTTTTAAGGGCCTCTTTAACAATTTTAAGCATATTAAACTATTCTAGCAATGTATTATCTAACTTGTTCATGTGATAGTTCATAAGAATTGCTAAAAACTTTGAGGTAATGATTGCATGTCAAAGTTAACACTTAATTCATGGTCCATGATAAAATTCAATTGGCCTAATTTTTAAGTTAACACTCATGGTCCATGATAAAATCCAATTGGCCTAATTTTTAAGTTAACACTTAATTCATGGTCCTTGATAAAATCCAATTGGCCTAATTTTTCTTAAATAACCAATCATTTTTAAAACATGGGTGTTTACCGAAGAACCCTCTATCATCTTGCAGCAAAACAATTTCTTAGAGGTCTCATGCCTCTTAGTCTTATTAACCTCATCAAACTATTCTTTGAGATGCATAATCATAGTATGAAAATCTATATTCTCATGCAGCCTTTGAAGTTCATGTGAGATATTAGCTAACATCACACATACAACTTGTTCATCATCATCAACATAGCATTGATGTTCATTCATAACTTTTTCTTTAGTATCCTCAGCAGGGGCATTTAGAATTGTATTTTCTAGAACAAACAACCTTTTTGTCTTACTTGAGAACAATTCTCAAATTTTAGGGCTAATCCAAGAAATTTATTCCAATCAATTTGTTAGCATCAAGTATGTTTCGTAGGGATATGCTACTATTTATTTTAATCTACCAACCTATTTATATAAATATAGAGAGTATTAGTTTCATGCATACATATTTAAATTCCAAATTTAGATAAGGTTTATAATTTCAATTTGGTCTCCCATTATTTTCTTGTAAATGAATAGCCCATTTAATTTATCCGACTTTGAGTGACTCAAGTCATCTTTATGCATATAAAATTGAAAGACAACTATTAATGTTCTCAACATGTACTTAATATATTAAAAAGAGATTTATTATCAATTAATTAGGTCTCATACATAACATG
>Ga0325402_1001731_pt1 | contig 18363 bp, 8 predicted proteins | sample PopdelMetagenome_22_FD_207212 | JGI IMG/M metagenome (GOLD analysis project Ga0325402, IMG submission 207212) | Populus deltoides microbial communities from Bellville, Georgia, United States - Xylem-PdKOR-R3 | ecosystem: Host-associated > Plants > Phyllosphere > Stem > Wood/Secondary xylem... | reverse complement strand
TATTTTAAATTAATATTTTTTGATGTTTTTAAATCATTTTAATATGCTAGTATCAAAAATAATTTTTAAAAAATAAAAAATATTAATTTAATATATTTTAAATAAAAAATATTTTAAAAAATAATCAGAACAATACTCCTAAACATGCACACAAAGAGAACGTTTGGTACTGTGTTTGTACCTGCGTTTCGTGCAAATTTGAATTTTTTTTAGCTAAAATTGAGTGCGGTTTGTACTTTTTGGATCGTTTTGATATGCTGATGTCAAAAATGATTTTTAAAAAATAAAAAAACATCATTGGCATGCATTTTGGCACGAAAAGCTATTTGAAAAGTACTCGCAACCACACTGCCAAACACGCTAAAAGAAGAAGGCAAAACGCTTTTTATCTGGTTTTCATGTTTGTCTAATTTGCTATGTAGGAGGAACATGCTAGCCTCTCATGCTCCTTCGTTGACTTAAAATATATTCCCATGGAAATGGCTGCCTGACAAAGTGACTTCAAAGTAATTAGCTTTGGCTGTTAGGCATGCATGGAGTCCCTATCTATAACCAAACTCATTAAGATGGTAGTAAAATTATTTAAGTGGTGGTGAGTGGTAAGAACTTTAAATTAAAGCGTTTATTTTTTCTGTGGTCTTAGATGGTCACTGGAGGCTTATATAATTATTAACTTTAGGACTCGTGATATTAGTCAAGATACGTGTAAACTAATCCAGATATCCGTATTAATTAAAGAAACAAAAAAGATGGAAGTACAAGATATTTTCACACACAATTTGGAGCATTTAGGTAGCCATAAATGATCATTTTAGAATAGTAAAAAAGATAAAAATAATAAAAATAAAAGAGACATATACATCTAGATTTATTTGAAAATTATTATTTTCATTCTTGTAACTAAATATATTTGTATCTTTCTCGTATCTAAAATGTTAATAGAATAGCAACCATGAACGTGATAGAGAATGAAAAAAGCATAATATAACACAAAACAACAACATTTTCAAAGGAAAAACTATTGATTATGTGCCTCCATTATTTGATCTTATCAAAGTGTTAGTCCAATTGTTATACAAAGTCACATTAACATTATATCTCAATTGAATTGTGTATTAATTATATATATGCATGAATCCTTAGCAGTCAGCTGATGACTTTTGCATTGCCTTAATGGCAACTAACTATTTATGTACACCTATCTTTGGACCACCAGAATAAAAAACCAATATATATATATATATATATGTGTGTGTGTGTGTGTGTGTGTGTGTGAAAAACAATTGCCTATAATTTTATAAAATTCCAATAACATATTAATTTATTCCATTTGTAGCAAGTTACATGTAGAAGTTATAATAAGAAAAAAAATTAAAAAAAAAGTTTTTTTTTTTATTGAGAAAGGACATAACTAAAAATCAATGTCAAGATTGTTTGATTTTGAAAATTCTCAAAACGTAATTTTGAGTTGTATTTACAGAACCAGGTCCCATGTTCCGTTTTGTAAGTATGCATGTTTATTATTTAAGTAAATATTTTTAGTTTTTTTAAAAAATTAATTTCATTGTTTGATAAATTGTGAAAATAAACTATAATGTCCAGAAAGATGCCAGGTACTACCAATATCTTTATTGTCAGAAAATTTAAAATTAATATTTTAATTGTTCTGTTGGTGTTTTCATTTTTTAAGTCTAATTGAATTTTTCAATTTAATCCAGAATTTTCAGAAATCCTCCATGCATCACCAACACCTTTATCAACAATAATTTAAATATTAATATTTTTAATAAACCTGTCATCTATCATCAACTACTTCCGGTCTGTTGATGATTTCATCTACAAAGTGCAGTAATAGACAATGTAAGTGACAAGTGAACATTACTTTAGCTCTCAGAAAAATATCGATGTACATTACCCTCAATGATTCTATATATAATGAACAATAATAAACATAAGAAGGGAACAATACCTTAGCTCTCGGAAAAAAAATCGATGTGCATTAACCGTCGAATATCTTGTATGTACCGAACAATAATAAACAGTGCAAGTGAGAAATGAATAGTACCTTAGCTCTTATGAAAATATTGACGAAAATTTATCTTTGATAACACTGTATGTATTGAATACAATGAACAATACGATTGAGAGGTGAAAAGCTCCAGTGCTCCCTGGAATATACTGACGACCTTAATCTGTCAGTGTGTTTGTTTGTATTTTTCAAAGCAGTCAGTATTCCTCATGTATCTATCCTGCAAATACTTGAAATCACAGCAGCACACACAACACAATAACACAAGTTCTGTGTATAATAATAAAATCACATAAAATAAATGTTTCATTGTGATTTAATAATAAATAAATATCATTGTCATTACATTAAATTTAATTTCGTCTAGAAATATTACATCATAGTTTATGGAATTACACAATTGTTTTGTGCAAATTAATCATAATCGTCTTCTTTTTTAATTTCATCATCGTCATATTCATCACAATCTTCTACGTTGATTTCATTGCTATTATCATCTTCACTGACTTGTGTATGTTCGCTGGTTTTTAAAACATCATTTAACTTTTCAACATCAACATCAACAAAAGTATTCTTGGCAATGTGAAAATTTAACTTTTCTTCAAAGTCATTAGACAGAACAACTTGATATGGATCAACTAACTAATCAAGTTGAAAGATATCATCTCTCACAGTTAATTCATTAACATGTTAGTTTTTCATGCATGCTCCAACCAGAAATCATTTCATATGCAAAAACAATATTTATAATCCACATCACAGCTGACTTCATTTAAAAATTTTGTTTCATCGATACATCATATTTCAATGGACGTAGATAAACATTTATATTATGACCTGGATTATTAGGACCGGGTATGACCATAGATAAAAACATGAATTCCTGCCTCATACAGATCCTCGGTAACAAGTTGTAAACCGTGAGTATCATCGACCAATAAGAATAAGAAGCAACAAATGAACAGAATGGATTGAATCTGTCTATAAATAACTCAAGATGAACGTTTCTTGATTCCATTAAAAAATGATGATGCCCCCTATGAAAATATTTTCAGGTTTCATCATCTGAAGGATGCATAATCACTCCATTCACTGCATCATGTAAATGATGTTATGTCAAATGCTCAACAATTTTTTATGACATGAATAACATTTGCAGTCTAGGTGTGATTGAGAAGTATCGAAGCTCTCTAATGGGCGACAAGCTTTCTAATGAATAATATTTCCAGTTCTGGGTTTATATCGAGCATATTCACCTGTTCTGCACTAGTTAAGTCATAAATTAAAGACTTTCAAGCTATAAGTGTAGGAGACCCAAGAGACTCGAGATATTTTTTTATTAATTAGGAAACAAGAGAGGATTTATTAAGAATCAGGCACAACAAGCAAGCTTTGCCTGTTAGACATGCATGGAGTCACTATCTATAACCAAATTAATTAAGATGCGCGTACCAAACATCCATTTTTAACACATAATTTTGAACATTTAGGTAGCGTTAAATGACCTCTTTTTTTTTAAAAAAAAATAAGATAAAAATAAAAGAGAGACGTTTTATGTAGATTTACTTCTATTGTCTTTATTTTTTTAATTAAATGTATTTTTATTTTTTTAATATTTATTTTTTATATCATAAATTTGTTCGAGAAACAACAAGCCAGCCATATATTTTCAATGCAAAAACTATTGACTATATGCCTCGATTGTTTGATCTTATCAAAGTGTTAATCCAATTGTTCATAGAAGCAGCCGCCAGTTATACAAAGTCACATTAACATTATATCTCAATTGAATTGTATATTTTATGCATGAACCCTTAGCACTAAGCTGACTTTTCCATTGCCTTAATGGCACCTAAGAACGCTCAACAACTCGCTATATATGTACAGATATATATCATTAATAAAAAAAAATATTAATGACAAATAATAATCAGTCACTACCAGAAAATCGATAAATACAAACGGAAATATCGAGGGAATATTTTCGTTGGTAAATTACCGACGGATTTTACCGATTGAAATATTTTCCTGGTATTTACCGAGGGAATTATAGTGGGAAAAAAAGAATGAAAAAAAAGCAAAAAAAAATGATGACGTGCCATTTTTACCCACGGAATTACAGACGGAACATTATTCCGTTAGTAAAATCATTGGTAAACTGTCAACACTATTCACCATGTTAATTACAAAGGGAATCACCAACAGAACATTCCGTCGGTATTTTACAGAGAGCTCTGGAATTATTCACTTCCCAATTGCACTGTTAATTACTGTTCTTTACAGACAAAATCACCGACGGATTGAAAAGTCATCGGTGTTATTTGACGGTTTTCTGAAAGATTTAAATTAAATTAAAAATTTAAATTAAATATTACAGACGGAATCACCGATGGATTGAAAAGTCATCGGTGATATTTGGCGGTTTCTGAAAATTTTTGATTAAATTCAAAATTTAAATTAAATATTACAGACGGAATGATTAAAAATATTAATATTTAATTATCCATCGGTAAAACGCCTCAATAAAAAGCCTAGAATTCCTAATTTCACAATAGACCCGTCTCCTTTCTTCTTCTTCTTCTTCTTTTTCTTCTTTTTTCTCCTCAACTTCTCTTCTCCTCCATGCTCAGGTATGTCTTCTTCCCCTTTCTTATTTTTTCTTAGTTTTTTTTTTAATTAGTATGCTTTAAGAATTTTTTTTTTCTCTTCTTAACTTCACTTGCAACTACATTAAGGTAAAAAAAAAAATTCTTTTTTTTTTCGTGTTTTTTTCACTATAATTGTCTTTTATTTTATTTTTATTGTTTTTATCCTTAATAATTGTATGAATGTTGTTCTAGGATTTTTTTTCATATGAAATCAATTTTTAGTTGATTTATTTATAGGATTTTTAAAGTTTTTTCTTCCGAAGTTTTTTAGTTGAATTTATTTATTCCTGTTATTTATTTGTTGCAAATTTTTATGAGTTGATTTTTGTTCTCTTTTTTTTCCAAGCATTTTAAGTATTATAGAGTGTTGATTAATATTAATTTAATTATTTTATAGTTTTGTAAAATATATATATTTTTAAAATATTATTAAATAATTACCGACAGAATTACATACGGTTTGTTTCCGAGGGAATTACCGACGGAATGAAATATTTTTTTGCTCTTTTTTTCCGTCAGTAAATCCATCAGCAATAGTATTTTTTTATTACCAACGGACTTACCGACGGACAAAAAATTACCAACAAAAATTCACCGACGGAGACTTTCCTTTTAAAATAATTAATTTCCCTTGAAAATTTATTAAGAATCATCATCATAATTTTCAAATAATTTTTACTAATATTGTTTTTTTTTATCGACATCATTTTGTTTTGGGAATTAAAACTATCATTATCTTTAATTTAATTAATACAGAAAACACTTTTAAATTAATTTTTAGTCAATCTATTTTCATGAGAAACTAAATTTGCTTCAAATCATTGTTTTAATTTAAAAAACTTAATTATCAAAGAGATAAGAACTCTTAGAGTAATTCCCTTGCACCTAGTTTTACTAACATGTATTAAGCATAATTATTAAACCTAACTTGGTATGTCGGTTCTATAATGAGGTTGATCGAGTTAAATTTTTTAGGTTCAATTGATCTAATTAAACTTAGACGAGACCTCACCGAGTCAATTTTAAACATTTTTTAAAAAAATTTTATCTAAAATAATATTGATTCATGATTTAAAAAAACTATATAATATTTTGTTAAGTTAACTCAATAAATTGATGGCTCAAATTAGCTTTGATAACCATATGATAATAGGGTTAGTGGCAAGTCATTCTCGGGAACTACTTTTACATTACCAAATTTTTTCTCCTATTCAACCACTACTTATTTTATTGTGGTGGGATTTTTATTACTTAGATACAAAGCACGAAGGAACTGAAAATTCAAAGCTGCAAAATTGCACGTTATCATTTGGGATCAAATTCACCATAAAAGAAGAGATAAATAAGCTTGAAAACTGAATGAGATGTAGACTTTCTTTCACCTTTCCACGCTAAATATACAGGCTGCCATAATCGCTTGACCCTTTTACTTTCTCATCAAATTGTTTTGAGTTTATTATATAGCGTTTATTTTGATATATTTGACCATAATGCTCTTGTTAGTTTGGCAGTTTATGAGATGGGCATGATTAGGTTAGAAAGCACATTAATAGTATAGACAAAACAAAAAATAAGGACTTGGTATCATTATGGTTTTCAGGCAAAGCTATAAGCATAATATCAGTAGTAGTTTAATTGGTCAGACTCTAGGTTTGTTCTCTAGAAATCATCAATTCGAGTCTTACAAATCTCAGGGCCACTGGAGGCTTACATGATCGTTAACTTCAGGGCCAGTGGGATTAGTCGAGATGCGCGTAAGCTGGTCTGGACACTCACGTTAATAAAAAAAAAACAATACAGAAAATACAGAAGATTTGATGAGCAAAAAGAATTATGGGTGTGAACTCTATATTCGTGGTTTTATTTTCTCAAAGATAAGTCTAATTTATATGTTTTTGTAGAAGTTTATAATACCTTTAAATAAACTAGAAAACTCTATATCTATTAGAAAACAAATAAAAATCCTAAAACATTAAAGAGATTAACATGAAATCCGAAAAAAAATAATAAACCTGAGAAAAAACCAAGAAAAAATAACAAAATTGGCCAAAATAACAAATTATAGGTCCAATAAATGACAAAATAATCTTAAATAGAAAAATTACTTATAAGATCACTTGAAAATTTTTAAGTTCAATCTAACTCTGGGATCTTTGTTTTTAAGCCACTCTTCTAGTATGATATAACCAAATCTTTTCTTCGTCATAAGTCTATTTCACTTGTTTATAAAAATATTTTTTAGGTTATCTACATATTTATTTATGATATATTCTTATTTAGTTGTGAAAGATTTTATTCGAATGCTCTCAAAACCTTTAATTTTCACAAAATATTTTTGTATTTTCATTAAAATTTTAATATGTTTTTGATGTTGGTATGTAAAGGGTAAATCCTGAAAAGCAGTGGCAAAATATAATCGCTCTTGAATATTGAAAGAGTTAGAGCAATTTTTTCATGATATAGGTCTTTTGGATGTATTTTTTAAAATAAAAATTAAGTTCTTAATGGTCTTTTAACTAATTTTTTTTAATAGCCATTTTGTTGACATAGTTATTTTTAATTAAACGATTAATTGGTTAAACTTTACGACTTAGCAACGAAGATCAGTAAAGATTCTTTTGAGAGACAATGGTCCGCATGTTATAGAAAATAAATTCAAGCAACCCAACTTCAAATGAAAAAAATATTATTACCTTAACTTTTACATAATATAAAAAAAATCTCATCAATTTATTTCTTCTTCATTGTATGAAAAAAATTCAATAAAAGAAAAAAAATCTAAAAAGAAAAAAAACTAAAATTGAACATATCTAGATCCGGCTTCAAGCTGGACCCAATAGCTTTGGGTCTGGCTGTCAAGCCAGACATTGAAAGGGATTTGGGTCTGGCTGGCCAACCATATCCAATAGTGGTGGGTCGAGCTGCCTAGCAGACTTAGCAGCTCTTGGCACAAAACACAGGGCAGCCAGACCTGGCAGCTTTTGGCACAGAACACACAAAAGACAACACCCTCAGCAGCATTTTTTGACTAAAAAATAGCAAAAACACCTTCATGACGCTACAATATCATTCACAGTAGAAACATTATTGTCTATAGTGTGATCCACAATATAATGAGTCTATGTCCACAATATAATGACGCTACAGTATCATTCACAGTACAAACACTATTATTTTTTTCATTTGAGATTGGGTTGAATTTTCTTATTAAAGAATGCTTGTTTTTGCGTTTTAAAAATACTTTAAAAAAATTGAAATTTTTTAACTTTAATTGAAATTAATATTTTTTTTTTTATGTTTGTGTATTATTTTGATGTGATGATATAAAAAATAAATGTTAAAAAATAAAAAAAATACTATATCAAAATGTATTTTTTAAAAAATATTTTAACAAATAATCATTACGTAATAATATAATAACTAGCATATTAGCCCGCGCTCAGGTCAATAACATTTTTTTTTTCAAATGTAAAAATGTTTGAGTTGAGTTAAAAGCACGAAATATATTTGCACCATTATCATTTTCAAATAAAATATTTTCTATAGCAACACCATGAATAATGCATGTACTAGCAACTAATTTTTTTCCCTTTAATTATTTTCTTTTAAAATATATTCAATTTGATTTTTTTTTCTTTTCTCTTATTGATTTTTTTTTCATACTGTAAAGAGAAAATAAATTGATGTGATTTTTTTTATATTGTACAAAAGTTGATCGATGATAATTGTTTTTCATTTGAGATTGTGTTGAATTTTCTTATTAAAGCATGTTTGTTTTTGCGTTTTAAAAATAATTTTAAAAAATTGATTTTTTTTAAATTTTTTTCTTTACTTCAAATTAATATTCTTTGATGTTTTTTTTTGTATTATTTTGATGTGATGATATAAAAAATAAATTTATAAAAATAAAAAAATATTATCTCAATATTTTTTTAAATAACCATTACGTAATAATATAATAACTAGCATATTGACTCGTGCTCCGCGGCGGGTGAATAACAATTTTTTTTTAAAATGTAAAAATCCTTGAGTTGGATTAAAAGCATGGAATGTATTTGCACCATCACCATCTTCAAATAAAGTATTTTTTATAGTAGCACCATGAATAATGCATAGTATAACAACGCCCAATACACCGGCAACTAATTTTTTTCTTTTTAAAATATTTCCATTTTTATTTTTTGTCCCTCTTTAATTTTTTTGCTTTTTTCTTTTTTAATTTTTTTCATATTGTAAAGAGAAAATAAATTGATGAGATTTTTTTTATATTATACAAAAGTTGGGTGATGATAATTTGTTTTCATTTGAGATGGAGTTGAATTTTCTTATTAAAACATATTTGTTTTTTGCTTTTCAAAAATGTTTTTAAAAAAAATTAAATTTTTTATTTTTTCTTTACTTCAAATAAATATTTTTTGACGTGATGATATAAAAGACATGTTTTATAAAATAAAAAAAATATTATCTTAATATATTTTTTTAGAAAAATATTTTAAGATATTTCTAATTTTATTTTTTTAAGATATTGGGTTTGGTCTGCAAGACCCAATATTTGTTTTTTTGAATATAAGCATAACTAGTAGACTGTGCTAAATATTTTTATAATTAAGTCTTCAATCTCTGAAATTATATAATTAAAGAAACAAGAAAATAGAAAAATGTAAAATCAGATTGTCATTTGCTGAGAGGACAAGGAAATTATAGAATTAGTCTAACTACTTGCTTGTCTTCTATATCTTCTGGGATTGCAGAGTTCGTCTTCTGCAATTTCAAGGAAACAAGTTTTTCAAACCACACCAACCCCAGTATTTGAAATGTAAAGGCATTTAGTTGAGTGAGTCTAATTTACTGTCATTTAGCCCTATGATGTCTTTGTCACAGAGAACACTTCCTCTTGAAATTTCTCTCATGGGAATGCATGGCTAGACCGACCAGAATACTCCAGCCGGTATAGTTTTGTTTTCTTTTTTCTTTTTTAGTTTTTTAGGGTTTTTTTTTTAAAAAAAAGTTTTGGGTAGCTGATATTTATACCATTAATCATATTTGTAAAATCTGCCTTGGAGTATATCCAGGTCACGGGTCGAAAGAGTTGATCTCAAAAAACAAAGATTAAGAGGTTGATGACTAGATTTTGACTGGATCAATCCTGAATGGATCAGGTCAGCAAGTTAAATCTAAACTTTTAACAAAGTCAACCGGTTTTTTTTAATTTTTCTATATTTTTTAACCCGGATCAGTTTAGGTTGCCGATCAACTGTTAAGCCAGTCTAGATTTTACAACTATATTATTAACCCCCGATAGAGAAAGAGAAGAAAAGAAAAACAGGAAGATCACACCCACAAGATCATCATTATCTTGTGCAATATTAACATAAACTAAGTCTTGTAGGAAATCTTTTGTCAATTGAGAGAAATTACTACTCATTGGAATAGTAAAGTGACAAGTTTGGCTTTCTTACCAAAAAACACAAAGGATTCTACAAGAGGTAATTAGATCTTTTCATGGAATTTATAGGTCATTATTGATTTAAATGGGGGTAACTTGATCTTTTCTTATTTTTTGATACATTAGAATTACTTAAATGCTCTTAATGGCAAAAGGTTTATTTACTTAGGTCCAGGGCCTCATTGAACTTTTTATTTTTATAAGCAAAGTGTAGTGATTATGTAGCCCTTAGAAACTACATTAAATTTATTAGAAATTGGATTTTTTTATTGAACCCGATATACGATTTCATGCATTACAAATTTAGAAGATTAACGCTTGCTTAGTTTTTCATATCATTAAATTAGAATTGTCTTTTTTTTTTTCATATTGTTAAAATAACCAAGCTTATTAAACAAGTTGACTCGGTGATCCACGTTAAATTAGTTAAGAGTTAGGCTTCTTTGTTGAACTCAGGTTTAAGATTTCACGGGCTTTGAATTTAGAAGATCAACCCTGTTTAGAAGATTCATTAGGGTTTGCTTGATTTTTCATATTATTAAATTAGGGTTGCCTTTTTTTACATGCTATTGAATTAAACTATCTTATGAAATACAAGCGACTCAATGACTCGAGTCTTATATTTTTTTTTTTACTTCTTTAGAAATACCTACGTTGCTGAAGAAACAAAAGGGAAGAAGATTCTTCGTATTTATATCAATACTGTTACAGTAGCAGAGCTTTATATACAACGGGTTACAATGAAGTAAGGAAAGGTAACAGTGTTCATATCAGACTCTATCACTATTAAATACTAACTTATGAATTGCAGTGCAAAGGAATTGCAGTAGGAATCAGTTCTACAACTTGTGTTGGAGTGAAACTGAAACTCTGCACTTGAAATTATGTTATTCGAACTGTAGGTGGACTTTGCAATCTGTGAAACTCTGTCATCCGAACTGTAGGTGGACTTTGCAATCTATGTTGGAGTGGAAGTCTAATGTTTTTCTTCAATACTCCCCCTCAAGCTGGATCAAGGGGGTTGATTGAGCCAAGCTTGGATAGTAGACGATGGAAGTGAGCTGAAGTTAGTACCTTTATGAATAAATCGGCTAGTTGGTCGTGACTGCGGATATAGCATGTCTTGATAACCTGCGATTGAACTTGTTGATGAATAAAGTGACAATCAACTTCAATGTGTTTAGTTCTTTTATGAAATACGAGATTAGCTGCAATATGCATAGCAGCTTGCTTATCACAAAACAGAGTCATTGGAATACTGCTAGAAAATCCCAGATCTGACAGAAGACCTTTAAGCCAAATTAGTTCACACGCCACGGATGTCATCGCACGATATTTAGCTTTAGCACTAGAACGTGCAACAACATGTTGCTTTTTACTACGCCATAAGACTGGATTACCACCAACAAACATGCAGAAACCAGTGGTTGATCTGCGATTAATCGCATTACCAGCCCAATCAGAGTCACTATATCCAGTAATCTGAGTATGACCATGATTAGTCATAACAATCCCACGACCAGCAGAATCCTTTAAATAGCGCAAAATTCGCTTAACAAGATTCAGGTGAAAAACTGTAGGAGTATGCATGAATTGACTAACAAGACTTATTGCGTAGGTGATATCAGGCCGTGTAATAGTAAGATAAATGAGTCTTCTAACAAGATGTTGATAGTAATTGATAAAACCAAGAGGTTCACTAGTTGTGTTAAGTTTCAATTTACTATCCAAAGTAGTAGGTGCAGGTTTGGCATCTATCATCTTAGCATCCTTAAGCAGATCAAAGACATACCTGTGTTGATTTAGGAATAGCCCTTTGTGAGAAATGGCCATTTCAATCCCAAAAAAATATTTCAAATTGCCGAGATCTTTAATAAGAAACCATTGTTGCAGGGTAACCTTGAGATGAGATATTGCATCACTATCATTCCCAACAATAATAAGGTCGTCAACGTAGACAAGGACCATTACTTTGATCGTTGGTCCAAGGTGAATAAATAAAGAGGAATCTGCATTGCTTCGTTTAAAGCCACTTTCTTCAATAACATCACTCAATTGTGCAAGCAAAGCTCGTGGAGATTGCTTCAGCCCATAGATAGATTTGTGAAGCCAACATACTAAGTTAGGGTCTGAATCTTGTGGGTGACCGGGAAGCAGCTTCATATAGACTTCTTCTTCAAGATTTCCATGCAAGAAGGCGTTCTTGACATCCATTTAACACATCAACCATTTGTTGTTCACAGCCACTGAGAGTAGAACACGAACTGTGTTCATCTTCGCAACAGGTGCGAAGGTTTCCTTATAATCTACACCAAAAGTTTGAGTATAACCCTGAGCCACAAGACGCGCCTTGTATCTGTCAATAGACCCATCTGAGTTGAACTTGATTTTATACACCAGCGACTGCCCACAACATGTTTATCTTTGGGAAGTTTAACAACACTCCATGTCTGATTTTGATCAAGGGCTTGTAGCTCACCGTGCATAGCTTGTCGCCATTCATCATTTGAATTAGCCTCTTGAAAATTATGTGGTTCATGCACATCAGAGATAGCAATAAAAAAGGTAGCATGTTCAGCTGAGAGATGTTGATATGTAAGATAATTAGACATAGGATGTCTAGCAGCATAGGTGACAGAGTCTTGTAGCTTTGTTGGAGGAGCACGGTGATGAGTTGGATTTTTTTGAGGCTGTGGTAGAGGAGAGTGATTGGCAGAATCAGATTGATTAGCTGAATCACCCTCAGAATCTCCCTCAGAATCTGTGGTAATGGAAATGATAGGAGGGTGTTGTAGAGGAGGCTGAAGAGATTGATTAGCTGAATCATTCTCAAAGTTTGTGATAACTCTTGAATCCGCATGTATATCTGCTGTTGTGGTAGACAAGTTCTTGTTATGGTTGCCATCACCTTTAGAGTCTGCAGAACTGTGTTCAGAGTGTGTATTAACGGGACTGATATTTTCTTCATTAATGGCCATACCACCAGAAACTGTGGAAAAATCATCTGTAGCAACAAGTGTATCTGCAGATGGTGTCAAGTCTGTAGCAACATTTGGTAGAGGAAACAATTCTGCCATGTTATCTTGTTGATTCATGTCTTTAAAGTATATAGAGCTTTCTTCAAATCGGACATCTCTTGATATAAACAATTTTTTTGAAGGAGGATGGTAGCATTTATATCCCTTTTGGGTTGCAGAGTATCCCAAAAAAACACATTTAGCGGCCCTTGGATCAAGTTTGTCTCGATGTGAGGTTTGTATATGAACAAAACAAGTGCAACCAAACACTCGTAGATGAGATAGATTTGGCGGCTGTTTCTGCAAGACTTCAAAAGGAGATTTAAAGTGTAATATTCGGCTAGGTAGCCGATTGATTAGATATGCAGCAGATAATACTCCATGAGACCAAAATATTTTAGGAACATGCATGTACATCATTAAGGCTTTAGTTTTTTCTAATAAGTCTTTGTTTTTACGTTCAGCTACCCCATTTTGTTGAGGTGTTCCAACACAGCTGGACTGAAGTAAAATGCCATGAAAAGCTAGATATTGCGTCATATTTTTGGACATGTATTCAGTGCCATTATTAGATCGGAGAATTTTAATTTTCATAGAAAATTAAGTCATGACCAGCATGTGAAAATTCTGAAAGACGTACACAACTTCACTCTTGGATTTCAGGAGATAAATCCAAGTAACATGAGAAAAATCATCAACAAATGAGACAAAATATTTGTAGCCATCAAAAGATTCAATAATTGGTCCCCAAACATCAGAATGAACAAGATCAAACATCTTATTAGCCTTAGACGATGAAAGCATAAAAGAAAGTCTAGTAGACTTAGATAAATGACATGTATCACATGGAATTTTTTTATATCCAAATTGGGCATTAATTTGGTGAGGATAATGTCTGAGGGATGAGCTAGGTGTTGGTGCCACAAATGCTGCTCTTGATGAATTGAAGAAAAAGCTGAAACTTGACAATACTTGTTATTCTGGGGATGACTCGAAAAATAATAAAGCCCCTTGAAAAAGAAACCTTCACCAATCGTCTTCTTGGTGGCGAGGTCCTGAAAGAGAACTTGTTAAGAGTAAAAAATAACATGACAAATTAGAGTTCGAGAGATTTTACCAATGAAAAGTAATTGAAATGGAAAGGAAGGAACATATAGGATTGAAGATTCTATATTATTAGACAGTAATTTAATCTTTCCTTTACCCTTGACAGAAACATTTTTTCCATTAGCAATAGGCACACGAGTTGGAGAGGAAAATCCCTCGAAATCATATATGTTGGTCATTTTATTAGTTAGATGATCAGTGGCACTTGAATCAATGACCCAAAAATTATGCACAGTTCTAGCTATCAAGGCACTTTTAAATGCAGTGAAAATACCTTCCGTGTTTTCTTGCGGAATGTGGGCAGAGTTTGCAAGGAAGCCCGCAAACTTACCAAAGAGTGCCATAGAATCAGAGGCAGATGCTGTCATGGAAGAGTCACCATTTTCCTTAAGATAGGTAGCGAAGTCATTGAGAAGAGTAGATGGGTTGGTTGAAAACTTTTCAACATTACTGGAAGGAGTTTTGCTGAAGTGAGCAGAGGCAGCAACATGACCTTTATGCTCATAATCCCTTTGAGATCTCTTCTCTTTTTCAAAGTTTGGCTTCAATTATGGATGAAGGATCTAACACCTCCCAATAGAGTGACTAATATTATGGCAATGGTGACACTTCAAATTTGGTTGTTTGCCCTTGTAAGGTCTGTTGTTGTTCATTGATATGTTGACAACATAAACATGAGATTCTGATAAAGAGAGTTTAGAGTCAGAATTCATAACCTTTCTACGAGCTTCTTCTCGTTGAATGGTAGTGCATACAGTAGTGAGGGATGGAAGATCAGGATTCACAAGGACCCCACTGCAAAGATCTTCATAGTCTGAACCAAGACTAGCTAAAAGGTGGGAGCTCTTGTCCTCCTCTTCACGTTTCTGTAATTCTGCAGCATCAACTGTGTGGGGACGATAAAGAGCAAGTTCACTCCACATACCTTTCAAGGTTCCAAGTAATTGAACATAGGTTTTGCTGTCTTGCTGCAGGTTAGCAAAATTCCTATTGATTTGGAAAATATTGGCTGCATTGTTCTGATTTCCATACATCTCTTTCACTACTTCCCATAGTGCCAAAGAGGATTCTGAGTAGCTGAATATTTCGGCAATTTGATTTTCCATAGAGTTGAGTAATCAGGACAACACAAATTGATCTTTGCATTGCCAAGCTTCATACGCCTCTGAAGAAAAATTAGGAGGTGTAATATGGCCATTGATATAGCCAAGTTTGGATCTTCCACCAAGAGCAATTGTCACAGCTCTTGACCAAGGAAGATAGTTAAATTCGTTTAACAATACCGAGCCTAAACGCTGGTTAGGATTTGGCTCTCCTTCTTGCATATTGCAGATTCTAAAATTGCCATCAGCACCATCTATCTTAAACGGGTCTTCCATAACATTACTTTTTTTTTAAGCAAACAACAAGTTATTAAGGACCTACTCTGATACCATGAAGAAACAAAAGAGAAGAAGATTCTTCTTATTCATATCAATACTGTTACAGTAGCAGAGCTTTATATACAACGGGTTACAATGAAGTAAGGAAAGGTAACAGTGTTCATATCAGACTCTATCACTATTAAATATTACCCTATCAATTGCAGTGCAAAGAAATTGCAGTAGGAATGAGTTCTACAACTTGTGTTGGAGTGAAACTGAAACTCTGTAGGTGGACTTTGCAATCTGTGAAACTCTGTCATCTGAACTGTAGGTGGACTTTGCAATCTGTGAAACTCTGTCATCCAAACTATAGGTGGACTTTGCAATCTGTGTTGAAGTGGAAGTCTAATGCTTTTCTTCAATAGTTGCCTTGACTTGTTTTTTTTTTTTCATTCAGTTAAAATTCTTCTAGCATACGATGTAGCGCCGACTATCCATCTAGGTTTACTTGAATCGCTTTTTTGGATTCTTTTTTTATATTTAGTTTTTTTTTTGCTTTCAATATTTAGTTCATCACCATTGACCTTCCTGATTTGTTTTGGTATTGATTCCATGGGGTTATTACATTCTCTTGCCTCGAATCTTGAGTTTTGTCGGTTAATTATGGTTGGCCGAGGTCGATCTAATATATCGTCATCTCAATATTTTTTTAAAAAAACAATATGCAGTCCAATATATAATATTTCAGTATTTTAAAAGTTTTTTTTTTTTAATCTGGCATGCATCAAAATTTTTACTTTCTAATATTTTTATATTTTTTAGAGCTAAAAAAAAAGATCCAACCCTAGCATAGCGCGGGTAAAAAAACCAGTAATAGACTAAAAACGGAACCCAAATTTTTTTCACACAAAATTACAACTTAATCATTGTGAGTTTCGTATCCTTTTCATGCTATTGTTTTCGAGCTATCCTGCCATGAAACGCTGCTCGTATTGTGACAGGAGGCATGCATTTTGGACCAGTTGACTGCGATCCCTTCTCTTAACATTCATTATTTCGTAACCTAATCTGATCGTCTTCTTCAACCCATTGGTGCCTCGTTTCATTCTCAAAAAAAAGAAAAAGAAAAAAAAGATAGAGAGAGAGAGAGAGAGAGAGAGAGAAATCTATTTAGCTTAGAGTGCAGAGTACTTTAGAATATACGTTTACCAAGACGTGTGGTCATTAATTACTTCGGACCACAACAAAACTAGGCTGGCTACGCGAAGGACAATCAAATTAATTTTAATTAAAAGTCAAATTCTAAATATTATTAATAAATCCCCAAGAACTCCATGTTTAATTTACTGTTTTGTTTTTTAATTATTTTTTCCCGATTCTTGGTGCTTTCCTTCTGAAATTCCATGTTAAATTAATATTTTTCAAGTTATAAAAATACCTAAAAACAGCGTTCTCCTAGCAATGTGCTCCATGCATGCAACAATTTCCAATCTTTTTTAACTTTTCTGATTGCTCTTTGGTCAGAAAATTATAGATTAAGGAATGATTTTTTCCAATTAATAAGCAACTTGTCATTTCAAGATATATTCTGTATTATTTGATTATGACATTTTAGGTATATAAATCAGCAAATTGACTTCCTTTTCCCCTTCTTATATATGTGGACAAGCAAACTGTCTTGAATTTTCCAAGGAAGTAATATCATACTTGGTTTAAATCCAATTTGGATTAAAGATCAATGGAGACTCAACCAATCAATCTTCTAATCAAGTTCAGGGTTTTAAAAGAATTAACTCGTGGTTAATTTAATTAAAACCCGAATTAATTTTAAAAAAATAATTCAAAACATCAATATTTTAACATAAAAAATTAAAATAATAACATGACTCGAATCTAGAAGGATCATGAGCCGGATTGAGTTTAATTACTATGGGTGGATTTTTTATTTTTTTTGGTTTTTTCTTGCTTTAGCTTAGGTCACCATGATGTTAGCCAAATTTAATTTGGTGTAGATGTGCAGGGATTCTTCTTATGCAATCACCGATTGCCCTCTTTCCCCGATGCCGCATCACATGATCATAACATGGAGTAAGCATTTTATGGTTTTAGATTATTTTTTTTAATTAATATTTTTTTGATATTTTTAGATTATTTTGATGCGTTAATTTTAACAATAATTTTTTAAAAATAAAAAAAATATTATTTTGATACATTTCTAAGTGGAAAACACTTTGAAAAGCAACCGCAAGCACACCCTCAAAGATGTTAGTATTATAATATAATATTTTTTTAAAATATATATTTTTTTTATATTAACACATCAATAAAAATAAATTTTTAAAAGATATTTAAAAATAAAAACTACCACAATTTTAATCATTATATTCTACAAAATAGAGGTCGGAATTGATATGTGTTTAATTGCAGGCAGGAGTTCCTTCTTTTTATGGTTCAAAAAGGAGAAAAACAGCTCCACAAAAGTACTATAAATTCATAATTCAAAACAGACAATGAGAAGGAATGCAGACAGAGTAGAACGTGCTCGGATTAAAAGCTTTTTTTAGCTGGGAAAAAAAAAATATGGGCAGAGATCATCAAAGCGTTTTCTAGCCTAAAAAGAAGTTTAATTGTGAACGGAAAATTTAATCTCTATATTTAATAAAATTGATCAAGAATTATATATGTTAATAAATATTAAAAATAAGATTAATACTAATTAAAAACTAAATTGAAAAGTTAAGAGATAAATAAA
>Ga0325402_1001728_pt1 | contig 18372 bp, 19 predicted proteins | sample PopdelMetagenome_22_FD_207212 | JGI IMG/M metagenome (GOLD analysis project Ga0325402, IMG submission 207212) | Populus deltoides microbial communities from Bellville, Georgia, United States - Xylem-PdKOR-R3 | ecosystem: Host-associated > Plants > Phyllosphere > Stem > Wood/Secondary xylem... | reverse complement strand
AACAAACAGAGAGAGAGAGAGAGAGGAGCGAAGCCAAGTGTGTAACGTCTATATAGAAAAAAAAAAAATAAATCAATTCTCTCAAATCTAGATCAAACCCTAAAAAAATTCAACCTAAATCCATTTCTCTCATTTCTTCATAATCAGATCCAATTATCGATTGGCGTTTTTGTAGTTATACAGGAGTGAATTATGGCGTCTATTAAGTCTGTAAATAGATCGGCGTCGGTGGCGTTAGCCCCGGACTCGCCCTACATGGCGGCGGGGACGATGGCGGGGGCAGTGGATCTGTCCTTTAGTTCGTCTGCGAATCTTGAGATCTTTAAGCTTGATTTCCAATCGGAGGATCATGATCTCCCTGTTGTTGGTGAGTGTCAGAGTTCTGAAAGATTTAATCGTCTCGCTTGGGGTAGGAATGGATCCGGCTCTGATGCTTATGGTCTTGGACTTATTGCTGGTGGTCTTGTTGATGGCAACATCGATATTTGGAATCCTTTGTCCCTGATAAGGTATTTTTTGAATTTTGTTTTATGTATTATCTATTTTGAATTTATCCGGCTCCTGATGACGACTCGGCCGCGGTTTACTGCCACCACTGATTGAGATTAGTTTGTTAATTAGGATGAATTGTCAGTGAAATTGGGAGTGAAGGGGAGGATTTCGGAAGTATAGTGAGATCTGATACTAATTTGGCGGTTTCGTTAGTTTTGTTTGTGCATGGATTGGTTTTGCGTTGAATGGGATTTGAATTGAACAGAATTGTCTTGATCAGAGTTGTTTCTTACGAGTTGGGAATATAGGGAGAGATGGGAATTTGGTAAGATTGTGTTCAGATTTAAAACAGTAAAACTGGTATATCAGGGAATGCTCAGCTTGATTTAAATTGAGTTTTGTTTGTAATTTTATAGGAGGGAATGTAGAAGTTTATGTGGTCTGTAGGAAATTTTTATTCTCATGAACTTTATATTTATATTTGTTTTCCGTGCAATTAATTGTTTTCAAATTAAATTTCAGATGAAACCTAATTTTGATTTGAGTGTAGTAGTACTTCTTGGCAGTGCATTTCATTTGGTTGTTGGAATGGCTGTTTAGATGGTGATTGTATCTCATTTTGAGCTGGCATTGATAAGAATTTATTATTTTAAAATTTTGTTACGAGAGCTTTTCACCTTTCTTTTCTGTTTTGGTTTTTATTTTCGTGCCTTGATCTTTTGGTTGTTTTTAACTGTGCTTTGAAGTTTGAGTTCTCTGCGAAGTTGGAAATGTATAAAAGTAGAGGATTGGTATTTAATATGGGTAATGAGTTACCGGACAGGTGATGGTTTGGCTGGAACCAGTTGAAATTATACTTTGCATTGACGTGGATAGATTTCTTTGGTGGATTTTGAAGTTCCCTATTTTCTTGCATTTAAGAAATATAATTCTGCTCTGCATGTAATTTTTCTCAAAAAAATTAATCTTTTATGTTAAAGATGTTATGGAAATCTACACTGTAAATCTTGTCTAAATTCCTTTTCTTTTGTTCGATGAAGCCCTTATTTTGTATTTTATTTTTTGTTCCCAGTTCTGAGCCAAGTGAAAGTGCTCTTGTTAGTCATCTTTCACGACACAAAGGACCTGTAAGTTTATTCTTTTATAAATAATTTTTTTTTTCTGGCACTCTTATGGTTTAGATGTTTGATGGCTGGATTTTATGGCTGTCACTTTTCCTCCCTGTTTCAGGTTCGTGGCCTTGAATTTAACTCTATCAATCCTAACTTACTTGCATCTGGTGCTGATGATGGTGAAATCTGCATATGGGATTTGGCTGCACCTGCAGAACCTTCACATTTTCCACCTCTCAAAGTATGCTACATTTGACACTTAACCATTTTAAAGTTTCTTTGCACTTGTACTTTGTCTTTTATATGCCATGTTCCCTCAATTGAACTCTTACTGATGAAGAAGAATTTATTATAAAGTGCTCTTTATTGCTAGATGTACATGTAAAGAGGTGTTTGGGATCGTTTTTGCTCCCTTTCTTTTTTTTCTGAGACTCGTTTCATGTATCCATTAATCTTTGCTTGCTACCCAGCAGCTCCAGCTGATGCCTACTTCCTTTTAAGTCTTTCCTTACAAGTAATTTAGGAGACCCATTGCAATCCATGATACTTCTCCAGTGTGGTTGTCTATGTGCAACATTGGAGTTATGCAATCTTATTGTAATGAGCAAGGACTGGTGTTTAGGTTGAGATTTTGTATTTTCTTATTTATGTGCTTTGGAAAACAATGGAACACTTGGTTCAGGCTGTGTGTTTGGCTTTGATATGAGATCCTCAGAAGCTTGCTGAAATATCTTGATTTGAGACAGAAAAGATGACTGTTTGTTGGTTGTTAGATTATTAGAGGGGGCAGAGTGGCAGGAAAATCTGTTAATAAGTCCATGATACCCCTGAAAAGTCACAGGTCCTAATCAATTTGGTTACAAAGTGGGTCAAGGAGATATTTTTTATTCTCATTGTTATGAAGATTTGATTGGATTGAACATGGTGTTGTTGGGGTTTTAATCCCTCGCTTTTAGGAGCTTTCTGTAAGGTAAAAGGGATGAGATTGGAGGTGTATGATGTTTGTTAATTACTTCAATAAATCCTGAAACAAAATCTAGGGGAATTGGTGTATAATATTGTTGCCCGTGTTTGGAAATTAACCTTACAATTTCCTACATCTCACATTGCTGGAATGTTTGTTCAATTATGTACCTTCTTAAGTGTCTATTCTTCACCACCAAACCAACTATAAGGAACCTGTATGCCCAAGAAGGGAAGTAATGACTGCTCAACACTTAGTCTTCATTCTTCTTCTTTTCTATATAGTGTTTGAATCAAACAAATTTTTTAGAAAAAATGATGTAGAAGATTTTTAATGTTTCATCATTACCTTGAAGTAAAGATAACACGCACCGATATAATTTTCCTAATCAGAAAATCCAAATTTAACAAGTAAAAGCTTCAAAATGTTTGGATAAGGACTGAAACCATGCGACAACAGGTTTGTTTGTGCTGAAAAAATCCAATTATTTGTTTCTTTATGCCTGCTTACCTAGAAGTACATAATAACATGGCTAATATAATTTTCCCAACCAGAAAATCTAAATTCAACAATCAAAAGCTGCTAAATGATTGTATTAGGATTGAGATGAAGTATAACAAGGATTACTGTACCTAAATGCCTCCATAGCCCAAAACAATCTTAAATTATCAAAGTTCCAGTCTTTGATGGTAAATTTTCGTATTGATAAATTGTAATGATGCTGTAATCTCATAATCTTTGCAACCCCCCCCCCTCCGCCCCCTCCAAAAAAAAAAAAAAAGTGCTCTTCCTTCGTCTGGCATTGTTGCCTTCCGAGTTTTGCATGCATTGTAGCATAACTACAATTAAGCTCCTGTCATAAGCTCTGAAGGAAGCTTCTGAATAGAAATCTCTTTTCGTGAATGTCTCTCTTTTAGCTTGAGAGTTGTCCATGGTATTTTGATATATATTTGGACTTGATTATGCGCTGCCTCTGGTTGGAATCTCACATGAGGATGTTGAGATAATGGTGTTTAACCCTTTGGAAGATGCAAACTGGTCATTCTGCAAATAGCAGCATGACTTTATTGGCCAAGTCTTTTCTTTCTCAGGATATGCTCCACTGACTTGGCTAATAGATAGGGTGTCACCATTTAGTATGGTAGGGTGGTTTTGGAAGGAAGAGGGAAAACCTGGCAAGTTTGATATCATCTGTTAGGCCCAAAGTGTGTCATTCCTTGCATTTTCTTGTAGTTTCATGCCCGCATTTATAATAGGAGTTAGATTTTGAGGCTGGCAAGAATTTGATTTCATCCCTTATCAAAGAAAGCTTGTGCTTCTGTATTTTTGAACTTCCTTAAATTTTAAATTGATTTTAGTTGTTGCTGGAAGCCTTATTCTTTATAGTGTTTTCTCGGACTAGTAGCAGTAGGGTTTCAACTTAAAGAACGCCTGTCTACCTCCTTTTCTCTCCCTTTCCTGCTCTCTTATTGGTACCTACTGATTCTTTCTCTGTTTTTTGTGCTGTGTCTGGTGGGATCTTTATGTAGGGTACTGGTTCTGCTGCCCAAGGAGAAATTTCTTATGTTTCTTGGAATTGCAGAGTTCAACATATATTAGCATCCACTTCTTCCAATGGAATAACTGGTGAGATAGCAAAATGGCCTCACTTACCATTGATCACATAGTTATTTTCCTTTAGTGTGGAAGGCTGACTATTTCATTCATTTGCAGTGGTTTGGGACCTAAAGAAGCAGAAACCAGCGATTTCGTAAGTTTCTGCTTTCTATTCCTTCTCCATACCATCTTTTAAATCTTTATCCTTCTAAACTGATTTTAGACCTCTACTTAAACAGTTTTGGAGATTCAATTAGAAGGCGATGCTCTGTTTTGCAGTGGCATCCTGATGTTGCCACTCAGCTTGTTGTGGCATCAGACGAAGATAGCTCTCCTTCTCTGCGGGTAATGTCTTCACTATTGCTAGTGTTTTTCTTTCAAGTATTAATATCCATTGAGTTTCCTAATTCATAATGCCTTTTGCTTGCAGCTTTGGGATATGCGAAATGTACTTGAACCTGTGAAGGAGTTTGTGGGACACACAAAAGGTACGACATAATATGATATTTCAAACTCTTTTTTCTTATGTTATGAGGAGAGAGAAAAATAGATAGAAAAAAAGAAGACAAACATAAACATAGTGTGGCTATGTTTGTGTTTTATTGTCTTTTTGAGAGGGAACACCATAAAGAATCCAGAAATACTATCATATCCCACAAAGCTGCTTTTAGAGGATAGTTTTTGAAGATGCATCAGCTATGCTTGACCCAAATACTCCAAAACTCCAAACCATAGCTGACAAAGCACCCCTCCTTAAGACTCTAGAATCCTTTTCCTCCCAAAACCTACAAAATGATTGGGAAGAAATTCGTAACTTACCTGGATCTTGTTTCTGCATAATTTTTAATTTGCAGATGTTTTACGGATTTCTATATAACTCATAGCAGTTTCAGATTCTCTTTTTGTTTCATTCTCCTTTGTTTGTGTGGTATAAAATCAAGAAGGCTCACTTGAAACAATTGTCTTTAACTTCTCTGATTTCGTGATCCTTTGTAATATTGGAGGCTGAAAGGATATGCTGTGTTACAAAAATCATCTCTGACCTAGAAAATGCAAATGTTTTATTTTTCTCATGTATGTGCGCACCAATCAGGGTTGCATTTTATGTGATATTTAATTAAATATCTTCATCCTCAATGGTCCTTCCTTTCTTATCCTGGCAGTATTCCATGGGCCGATTCTTACACTGAGGCTCAATAATTCTGTTCTTTTAAAACCTTTAGTGACAATTTGCGGCTTAGTATTTTTTATGACTCATCTCTTGTTACACCAGGTGTAATTGGAATGTCATGGTGTCCCAATGACAGCTCATATTTGCTTACCTGCGCTAAAGATAACCGAACAATCTGCTGGAACACAGTAACTGGAGAGGTAATTGAACAGTTGTTTTTCTGCCTTTTTTCTTTTTAAGAATAAAAATTTGATTTATCACATAAACTCAGCAGGAAATTGCTGCTACAAAACTCGTACAACTGCAGCAGTATAAGTTTAGTCGTATAAGTTTCTTTTTGGTAGCTATGAGATTATTTTAATTTGAATATTTTATCCTTTTTTTTTCCTTGCAAGCTCTCACTTGCCTATGCTTTTCTTAAACTTGGTTGATGCTTATTTTTTAATTTTGGAGTAGATTGCCTGTGAATTACCGGCTGGCACCAACTGGAACTTTGATGTTCACTGGTATCCCAAGATGCCCGGAGTTATATCAGCATCTTCTTTTGATGGAAAGATTGGCATTTACAACATTGAGGTAAGCATGTATGTCATTCTGCTACCAAATTTCTTGTCTTCTTGCGGGCCAGCACGTAGCAAGTAAGGGAAGGGAAACATGCACTCATGATAAAATTATGTCGCATCTCAAGAAAAAAAGAAGATAAAAAAAGAAATGATACACTGGGTTGAAACTTTATAGTGTTGGCTTGGAAGAGTAGGTTGTATAATGGAATGCTTAATTGGAAATTAAAAAAGTCTATAGAAATGCGATATGGTTTCTTTGTCATTTTAAAAATAAATTTCATTTCCATTATAGAGGTCTTTGGTTTTGGATCTTTCTCTGCAGGGTTGCAGTCGATATATTGCTGGGGAGAGCGATTTTGGAAGAGGTAATGTAGTTTATTAGACAAGAGGTGGTGTCAAATTTGTCATCTGTTTTCTGTGTAATTTATTATAATCATACCATAAACTTTAGCAGTTGATCTGGAGCAATTTAATTTGCTTTTGCGAAATAATAACACGCCCATGAATCCTGGCTGGGATGTGTTGTTTGAGCCTGATGGCCTACACCACCAACTTCTTCCTTCTATATTAAATTTTTAAATTTTTCTATTTGGTCATTTACCACCATAAAATAATGTCTTGGTATCAAGCCAGGCATGGTTTTAGGTTTGTCGTTTAATTCCAAGGTTGGACAAAACTTTGACTGAGCTAAGCTAGTTTAAGTGGTGCTATTGTTTGTGTTTAGCTTAAGATGTCCTACTTGATATATCAACATTAAAAGATGATTAAGATTACTTTGCATCTTCAATTTTTTTTCTTTGAGATTGAAATAGTATACAAGTGATTATCTAATGAAAGAGTGGGATAGAGTATCATTTTAGTGTCCCCTGCAAGCATGTTAGGGTTTCGGGACTTTGAAAGTTGAGCATTTCATATATGGTCCTTTTTTATTTTTACTATTTTGTGTTTCTTTTATGCTTTGAAGCCTGTATACTCTATTTTGAGTTTCATTTCAGAATATCTATTTTACTATCTTTCTTATACAGGAAAATTAAGAGCTCCAAAATGGTATAAGCGTCCAGTTGGGGTTTCTTTTGGCTTTGGAGGAAAGCTAGTATCGTTTCGCCCTAGGTCATCTGCTGTTGGTGCTTCCGAGGTAGCTTTTCTGGGTGAAGTTGTTCTTTCTCATGTATTGTCAACTTGTCCTTTGTACTTACTCTTTTCAGTGTCTCTCAGGTTTTTTTGCATAACTTAGTTACAGAAGACAGTTTGGTGAGTCGGTCATCTGAATTTGAAAGTGCCATACAAAATGGGGAGAAGCCATTGTTGAAGGCTTTATGTGATAAAAAATCTCAAGAGTCTGAGTATGCATCTGTATATTAAGCAATCCTTTTCTTTTCAGGACAAGAAAAAGAGTCAATTACTCTTTTTTTTCCTTAAAATAAATTGACTAACTGTTTTTCCTGTCTGGTCATCATCCTGGCAGGTCAGAGGACGATCGAGAAACTTGGGGTTTCTTGAAGGTTATGTTTGAAGAAGATGGAACCGCAAGAACTAGGATGCTCTCCCACCTTGGTTTTAGCGTACCAGTTGAAGAAAAAGATGCTATTCTGGAGGACGATCTCACCCGGGAAATAAATGCCATTCGGCTTGATGATACGCCAGCTGATGACATGGGATATGAGAATAATCAAGAGGCCACCATATTCTCTGCTGATGACGGGGAAGACTTTTTTAACAACCTTCCAAGTCCCAAAGCTAATACTTCTATGGTACCTTCTGGTGATAATGTTGGTCTTGAGAAATCTGCTCCTAGTGCAGAAGAAATATCACAAGAAACAGAGACACCCGAGGAGAGTGCAGACCCATCGTTTGATGATAGTATACAGCGTGCCTTGGTTCTGGGAGACTACAAAGAGGCTGTTGCACAGTGCATAACAGCAAATAAAATGGCTGATGCTTTAGTTATTGCTCATGTTGGTGGCACTTCATTGTGGGAGAAGACACGTGACCAATATCTTAAAATGAGCTCTTCACCTTACTTGAAGGTAGCTTAACTTACATTTTTTTCCCTTTTATGTTTTTATTTTTTATTGCACCAAGGCCTTTAATGTATTTGCAAATACATGTATCTGTATTGCAATGTTGTATTCTTTCCCCTATTATCAATCGGTTAGAAGTTGTCACCTCACTGTCAACTGTTTTCATTTTCAGATTGTTGCTGCAATGGTGAACAATGATCTAATGACCCTTGTAAACTCCAGGTCACTCAAATACTGGAAAGAAACTCTTGCACTCCTTTGTACAGTAAGCTCCTCAAATCCTGAAGAAGTGAATATCATATATAAAAATTGATGGAATTCAGTAGTAAATTGTTTATGACTACTGCAAGATATCCTGTTGTTATTATCTAACTGTTGATTGATGATTATTTGTCTTTTGCTATTTCTGTTGGAATTAAATTTCTGTGCATGAAGTGGTGCCTGCTTGGACATTTATTTGCAGATAATAGTGGAGATATTCTTACACCTCAATTTTTATATTTGGACTGAACTGTTCGTTTTGATTATGAAATATTCGACCCTGCAATTCTTACACTTGAATTTTATGTGAGCTTGTGGTGAGGAGAGGTTGTCGCATGGAAATTTTTCTTAAAACAGATGTGCAAGACACTGTTTTTGCTCCATATTGATTTACTTTCATCATAAATAACAGTTCGCACCAAGTGAGGAATGGAGTATGCTATGCAATTCACTTGCTTCAAAATTAATGGCTGCTGGTAATACATTGGCGGCGACTCTTTGTTATATCTGTGCGGGCAATATTGACAAAACAGTTGAAATTTGGTCAAGGCGTCTAACAGTCGAGAGTGAAGGGAAATCTTACATTGATCTTCTTCAGGTCAGCTTGCAGTGAAGTAGAAATTCAATAGTATTTTATGTTTGTCATTGTGGAAGTTTGATTTATATTCTTTGTTTGGCTAGGATTTGATGGAGAAGACTATTGTACTTGCTCTGGCAAGTGGCCAAAAGCAATTTAGTGCCTCTTTGTGCAAGCTTGTTGAGAAGTATGCTGAAATTTTAGCCAGTCAGGGCCTTTTAACAACAGCGCTGGAGTACTTGAAACTTTTAGGGTCTGATGAATTGTCTCCTGAACTTACAATCTTAAGAGACCGTATTGCTCTCTCCACAGAAACTGGTACGTCATTTGTTGATTGAAAATTCTTACGCAGAATTATAAAACTTCACAGTTTTCAATCCTTAATCGTAGTTTATCACTCAAGTTCCAGACATTATGATGTTGAGAGATCATCCATTATTTTATATTCCAACAACAGTTACATTAATATGGGATATTATCTAGATCATGGCCATTGAAAACACAATCTCAATATTCCAAATCTACGAGTACTATTTTTTGTTGGTTTAAAGTTTTTAATATGAGTATATAAACTGAGCCAAACAAAATAAAGGAAATGGGAAAACAAAGGGAGCAAAATTTTTGTCAATGATATATATAAATACTTTTACTAAGTGGTATAACTTGCGATGTTGCAATCTCATTCCCTTTAACCTCTATCAATCGTAGTGGGAAATTTAGGTTTAAATACATAGTATGGAGACCTGGCAATAGAAATACTTGATTGTAGTTGCTGCCTGCTATGTTAGCGCTATCATTCAGCTCGCCGCTTTTCTTTTCAGCCTTGTCCATACGATTTGGTGCAGGGTTTCCTTTACACCTGGTGCAGCTCATTCTTAGTGAACTGACAAAACAAATGGATTGTGTGAAAACTTCTTTTTGCTTGATCTGGTGTGTTCAAAGTTGAGTCAGGTGTTTTTCTGGTGTTTGAGTCATGTTCAGGTCATATAATGACATCTTTTAATAACTCTGGTGTATTGTGGTAAAGGAAATGTTTCTTAGTTGAAACAAGAAAGAGCTCGTCTATACTGTGGTTAAAGTAGGCCCTCCAATTGAATCCAGCACTAACACAATCCAGCATAACTTCTCCTATAGCCTCATGACCCTGACATTATTGCATTATCAGTGCTGTCTTCAAACTGGGTATCAGATTAAGAAATTGATTTCTGATGCAGAAAAAGAAGCAAAGGCTCCAGCTTTTGAGAACAGCCAACAGCAAGTTGGATCAGTTTATGATGCCCAACAGTCTGGTTTTGGTGTGGCTGATGCCTCTCATTCTTATTATCAGGTGGACTTTCTGGCTTTTCATTCCTCATGTTTTTTTTGTTTGTTTTAATTGCTGTTTCTAGAGAATGTGACGTGTTGCTCACATGACTGACCACTTTATGCTTGTTTATTTTTTAGGGAGCAGTAGCTCAACAAATGCATCAGAGTGTTCCTGGCAGTCCATACAGTGAAAATTATCAGCAACCTATTGCCTCTTCATATGGAAGAGGATATGGTGCTCCTACTCCCTATCAGCCTGCACCACAGCCCTTGGCATATCAGCCTGCACCACAGCCCCAAATGTTCGTTCCAACTTCTGCTCCTCAGGCACCTCAGGTATTCTGTTTTCTTTATCTTGATTTTGTTTGATGTAAAAGATAACTTATCACATAGTTCACCTGCATGTTCAGACGTATTTGAGTGCATATACATATGATTTATTTCCTGACTTGGTCATGTTCAGACGTATTTGAGTGCATATACATATGATTTATTTCCTGACTTGGTCATGTTCAGACGTATTTGAGTGCATATACATATGATTTATTTCCTGACTTGGTGATATCCTTTATGTACCAAGACATTCAAACTGTAGTTTTTCTGGAAGAGATTGTTTGCATATAGATGCGTTGATTGAAGCTTGAATTATGTTCTCTTTGTTCTTTGGGATAGATAACGACAATTGTGTCAATAGTTAGTGCTACTTGTTACTACCACTCATCACTTCACCTTTGTTCTTACAGCCAAGTTTTGCTCCACCTGCACCTCATGCTGGTACTCAACAAGCCACCAGGACTTTCGTTCCAGCAAATGTTCCCAGTCTAAGAAATGCACAACAGTATCAGCAACCCACATTGGGTTCTCAGTTATATCCAGTCTGTGTTTTTACTGTTGATTGCAAATCTGGTGTTAATGTTTCTGAGTGATACACTAAAAAATTTGCTTGCTTGTTTCAGGGAACTGCTACTTCTGCTTATAATCCTGTACAACCCCCAACTGGTTCTCAAGGACCTATTACATCTCAGGTGGGTGCAATTCCTGGCCACGGAATTCCACAAGTTGCTGCTCCTGGCCCAACACCAATGGGATTTAGGCCTGTACATGCAGGGGTTGCTCAAAGACCTGGAATTGGTTTGATGCAGCCGCCTAGTCCTACTCAGTCTGCACCAGTCCAACCAGCTGTGGCTCCTGCTGCTCCACCACCAACTGTGCAAACAGTCGATACATCAAATGTGCCTGGTAATTGCCAAAACAAATTGCACTTTTGCTAAAATAGATCTACTTTGGTTATCGACTTTAATCTACTAATAGTTTTAGAAAACTTCTGGTTGCACTAGGGCTGTCTATCTTATATAATTTGAGGTTATCTTTGTGTAGCTGTAAGGCCGTGAAATAATAATTGTCATGTATTAGCAAACATTTAGGCTGCAGGTCCTCACTGATGGGCAGTTCTAGCAATCAATTGTCATGGATGTTGTAGCATGTAGAGATGGTTTGAGACTAGAAATCATGCATGACTAAAATGAGTGAAAATGATTGCTATCAGAGCATTTGAAATTTAAATGTTGGCTTAGGCTGGATTAATAATCTGCTGGAATCCCAACCAGTTTGGTTTCTAACATTTGATGATAACAGAGGTTATATGCTTTGTTTGTATACTACAATGATTTCTATGATGTGTGACTGACTGACAAATTTATTTCAATAACGTGTTTCAGCTCACCATAAACCAGTCATTGTAACATTGACAAGACTGTTTAACGAGACATCAGAAGCTTTGGGTGGTGCCCGTGCAAATCCAGCCAGGAGGCGTGAAATTGAAGATAATTCAAGGAAAATAGGTGCCTTGTTTGCCAAACTCAACAGTGGGGATATATCAAAAAATGCTTCTGATAAGCTTGTTCAGCTATGCCAGGCATTGGACAGAAATGATTTTAGCTCAGCTCTACAAATCCAGGCATGTGTTACTTGAGGGCTCTTTATGTTTTGACACTTTTTATATGTGCTGGTAACCTGAAGTGAGTTTCAAGCACCATAACTCTTTCTGTTCATGTGCTCGGAACAGGTGCTTCTTACCACAAGTGAGTGGGACGAATGTAACTTCTGGCTGGCAACGCTCAAAAGAATGATCAAGGCAAGGCAGGGTGCTGGTGTGAGATCAAGTTAAAACACAATTCAAAACTATATGATCTTTACTTGGCATTTCTCTTTTGACATGTGCTGGAGCTCATTTAGCTGGCTGTCTTCTTCAATGTACACAAAAGCTACTTCTCTAGACAGAACTGTAGGGTTTTGGATTTTTGCCCCACATCGTTGTTACAAGATCTCAACACTCAACATTAATGCTTTTTCTACCATGAGTCAGTGAGGATAGTTCTCAGGACATTAATGATATTGCTTCTATTTTTTTCTTTCTTCTTTTTAATCTCTCGACATTTGTCTGTAGTATTGGGAAATAGAGTTTTGGTTTTTTGTCCACCAATGTTATTACAACTTACATTTCTGGTTGAAGTTCAGTAGTGGCATTAAGCATCTACTGCTGTCACCGTCAGTTGTATCTCTCCCTCATGACATTATCATTTGTTTGAGCAATGGAGCTTCCAATAACGTGATGAGTTTTGGAAATTTCATTCCTCTGCTTAAAACATTTTCCGGTGACACTAACGCTCCTGCTCCCCTTGCTTGTCCTCCAAGGCCAGGGCTCTGCACGGAGAGCCACGACATGCTCATAATCTGAGCACACAAATGAGATGCATGTTGGGAGTCGGGACTGATTTTTGTATCTGGTGGTCTTGCTGTTATTTCACTGGCCATGTATGCTTATTTGCAGAACTCGAAAACAAAAGAGACGTTGCATCTGCCATGGTTTCATGACATGTAGTTTGGGATAATGAAGATGTCTCTTCGGTTTGCTCTGCTTTGCCGAGTCCAAGAACAGTCTGTTTCAAAGAATTCTTTGTACCCCGAGGCCTTACTGAGTGTAATTTTAGAATTTCTACCTCTTCCAAGGAAGAGGCTGTTGTAACAGTAAGTCTCTCTCTCTGATTGTTGGGAAGCTCTTTGCAGAACCTTTTCTTTCTTGGTATGTGAAAGGACACGATGTCAAAACGGCAAGTCACTTACGGAACCCGCCGAATGGATGATGGGTTGCCACCTGCCAGCTTACCATGTATCCCCACCAACAAACGACGTGTCGTCAAAAGTTTACCTGTCAGCTAAACTTGTTGAGTTCATGGTGTTCGGAATCTGTTTTCCATCAAGTTTAGGCAATAACTGAAAATAAAATAAAAGGTTTAAAATGAGGAAAATAAAAAAATTCAGAACTTTAAAATTACCCAGCCGAGAAATCCATCTCTCTCCCACATATAATATCCAAAAAAAAAAAAATAAACTTTTGATATAATTATTAAGTAGCCATTCAACAAATTTGATAAAACCAACATGAACGGTGAGGATGTGATGCATAACTTATCAAATTAAAATATTATAGATAAAAAAAATTATAAAATTAAACTATTGAATTAATAGCAATTCTTTATTTTTTTCTAACGAACAATTGTAGCCTCGCTCTATTTTACTAGTGATATTTTAAAAAAGAAAAAGAAAGAAAGAAAGAAAAGTAGTTTCCAATAATGAGTTCCATGGATGCATGCCTTTACCATTCATGTCTTTATATTTCATTTTGTATCTTAGATTTCACTTTTTAATATAAACTAAATCTTTTATCAAATTTTAAACCTTTAACTTAAAGTTTAAGTTTCGATAAAATTTTAAGATTTATTTTATATTATTTTTTAATAGAAAAAAAAAAGAGTAAATTGATTTGTGTTTTAAAAATCAGGGATGACGTGGATTCAGCCAATAGTACAAGGTGAAAACCTAGACTATTCCTGAACCTTGAGGCAAATTGAAATTATCACTCTTTATTATTATTTTTATTATTATTATTATTAATCACCGTGAAGACAAGATTTGAAACTTCGAATCTAGTAATTGCATTGACTGGATGACTAGAAAAGGTAACTGAATTAATCAATAAAAAGCCAATAACGTACAGACAAAAGAAATGCCTCTCGAAGAAAACAAGAGCCTTTGACGTTTTCCTCGGCCTGGTAATAAGTAAAAACATCAGTGGTTCCTCCCCATCATGATCATACCCCTTTACCCTGCCATACTCGCAGCTCCCGTAATTATAATATATGCTTTGAAAACAAATAAAAACACAAAAATCTTCAGGTTTTGACTTGGATAATCAGTATCTTGCTCTTCGCAAAATCAAGTTTCAGAGAATCTTTACCTAAGGTAGGATTGCCAGCTAAAAAACTTGAACTGCCTAAGATTTTTAGTGGAGGAGAGATTTATTTAGTCTTGAACATGAAAGTTAGTCCAGTGGGACTTCAAGCATTTACACAAAAAAAACGCAATGATGAAAGTGTTCCATGTCAAAAATTGAAGGGAAAATAAATCATACTGATCCACTGGTGAGGAATAGGATCCAAGAAAATGGGGTTCCATCTTGTTAACAATAAAAGCATATAGTTTCAGCTTTAGTTGAAAGTCAAAGCAGTGGATGCATAACGCAACTGTCTTGGCATATGAAAAGAAGAGGCACATGCTATTGGTAATTACATGAGCTGTAAAGCCTTGAAATGTGGTGAGGAATATAAACCTTCCTGCTCACTGCTAACAGCTACGGACACCATCTCTCTGTCCTGGTTTTTGAAGCTTGAAACAAAACTTCTGGGCCACCTTCTTGCGTGGATAACTCAACTGAACTGAGCTTCAATTGTTTGAACCAATAACATTTTTTTGTCTAACATGATATGTATCCATGTGAATGGACAACTTGGATTCTGTGCAGTCCTTGTCTGGTAAAACAAAAAACAGGTGTTGAGAATGAGACGTCTGAAGAAAAATGTGACAGGTAATGCAATCTCACTTGGAGTTAAATCTCTCCCTCTCTGATTGAATTTAACGAAGCTGGTGTCACGCTTTACCTGTTGCAGCATAATGTTTAGCCCTTAATGAACAAGTGATTAGCACAAGAACGTGAGGAAATATGTTTACGTGTATGATTACACATAGGAAAAAGACAACGCAGTTGTTTTAAATGAAGGAATGCCAATTAATTATCTTAGTAGGTCCATCTGTGATTAATATCAATCATGTCAGAGGAGTTCCTTCTTAGAGTAAACATAACATCTGTAAGTTTGCCAATCATTGAAACAATTAGCAACCGCTGTTTTATCAAGAATAATAATGCTTGAGTCCTTCACAATTCTTTATAATGAAAGAGGTGGTTTGAAGTTTCAACTGTTTATCCAAATCTCAAAATCAAACAAACTAAGTTTTTATTACAGAAAGGTATGGTTTTTTTAAGATTAACCGGATAAAATCCTGGTAACACTTTGGTTACCAACCTAGCCAATATCAATGCCCTACATGACAAATGTCTGTCTCAAGGTAGAAAGAAGTCTCTAGTGCTATACTGCTACTAGATTTTCCTAAGCGAGTTAATATGAAAGCAGAGTTTTTTTTTTTGGAAGTTGCGCTATGAGCAATCTCCATCACATTTGCAGGAATTTCAAAGCATAAGAGAGAATTTCATAGATAGCTTTAGAAATAAATGTCCACAAGAAATGTTTTTTCAATGCCTTTGTTGTCACAGAAATTCCAATTTGATGCAGTATATTTGTTTTGTCTTTGGAAATGAATATCTACGTGCAATTTTTTTAGCATGAAAAACTTGTATGTCGTTCTGCTACTGAAGAAGACATATCATAGACCACACAATTAACTATAGGATTGAACCTTGGCCCACAAGTTTTTGAGTTGAGTTTTCTTGAAACAACGCAATTTTCAAAAGAAACAGATCGTCAAGAGAAATTATCTTCAATGGAAAACAGAACAAGAGCCAAACTGCTTGCTGACAAAATAAGCTTTATTCACACTGATTTTGCTGAAGCCCGACAACTTGTACAAGTAAACATTATGAACCACCAACATTCCTTCATATGATAAGTACTCTTCATCTTTTAATTCTAAATTCCAGTAATGTCTCACCCTAATTCCAAAGATACTTTTTGTCTATAGAATACAGAAAATACAGGACCAAACTCTGGCTAATAAAAAAGCTACCAGAAATTTGGAGAAGTTAAAGATTCTAAGCAATCCGAACTGTTCTGAATCAACTTTAACTTATTTATTCAACAGAATTCTTGACAATACATCAGCTTGGCATAACAACGATGTAATAAATGGAAAGGATCAACAACCTATGCAAGGGACATGAGCAATGTGCCCTTGATCTAAATGTACGTGGAATTTAACAAGACGTAAACATTTGGATGAGCGTTGAAAAAAGATAATTGAGTGAAAACCACTAATCAATGAGCTACCAACAAATCTACAACAACGTAATTCTCAAGCAAGAGAAGCTTACAAGCCTGAGCTTCGCTCTACTGTCAAGCCAGTTCAAACAAATCTTTGCAGCATACTAGATGCCATAACAACCCTGGCCACTAAAACTTGAACGAGCAACTGCGTTATCCCTTGTTGGGAATAATTCTGAACCACCCCCAACTGATTGGTTTTTTCTAGCTTGAAAGAGACCTTTTCTTTTACCATGGGCATGAGATTGAGCTCTTCCTTCCATACCATATCGTGGACTAACAAATCTAGAACTAGAAAACCGATTTGCAGATTTCAAACTAGACTCAACCCCATCAGTCTCGGCATCTGTTCCAGCCATGAGTTCCATCAAATTGCTTCGAAACCCCAAATCTGAATACACTCGCCGTGTATCCATCGTTGATTTCCTGCCCATTTTACCATCTATTTCATTCAAATTCTCTTCTCCATCACCTTGTGGTCTGGAACCAAACCGTGTGTTTCTTAGTTCAACAGGACGCCCCATTGTCTCCACCATCATGCACGGATTGTTTAACCCATTCCATGAATGAAGCGGAACCAATTTACTCAATGTAGTTAACCAATCAACAACCTCCTTCATTGCAGGTCTCCGCTCCCGACAAGACCTCACACATTTAGAAGCAATCAAAGCCAGCTGCTTCCTAATCATAGGATCCTTAAGAGGGAAAGTTCTTGGATCATATATAGCAGCAAGTTTCCCCTTTTTAATTAGTGGAATTGCCCAATCTACAATAGAAGGCGGCGAATGCCCCACATCAATAGCCTTCCTTCCACTAATAATCTCCAAAAACAAAATCCCAAAACTAAACACATCAGTTTTAGTACTCAAATTATCCGGGGTAACATAGCATGGATCAAGATAGCCAATGGTTCCAGCAGGTGGGGTTGACTTAAGTCTATAATCATCATCAACACCACATCTAAGTGCTAAACCAAAATCACCCAATCTTGCATTGAAATTCCTATCAATCAAAACATTTGCAGACTTGATATCTCTATGGATTATGGGTGGGTTTTGTGAGTGCAATGTATCAATAGCATTAGCAATTTGCAAAGCCATCCTAATTCTTCTACCCCAATTGGGTGGTCTAGAATTTGAGTGAAGAATATCATAAAGAGTGCCATTACTCATAAACTCAACAACAAGCAATCTATCCTTGGTATCAGTAGCAAAGCCTAATAAGTTTACCAATCTTGGGCTGTGAATCTTGGACAAGATCTCGATCTCGTTATCGACTTCTTGGCCAATTTCAAAACCCTTTGACGGTTTCTTAACAGCAACATGTCGGCCACGTAAAACAGCCTTGTAGACACAGCCATGGCTGCCTTTGCCCAGCAGTTTCTGGTCAGAGAAACCATTGGTTGCTGCCTCAATATCACTGTAGTTAAACTCCTGGATCTTGATGGGTTTTTCTTGCTTGTTTTTAGAAGAAGAAGAAGATGTTTGAGACGTTGGGGTAGTAGAGATTATGCCAATGGCCGAGTCTGCCTTGCAAGAAAGGTATCCCATCAGGAAAAATGTCGGTTTCTTCTTTTGGGAAATCAAGGTGAAAAACGAATTATCGATGCTCTTTATCGATTGAATAGGTATGAAAGAATGAATATTGCAAGAAGTGCAAGACTTTGATACTTGAAGATGATGAGGAGGAGGTTCTTGCAGAGGTAGTTTCTGTGTGGCAAACTGTGGTTTTAGCCTTTTAGGTGGCTGGATGATGGGATGGAGGTGTGGGTTGTGGGTACAGCAAGAAAGTCTTCTTTGGGTTCCTGGTCCCTTAGACAAGGTAGGGAGGAGAGCCCACTGGCTTGGAATCCCTAGGCTATTTTCATGCCTTAATTTTATGCATGCCTTTGCTACTTAATTAATTAACTAGCTGCTGC
>Ga0325402_1001725_pt1 | contig 18386 bp, 8 predicted proteins | sample PopdelMetagenome_22_FD_207212 | JGI IMG/M metagenome (GOLD analysis project Ga0325402, IMG submission 207212) | Populus deltoides microbial communities from Bellville, Georgia, United States - Xylem-PdKOR-R3 | ecosystem: Host-associated > Plants > Phyllosphere > Stem > Wood/Secondary xylem... | reverse complement strand
TGTGTTCTAGTAGGTCATGTGACGGTGGAAAATTTTGGTTGGATTTTGAGCACATTTCAAGAAGTTAATGCCAAATTTAATTTGTCCTAGGTGAATATTAGTTTTTTAACTCATGATATGCAAAGCAATGGATTTTTTTTTAACCTTAAGAAATTTGTAAAAATATTAGGAAGTAAAAAATTTAATATATGCTAGCTGAAATAATTTTTAAATACTTAATTGTTTACATATTAAACAAAAGATTTTTTAAAAAAATATTGAAACGTTGACATATCCAATTGATCCGAGTTAATCATGGTTAACTTGTGAAACTTGTGATATAGAATATGAGATAATGATAAAACTATGGAACACATACTAAAATAAATTCGAAAACTCAATTATAATGAACCAAATATTAAAGGCTGAAAGCAAATAAAAATATAAATTAAAAAAACAAAAAAATAACTTTAGTAAACCTACATCGATGGCCAACACAACGGCGCGGGCTAAGGAAACTTTTTTTGGAGGCAAGAAGAAAATTGTTAAGGCGATGGTAGGATAATGTTCCAAAATAACATAAAAGAAGTAAAAGATAAGTTCAATTAATTTAATTTAATAGTATAAAAGAGGCAACCCTAATTTAATAGCGTAAAAACAAAAAAAAACATGAGTAAATCTCCTACATTTGAGTTAATATTCTAAAATTTCAACCCGTGAAATCTCATACTCAGGCTTATTCGAAAAGGTCAATTATCAACCACTTTAATGTTGAAGGATGAAATTATAAAGAAAAATATCACAACCCGTGAAATCTCAAACTCAGACTTAATCAAGAAGGTCAATCCTCAACTAATTTAATATTGAATTATAAAATTTAAAACAAATCAATATAAAAAACTTGTCAAAACATAAAATTAGCAATTAAAAAAATAAGGATAAAACCTGATAGGAAAAAAAAGTTGAAGGATGATGAAATCGCAAAAAAAATTCAATTTTAGAAATAACTAAAATAAAAAAAAAAACAACAATCAAAAGAATAGGAACCAAATATAAGAGATGAAAAAAAATTAAAGAATAATAAATATGGTTAGTATTAAAAAAAAATTAAATAATCTTCAAGTTAAAATAAATTTTTCAAATTTAAAAATTACAACCAAGAAAAGAGGGACCAAATCTAAAGGGGAAATAATTTGAAAGGTTAGTATGATTTTTTCAAGGGACAACACGCAATTCAAGGTGAATGAAAGACAAGAATGGGAAAAAAGAAATAAATATGTGTCAAACTAGATAGAACCACCATACATGAGTCATCTAGGAAGGAAATGGAAGTCAAAATGAATCAAATGATGTGGCGAAAGCAAGACTAAGACAACTGGAGGTAACCTCACAAGCCGGCCAAAAGCAATGGAGTGGCCACCACATGTTTGACATGCATTAACAACTTTTTTTATTTGTACAGATATTAAAATTCTATTATGAATAAATAATAACAACAAAACAATATATTATGAAATTATTACCAAGCCCTTGAAATCAAGGCTAAAAAATTTGGATGGGAAGGGGCAATCGAGTAATTACATTGTCATTGAAAAATAAAATTCCTATAAAGCCGTTTTTAACCTTATAAAGCTAATATAGTAATTTTATTGTTAATAAAAAATAGAAAAGACAATCTTGTTCTCAAATAAATAAAAATTAATCTTGTGAAAAGACTCAGCCTAAGCCATTTCATCTAATTTTTTAGTACTATTATATCCACGGTATCTTAGCTAGGAGCATTTATTTCGTGTAAAACATTTTTGTTTTTTTGGTAGCGAACCATGTAAAATTACAAAAATTCAATAAACGAGCTTAGTTTTATTATAGCTCTAGGCACACAAAAATTATGGATTGAAACAGTATAAATATGATTTTGCTCTTGTAAAAATAATTGAATAAGCCTGCAATTAGAGGTAAAAATATCTTTTTCATGAGATATATTTGTTATTGCAAAATTGATTAGGGATAAAATGGTCCGAAAATATTTTTTATATATAATGTAATGACTATTTTGCTCTCAAAAACAAAAAAATAATCTTTAGGTGAGGGGCTCTTTTAATTTTTTTTTAATGAACAATAAAGTTACGATAATGCTTTTGGAAGAGAATAAAAAATATACATGCATAAAGAGGCATCTTTTTCTTTTCCTTTTTTTAAACAGTAAAATGAGGGAATTCTTGTGATTAGAAAAAACAAAGGCTATTTGTGAGGGCATTTTGATTTTTTTCGACTAGTTTTGTTGTTGTTTTTAGGTTTTGTAGGGGCAGCTTGGTAATTTTAAATGTTATTAAAAACAGTTACTGATGCAAGCAACTCACGCATCAATGCGTCATGGCATCTGCATCATTCAGGTGGCACTGAGGTATTGTGTGGTGCCCAAAATCCTGCTTTCACTACTATGTTGGGAGCGGCGCATTGTCCTTTTTTTGACGGTGCATCGCGTGTTCACAAAAGATGTCCAGTTGAGTTGCGGTGGATGTTTTTTTTTCTTCTCTCTTTTCTCTCTCATTTCTTAGAAAAACACACCTGAACTTTCAAAAAAACAATAATCTCCTCCGATTTGTAATCTTATTGATTTTGGTCATCCTTCATTTAATTACTCTTTATTTGGCTTTTGATGCTTTTTGAAATTTGGATTTTTTTCAATTTCTTCCTTGGGTATTTTATTCAATTTGATTTTTATCTTATTTGGTCCCTTTACTTGTAATTTCTCTATTTATGTGTTTTATATATTTATTTTTTTTGCAATTTCATCCATTTTAATTTTATTGCCTTTGTCTTTTTAATTCATTTTTTTCTTATTCTTTTAATTGTTATATTCTTATCTTTTTCTTGATTTATCTTTTTTTCTTTCAATTTTGTCGCTCAATATTTAATTTCATTTATTTTTTTTATCTAGTTTTGATCCTTGTTCTTTCAATAACCTTTTTTAAATCCTTTTCTTAGTTTTTGTTTTCAATTTAGCCTTTGATTATTTTCTTTTATTTGTTTTATACCATATTTTGTTTGCATCGTGTAAGTTTTAAATTGTTTCACAATTCAATATTTAACATTTGATTATTAAGTCCTTAGCTTCATTGTTTTTTGTGTTTTTCTTTTTGTTGAGTTATCATGTTCTCATATCTTGGGGAAATATATTAGTCAAGTTAATCATGGTTGTCTCAGATTTTTTTTCCATCATTTTTTATGTAATTGATTCTTTTTAACAATTTCATACTTTGACGTTAAATTATTGGCCCTTAAGCTATGTGATTTTTTTACTTTTCTTTATGTTGTGTTATCTCGAGTATAGGTTAATCAAGTTAACCCCGATTAGCTCGCACTTTCTTATTCAATGTTTTTTTTATTTAACTTCAGTCTTTTTTGCTAAGTTTTGTTTTTGAAAGTTTAATTTTTTTTATCCACATCTCATGTCATAAGTGGCGGGTCAATCGAGTTAACTCAAGTTGACTTTGTTTTTTCTTAATATTTTTTACTTTATATTTTTTTTAATTTCATCATTTTCATTAAATTATTTACCTTTGAGTTTTATCATTTTTTCGCTTCTCTTTCTGTTTTGTTATTTCGAAATGAGTTGGTCAAGCAAACCTGAGTTAACTTGCATTTTAATATGTTTTTTATATTTAACTTGGGCCTTTGTTTTGTTAGGCTCTTCTTTTAGAGGTCTATTTTTATTTATCCTAATCTCATGTTATGTGTGGTGGGGTAGTCGAGTTAATCCGAGTTGACTTAGATTTTTTCCCTCGATTTTTATGATATTTTTTTTCAATTTTATTATTTTGCATTAAGTTATTTCCCCTTGAACTTTGTCATTTTTTTACTTCTCTTACTATTTGGTTATTTTGAGAGCAGGTTAGTAAAATTAAGCTAAATTGGCCCAGGGGTTTTTTTTTTTTATGTTTTTTCTATTGAACTTTGGTTTTTTTACTAGGTCATCTTTTTGAAATTCTTTTTTTTATCACAGTCTCATATTGCGGGTTGTTAGTTTATCAAGTTACCCTGAGCTAACTCAGGTTTTCTTCTTCGACATTGTATTTTTTGAAGTTTTTTTTTCATTTTTGATATTAGGTTATTAGGTCATCCTTTCGTTTTTCTTTTTCCGGGTTATTAGGCCAAGTTGTAATTAATTTAACTTGGGTTGTCTTAGATTATTGTCACTTGAATATCTATTTTTAGCATGAAAAAAGTTTGATCCGGCCCATAACATAGCACAGGCCACCTATCTAGTATATTCCAAGACTTAATTGCTAAAGTAGCTTAAACAAGAATTCTTACTTCTTTTATAAGAAATACCGATTCAAATCCTGAAATAGTAAAACAAATATTAAATATCAAATCTTTAATCTCCACTTTCAAGTTACCCATTCCCTCATATTTTCTCATTTATGGATCTTATATTTCCTCTTAAAAACCATACAAAAAAGAATATAGAGATATTCCAATTTCAATTGGCTTATTTATTTCTCACTTCGCACCAATTACCCAAGAAATAATAAAGGAAAAATAGGGTAGTTTTGGTTTCTTTATGGATCTGGACAGTCGATACAAGGGATTCTCATGGACCAACTTAACATTCCTTCATATATTATAAGACCAATATCTATCTTGATACCGAGTTGCTTATAGATGTTACATGGTGGACTTGATTTTATCAAGATTATGAGAATGTGAACTCTCCCCCGCATTTATGTATTGGAGAGATAGTTTGATGTGAACCTCATAGATATAAATATCCAGAAATCTACAATTAAATTAATATTTTTCAAGAAATCTAAATTTGAACTTGTAATTGAGTTTGACATAATGATCACCTGCATCGTGACAACAAGACTATATAAATCAAACCCTCACTCAACACCTATAAAAAGATATGAATGAGAGGTATAGAAGATACTATGAAGCTTGGTTAATTCTTTGATGAGTCATAATAGTTCAATGAAGAATTAAATTAAGAATTTCCTCTCTCACAAACAATAGATTATTCTTAAATCAAATTCTATCAAAACCTAAATACAAAATAAATAACCATATTTATAATAATTAAAAACTTCCTAAATAAATCTAAAAATAATAATAAAAGAGTTTTAAATAAAATAGAAAGAAGAATCATAAATCAACTAGGAAACTAATACAAATCTCGCATAGTAGTTTCTAGACCTTGTCACAAGGTCTTCCTGATGTCCGATCATTGTGAGATTTTAACCATATATAAAAAAGGCCTCTGAAATCTTTTGATAAAATTTTAGCCCGATCCAAAAGTCAAATTATAAATTATGTTTATTAGCGTAAAAATATGCATTAGAGAAAAAATCCATAAAACCTCTTAAAATATCCATGAATGCTAAGGAAATCTTGCCAAACCTTTTCTAATGTTCATAAATAATAAGGAAATCTTGTCAATGAGAAGATCCACGGAACAAAAGGAAATTTAAATTGATGACATTGAAACTCTTGTCAAAATAATCCTAATTGTTGTCACTTATGATTTTCTTGTACAAAAGAAATCCTTACTAAATAAGAAATCTATAAATCATAAGGAAACAAATAGCAATACTTTTACAACAACTTCTAGCCTAACTTTAAACAAATCATTCCTTTTTATTTGGATGAATTATTAGGCTTACCATATATAGATGAAAAACTTTAGATACATAATTTTCAATTCAATTGAAATTGCAGCAAAAATCCTCATATAACTCTAGATATGGACCAAATAATACGTAGAAGTCAAATATAATATTTTTGCAACTTGTTAACCTAAATATCCAAAATTATTCCAATCAATTCTTCTTGGATTCTCTTAATTTTAGACCTTGTAATAGAGTCTTTTGTGATGCTCGTTGATTAACATCGTCATTTCTTATTTTATGCCGAAACACTTTATAAAATAAAGCATAAAATAAAGATATTAATTTTTTTTAGTCTAATTACTAACAAAAATGTACAATTCATAAAAAAAAATTCAATTTTAGCAACCCGATTCAAGGTTTGGATTCTAAAAAGAAGTATTATATATAAAAAAAAACAAAAGGGCCTTAGTCAAACACTATGGAGCAAGACTCAATTCACTATGGATTGCTATAGTGAATTATTGTTTATTCTCTCCACGGTGCAAGTCAGTTGAGAGCAAAATAAAGGGAGATATGGTTTTTCACGGGGTTTAATTGACATTTACAATTTGAATGGGGTAAATTGGTCTCTTTATTTTTTTTGCATAGTAAATTACTAATTTACCCTTAGAATGCAAACAAAAAATTTGGCTTGCAGGGACTTCATAGTCTTTTCCCTTTTTTAAAAATAATTAAAAGACTAAACTACTCTTGAAAGAGAAAAAAACATAACATGTTGTCAATGGTTTTTTTTCTTTTTCTCATGTTTTTTTCTCATGATTCTTAGTTTGTATGAGCCGTAAATCAATCTTTTGACAAATAATAAATATTATTAAAAATAAAAAGTTGTTGGCGTTTGCTGCGCACAATCCAACAAGTAGACGCTGCTCGTACCTTTGAGGTGGAGTTCCATTGCCAAAAATGGTTAACTGTCATGTCTCTTCAAACGTCATATTGAGGCATAATCATTAGTGTGGAGCATGCAGTTCAATCTGCGACAAGTTTTTTTCTCCTCCCCCCTCTTTTCTCTCTTTCCTTAGGAATCTGTGTCTGACATTCCAAAATTTAATTGTGTCCTTTAGTTTGTATTTATTTTAATTTTGGCCCTTGTTATTTTAATTGCTATTTGTGTTCATTTTTATGTCTTTTGATTTTTTTTTCAATTTCATCCCTCATAATTTTATTTCATTTTTTTTAATCTAAATTGATGCTCATTCTTTTAAGTGTTGTTTTTTTTACCAGTTTCTTGATTTGTTTGTTTTTTTTAATTTTCTCCCTCAACTTTTATTTCATTTAATTTTTATATTCGATTTTGACTGTTGTTCTTTTAATTGCTAATTTTCTATCATTTTTTAAATTTACTTGGTTTTTCAATTTAATCCCTAATTATTTTCTTTTATATAGTTTTTTTTTACTAGATTTGGTCCTCATTGTTTTATGATTGAGGACTTTGCTTCGTTATTTTTTTGTATCTGTCTTCAAATTAATTGCAGTCTCATGACCCATGCCACTAGTTTCAAATATTACTTGATTTTTACAAATTAATTTTTTTTTCAATTTTATCATTTGATATTGGGTTAATAGGCCTTGAGTTTCGTGATTTGTTCCGCTCTTCTTTTTCTTTTCTTTTTCCAATGTTATCGACGTTGAAGTCTTTGATCGAAGCAATAGTTATTTTTACCAAAAACAATCCAGATACACTTCATCACATGAGCTCTCAAGGGCCTCGATCTCTACCAAGCCAAACTCTTGATGGCTAACAAGATTTTTCCAAATTTTCCATCAGACATGTTTGTACGGACGCCGAGACAATTCATTTTCAAGGTGAGGATGCATGCCGTATGAATACTTACTTTTTTTTTTCTTCAGTCTGATGATTTTAATTTCTTATCTTTACACTCACTCTTCTTTGCCTTTTTGTCTAATGATTTTTCGTTTCTTTTTTTAAACGGGAGTAATGCGAAAAATGGGAAGAAGAAGAGCAATAAATATAAACATAGTAGGCTCGACATAAGTTAAGAAGAATATCACAGCACAATGTTATCTCTCTCTGTTTTTTTTTTTTTTATAACCTGTGGTGTTCAGGTCAGCTTACACGCATCACGACTAATTCCTGGATCAATTGAATATCCTGTAAGCTCAGTAAATAGGTAAGACATCGCGGAGATAATAGACATACACATAAAAATTCAAATCTAGAATGTAGAAGTAGAGAATTCCCTGCTAGAACAACTAAGCCACGAATCTAAGTGCGCACAATGTTCTCTCTTCTTTTTCCATGAGATGATGAGAGAGAGCACTTTCTTTTTGGATCAAATAGAAGTTAACCTGCAAAAAGAGCTCAGCTCTCGTTTCTCTAATTAATGCAAACATTTGATTTTATTTTGGGTTTTTATTATTTGAGATGTTTGATAGAATGATAATAGTTATTTTTTAAAGTGTTTTTTTTAATAAATTAAAATATTTTTTTATTTTTTAAAATTTATTTTTTATATTAACATATTAAAAAAATTAAAAAAAATAATTAATTTAAAAAATAAAAAAATCATTTAAAAATAAAAATATTTTTGAAATACAAAAATAAAAAATCTCTTAATAATTTACAATGGGTGGACACTCGATCACTCGGAGCTCTAAACATACACATACATAGATATATAGACACGTACTCCTAGCTTCTTGATGTAGGAAGTTTACCTAGTCGTCGTGCATGGAGCTTACGATGGCAATCGACATGGGCACAAGGGGCTCCTCCTCCCCCTCCCCCTCCTCCCCCTCCACCTCCTCCTCCTCCTCCTCTTTTAGAAAAAGAAAAAGAAATAGTGATTTTGGAAGATGTGTTATATATACTCCATATAAACAAACGTACACGTTGTAATGAACTCTTAGATCGATGTGGAAAACATGGCATATATATATACTCGATCCGAATGGGGATTGGTCCTACAATTTAATTAATAATTATCGTACCTTAAAGGCTTAATTAAAATCACTTTTTGAGGGAATATATATGGACATGCTAACCCCACAACATGAAAAGCACAGGGATTAAGGGTTAATTTAAACCCTAAGATAAGATAAATGATGCCTTTAGTGATGGCTGACTCGAAAGCCAAATGACTCTCGCTGTGCACCCCCTCTCCATAACACACAAGTACGTACCCTAATGATTTATCATGAAGTACACACATTATTTTTTATTTATTTTTATTTATTTTTATTTTGGGTGGGAGCTTTATTTTTTTTGAGGCTTGTACACACTACACACACGGATTGTTTTGCAATATAATAAGAGATTAAGTGGGTTCAATAATTAATATTTAAAGTGCAAATTTACTCTCTAGCTAGCTCAAAAAGAAATTAATAAAACACATATTACATGATTAAAGATAAAAAATAAAAAATAAAAAATAACGTGATTTATTACAAGCTAAAAATCTAAAAAACAAATAATATTTATTATAATTTAAAGTCTTCAAAGACTAAAAGGGTGAGACGTACAAAATATTTAATAATATCAAATAAGAAAAATAAAATAGAAAAACTAGAAACATATAATAATATTGAATAGAAAAATAAAAAAAATCATTCCTTTTGATTAAGATTCTTTCCTAAACTGAATAAAAAATATTTATTTCTTCAAAAAAACACATACATTAACATATTATAAATAGCTATTTGGTGATTTGATATCGTGGAGTTTTAAATAATCTGCCAACACATTAAATGATTATATTCGCCACAATAAAAAAATCGTTCAGCAGTACTTTAAAACTAATGACTTGGATCGATGGTAGATTAAGGTTTTTTTTTAATATCTTTTTAATATACAATAATAAAAAATAATAATTTTTTGCACACTTTATACTTTTCTCTGTTTTTTTTTTTAAAAAAAAAAGAAGAAGAAAAGAAAATGGATTATTTCATCAATATTTTTAGATATTTTTTTATACGGTACTTCTGTCCATGTGCATTAGTAATTTCGGCCAAACTTTCTTTAAAAGACACCTTTTTCTTGCACAAAATAATTGAATTGCACACTTTATACCTTTCTTTAAAAATAATTAATATTTTTTAGTAATTTTATATCGTTTAGATGTGCTGATTTCAAAAATAATTTTTTAAAAATAAAAAAAATATTATTTTAATATATTTTTAAATAAAAATATCTTAAAAAATAATTATAACTTTAAAAATTTTTAAAGGAACGAAATTCACAAACGTCAATTGATATAATTTTTTGTTTTGGCATAAAATTGAAAATTGCGTATTATATTACGGGGAAGATTGAGGCTTTCCTTATTATTATGAGGTTTGTACAAAGAGCATGCATGTTAAAACTCCCACCGCATTCTCTTTTTTTTTTTTTCTTGAAAAAAAAAACATTATATTTGAGTTTTAAAGAATGGAGATTTCCCATCTATATATAGTTTGTTCTTGTTTTAAATCTAAGCATTGTTTCAGTATGATTGATATTGTTGTAACGGTTGTTTTTCAAAATATTTTTTACTTGAAATTATATTAAAATAATATTTTTTTTAATTTATTTTTAATATAAATATATTAAAACGATTTGAAAATATAAAACAATTAAAGTAAAAAAATTATTTTTTTAATATTTTTAAAAATATAAAAATAAATAGGACTTTTTATTTAGTTGCGTATGCATGGTTCATCAAATTATTAAAGGTAAGGGAATAATTTAGCAAGTCACCTTAGGATCTCATTGTGATGCTTGAAGTTCCATATTGGACAAAATGCAGTGTGTACCTCTACTCATCAACCTTCGATCAAATAAAAAACATCATTAAATTTTGTTTGGTTTCAAGGTTGCGTTGTGGTAGTAACCGTGATTGTGGATATAAGTACCGTGATTGTGGATATAAGTTCAGCTGTATCTTTTTTTTTTTAATTAACGTGGGTGTCCGGGTTAGTTTGCGCGTATCTTGACTAATTCCACGGGTCCTGAAGTTAACAACTATATAAACCTCCAGTAGCTATCATATAGACAAACCCCTTAACAACCACATGGCTCGAACATGAGACCACAAGAAAAGCAAACCCCTTGATCCCAAGCTCTTACCACTGGACCATCTACTAATTAGAGGCGTATGTTTCTTCGTTCGGAAAGCGCTTCCGAAAAAATTTGAATATTTTTTCTTTGAATTAATATATTTTTGATGTTTTAAAATTATTTTAATGTACTGATTTCAAAAATGATTTTTAAAAAATAAAAAAAAATATTATTTGCATACTTTTATGAGTGAAAAGCACTTTGAAAAGCAACTACAACCACAATCCTAGTAAATAGTTGATGTGCAGCTGCATCTTTTATTATTATAGTTGTTGTTGCTGTGATTAATAATAAAAGATGCTTGATTTAATATACATAAAAGTTATCCTTAACTCTATAAAGTGTTTGGAAATGTAACAACAAATTGTTTTTCAAAATATATTTTTTAAATACATTAAAATAATATTTTTTTAATTTTTAAAAATTATTTTTGATATTATATATTAAAATGATTTAAAAATACAAAAACATTATTAATTTAAAATAAAATAAGTTTAATTTTTAAAAAAATATTTTTAAAATACAAAAATAAACAAGCGAAAATTATTGGAAAAAAGCTATTGTCGGAGAATATAGCTTTTGATCATCGTCAAAGAGGATTGGTTGGCTTTCTCTCGTGGAAAAGCCAAAACCAAAATTCCTTAGAAGCAAAGCAAATTGAACAGCTGGACAAAAAGACTTTGCATTTCAACGCAGCTCTTAAATATTGGAGGCTAAAGTGTGTATCTTAAGACACAAACTTGTCGCCCTTTGCATTGTCTAAGAAATGGGTCAAAGGCTACAAACAAAGGACCAAAGCCACGACCTAGCATGACCTCAATCACCTGCTACGCCTACGCTGTTATGCTACGGTTAAATTATTATTTTTTTAAATATAAAAAGATATTTATAATTTATTAATATATTTTCTAGTAAAATAAATTATATATAAATTGACTCGACATAATATAGTTAACTTGATAAATCTAAATAGAATTTAGATAACGGATAAAAATATAATTTGACTAAAAAAAAATTAAGATGACATATTTTTTTTATATAAATATTGAGACGATGATATATTTGATCAACCTAGGTCAACCCGAATTAATTTGCGAAATCCACAACATTAATAATGAGACCGTGATAAACTTAATATAAAGCAAATAAAAATAAATTATAAAGGTTAATTCTCAATCAATCTAATATATATTGAATGATGGAGTTGAGAAAAATTTAATTAAAAAAAGAATAAAAAGCTAATGACTTGAGTCGGCCCAAATTAATCTACGAAATTTGTAACCCTGGTTATGAAATCAGGATAACATTATAGAAAGCAAATTAAAAAAAATTAAGAAATCTAATTCCCAATTAACCCAATATTGAATGATGAAATTGAAAAAAAAAACTCAATAATAGAAGGACAAAAAAAAACCAACCCGAGTTAACTCGGATTAACCTCTCATTCTCGTGACCTAGGTCATGAGACTAAGATAATCTCATAAAAAGTAAATCAAAATACAGCTCAAGTTAACCTTCTAAACTCTCGACCTGAGTCTTGAAGCTAAGATCTTCATATATAAATCAAATTAAAATAAATTATGAAGCACAATTTCCGAACAATCCAATGAATTGAAAAAAAAAATCAATTTAAAAAAATTTAAAAAAATAACCTGAGTTAACCTGTCAAACATGTGACTTAGATCATAAAACAAGAATAATCTCATAAAAAACAAACCAAAATAAATTATAAAATCTAATTTCCAATGAATAAAATGTTGAATGATGAAATAAGAAGAAAATTCGATTAAAAAAAGGCAAAAAAACCCAAGTCAATCGGATTAATCCGCCGAACTCATGATTTAGATCATGAGATTGCGATAATTCTATAGAAAGCAAATCAAAACAGATTATGAAGTTTAACCTCCAACAAACAAACTATCAAAAGAAATTGAAATTACAAAAAAAAAAAAAAACAAACACTAATGAAACAAATAGTATTATGTTAGGTAATGTACAGTAAAAGCACAATTTCTATTAACATTTTGTTAATGTTACATAACTTATAATGGTTAGTGAACTTATTTAACACATTTTATGATTATCAAATTTAAATATAATAATTTAATCTGAACCGACAAATTTATTATAATCTCACCCAAATGAGTGAATATATATATATATGGCTTTTATTGGTGAACAAATGCAGTATAGTACTCTAATTACAACATCAACCTAGTTGTGATCTTGATTTTCAAAATATTAATATAGAAACTTTTGGAAATTCATGGATTAATTTTAAGAATGCATTTGAATGATTAAAAAAATTTTGTGCAATATTCTAAAATTTGTGTGCATTGAAAACGAACATGGAAATATGTTTTCTCTTCTCTGATTCTTTTGTCTTCATCTCTTCCATTTAACCAAACAATACCTTATAGTTCAAAGGAGTCATCATCTTGCAATGTTTGTTCTGCAGCAAGCTCTTCCTCTTCATCAATCACCAAGTATGGGTTCCTTTCCGTGGGCTGAAAATTGTAGAATATGAACACATAGAAAGCCAGGCTTGCACCTTCAGAAAGAACATACGTAAACCCTTCATATCTATAATCCAACATACCCTCCATAGAAGAAACGACAACTCTAGTGAAATACAAATACATCACCAGACAAATGTAGAAATTCTTGAAAAGGGTTAACTTCTGTAGGTTCCTAGCAGCCTTTCCATCCGATTTTGATGCCTCTTTCAGATTTCGAATCGACCAAACGATCGGGAAAAACACAGCGCAGCAGCATATGACATCGATCAACAAGAAGATTTGGTTCCAGGTCCACCAATCCTTAGTTGCTGGCCCAGTTTCACTGATAACAACATAAGCTATGTTTTCAAGAACTTGCAAGGGAATTACTATCATCAAAACATTCTTTTCGCGTTCTTGAAGGTATGGTTTCAAGAATGACCAACCAGTGCCTATAAGGATGATCACAGTGAATAACATTATGCCCTTGAAGAATCCAAAAATATAGAACGCTACATCCCAGCCATGAGGAGTACCAGTTTTGCTCACATACATTTTGTCCTCAGACGCACATATCATTTTAAGTGCCTTGACAAAGAGCAACGCCCCCATTATTAGGTGGATCATGTCAACTGTTGGTCTTTGTTTGAAGCAAACAAAACTCCATATCCCAAAAAAGCAAGTATAAATGAGAAACATGGAGAGAAAAAATTTTGGCAGAAAGGTTTGTCCTATAGGAAGGAAATTTTTTGCACCATCTTGTAAGTTATACATCTCGGTATGTACATACATTGACACTTCAAATTCTGGCTGGCAATTTCCAAATACCAAGCTATATTCATCAGCCTCATCAATAGATGCAGAGCCATTATAAGCTGATGTATTCATGCTAAGGTCATTGAAATTGAACAAGAGCTTTACATACCGGCTAGACAGAACACAAAAGCTTTCATCTTTACTTTGCAGTGAGTCATTCATGAATATTGCTGAGAAGGAAGAGTCTCTAGCCAGGAAAAATCCCATGGAGGAAGGGTTAAGTTCTGCCTTTCGACTTCTTGATTTCCAAGAGACATCTTTTATGGAAATGGCTACCTGACCACCTTCTGTGAAACCAAATTGCTCAAACATGATAATGGGACGAGAATCATCAAAAATATATGTGTCTTTGATTTCGGATGAAGCAAATGGGATGCTTGAAGTTAAGAACAGCGCGTACAAGATCAGTAATAGCGTGGGGGGATGATGATGAAGATTTTTAGAGGAATTATAAAATCTCATCTTGTAACAAAAATCAGGGCTATATTCTTGAGAAAGGGATAAAATGAAAGTGGGAATTTAGACCTTAATGTGGTGTTGATGGAACTGGTAAGGAAGAAACTAGGACATTGCTTCGGGCTCCTCCTCTTATAGAATATTGTTGGGTGATCGATCACATATTGTTGGTAAAATTAGCAAGAGAGGAACGGTTTGAGTGCCAGAGATTTGGGAAAAAGAGGGAATAGACTTAGGACATGTGTAGGATTGACATTCATGCATGTCTGTAAAATAATATATAGCTTTATATGATGGAAAAAAGCATGCATCTCCGTGTATATATCAATTTTTTTCATACTTTCAGCAGCATCTACTAGTCATGTGATATTTCTTTACAAGGATTGCATGATTTTCTGCAGAATAGTTTAGAATGCTTAATGTCTTGTCACTCTTGTTAACAACAAAAATAAAGTTTTAAAAGCAAATAGTATTTGACACTAGGAGAAGGAGGAGGAGGAGGAGGAGGAGGATGCAAATATTAGAGCATTTGATTAAACTGTTTTTAAAGAAAAGATGAACATTAAGATTTGATCCATAATCACCAAAGATTTATCCACGAGGAGGAGAGGGAGGAGAAGGTTGCAAATATTAGAGCATCTGATTAAATTGTTTTTAAAGAAAAGATGAACATTAAGATTTGATCCATAATCACCAAAGATTTATCTACGAGGAGCCCAACCCTTCTATAAGCTTAACAAAATTCTAAGCAGGCCAGGAGGAGGAGAAGGAGGAGGAGGAGGAGCTCGCAAATATTAGAGCATCTGATTAAACTGTTTTTAGAGAAAAGATGAACCTTAAGATTTGTTCCATAATCATCAAAGGCTTATCTACGAGGACCCCAACATTTCTATAAGCTTAACAAAATTCTAAGCAGGCCATCCCAATAAATCTCAACATGGTAGTGGGGTATTAGTTACATCGTGAGGCCTCCCTTGAAGAAAAAAAATAGATGGAGAGAGAGACGTTCTTAATAAAGATATGCTTATAATTTTTTTTTAGTCTTAAGTTTTATTTTTTATTAATATTTAAAATTTTTTTTCTTATTTATATTTATTTTTTTCTTGAAGATGGATCTCGAGATATAAATAATAAGATGTTATTAATTACTTATTAAACACCATATAATTTCTCGACTAAAAATAAAATGCAACAATGATGTGTAAAGGAGAAGACTAAAAATACCCCACGAGTGAATAAAAAGAAGAAAAATATAAATAAAAAGGTATCAACCATCGAATAACTTGTGTCCCTTGCATCTAAATATTTTTAAAAAAAAAAAAACTAAAAGCCATGGAAAATTCATTGTGTCCCTGGATAGACAAAGACCATTATTTACTGTAATAGTATAATTAATATTTAATCATTCCAACAAAAAATCAATAAACTTGTTATTGTTATTGGAGTAAAACAATATTTTTTTTTGCAAGAACCATTAGTAAATTATTTATGAACAATTCAATTTTTAATCTTTTAAATGCACAATGTAAAGGCTCTATTACATTTAAAAGCAAGATTTTTCAACAGATTAATTAGAGATAATTTGGTTATTTTACATTTTCAAAGCCCAATGTAAAGACTAAATTATTTTAAAAGCAAATATTTTTAAATTGTCATTCAGGGGCTTTTTTATCATTTAAAATTGGAATTTTTTAGTAATTATCAAGTTAACTTTGCTCTTTTAATAATTATAAATATTATTTAAAAATAAAAAGTAGATGACGCGTGTAATGCACACACCAGCAAGTAGGTGATATCCGAGCCATTCAGGCGGCGTGTGAGGTGTCGTCCTATCTTCTGTGATGAAGTTGAAAACCTTATACCATTTTTTCTTGATGGTGTGGCGCATGCACACGACGACGCAATTGTTTGGCTCCAGTATGCTTTTTTCTTCTCCTCCATCTATTCTTTGCCAAAATATAAAGGTATCATTTTTTTTTCCAATTTGATTCTCATTCTTTTGATTGTTGTTTGTTGTTTTTTTTAATTGATTTTTTTCTTTAATTTCATTCCTCGTCATTTGAGTTTCATTTAATTTTTATATCAAATTTGATCCTCATTCTTTTGATTGTTTTTTATTTTTTTTAATTCTTTTCCTAATTGATTTTTTTTAATTTCATTCCTTAACATTTGATTTTAAATTATTTTTATATCATATTTAATTCCCATCATTTTTAATTTTTATTTCTTTTGTTTTTGATCCTTTTCTTTTTTTATTGTATTTTTTTTAAATTGCATTCATTAATATTTTATTGATTTAGAATTTTGCTTTGTTATTTTTTAGGGTTTACCTTATATGGAGTTAGTCTTGGGCTTATGGCCAGGGTCACGAGTTTCGAAGATTAACACGAGTTGACTTTAGTGTTTTTTAAGGTCCCCATTTAATTTATTTTTTAATTTTTTCCTTTAACATTTGATTTATTGAGAAGATCCGGGCTCATAACCAGGGTCACTAGTTTCAAAAATTAACACAAGTTGACTTTAATACAGTTGAGGGAAATTTTTATTTTTCCTTATTTTTCATACAATTTTTTTGTTCTTTTGTGAAATTGTTTTTCTTTTTAATTTCATCATTTAATCAAAGATAAAATACTTTTTGTATTTCAATTTCGATCCTTATTATTTTAATTTTAATTTTTTAAATATTTTTTTTAATTGATTGTTTTCTTCAATTTCATCCTTCAACATTCGATTGATTATGAATTGAGTTTTCATGGTTTTTCTATGCATGATGTTTTTACATTTCATGACTTAGGTCATTGGTTTGAAAAGTTAAACATGGGCTGACATTGATTTTTTTTTATATAAAAAAAATAGGCTTTGTGATTTTCTTCATTTTTGTTTTTATCGGCTTATTTCAGTCTCATGACCTAAGTTGAGGATTTGATAGAATTATCAAAGTTACAAATTTATCATATTAACTTGAGTTAACTCAACATGATTTTTTCAGTGCCTTTTTTTTACCCAACTTTGTTTTTCTGTATTTAATAGGTTGAGAATTGAGTTACATCGTTTATCTCCTTTTGAAAAAATACTTTTTATCCCAAGTGAAAACTTTTGTTTGAAAAATTTGGTTAATTTGTTATCATATCTTTTTTATCATTTAATTAAAATAAAATCAATTAACTTGACATGATGGGATATCTACACCCAAGTCGCGGAAAAAAGATCGGACTCACGATAGAACACAGGTAAACGACTAATATATACTAGTAGCCTAGAGAAAATCTAGAGACAATAGGTCTCCCATGTAATTAAATGTAATTAAGAGGCTACACAAAGAGGGGTATCCTTTCCGGGTGTGTTTGAAAGTGTGGTAGTGGTTGTTTTTTAAAGTGTTTTTATTTCAAAATAACTTTTTTTTTATTTTTTTTAAAATTATTTTTGATATCAGCACATCAAAATAATTTAAAAATATTAAAAAATATTAATTTAAAGCAAAAAAATTTTTTTAATTTTTTTCAAAAACGCTTCCAAAACACAATTCCAAACACACATAATATTATTTAATCTCTTCCACTGGTTGGGACAAAAACACAGTAACTATCACTTTTCTACCATGAAAAACGTTGTGCTTTCTTGCAATTCCATCATCCCTACCAATTAACTTGAATATTAAGATTTCTAAAACTATAGTCGCTACTCATCTACTATGAGACAATTGCTTAATTTCTACCCTCTTGTTTGTTCAATTTCCCAGCTTCTTCTTCTTTTTTGCTGTCTCTTTCAAGCAACCCTTGCTGCAGCCTCTTTTTAGCCAAGCTATTAACATGTGATTTTGAAGGTGATATGTCCGGCATCGTCCTTCTCTTCTCTGCTGTTTCAGCATCCCGTCCTTCTAATCTCCTAGCTGCCGATTCTTTCTCGGCCTTC
>Ga0325402_1001724_pt1 | contig 18387 bp, 10 predicted proteins | sample PopdelMetagenome_22_FD_207212 | JGI IMG/M metagenome (GOLD analysis project Ga0325402, IMG submission 207212) | Populus deltoides microbial communities from Bellville, Georgia, United States - Xylem-PdKOR-R3 | ecosystem: Host-associated > Plants > Phyllosphere > Stem > Wood/Secondary xylem... | reverse complement strand
AGCGTTTTGAAGAGAAGTTGGTGAAGGAGTGGAGAAAAGCTCTTGAGGAGGCTGGAAATCTATCTGGATGGAATCTCAATGATATGGCAAATGGGTATGCCTTTTTTTCTCTAAGATTCACTTGCACCCATTTATGGAGTCAATATACTTTACATTTTTCAATGACAAACAATAAAATACTTAATTGACTTGCACACATTTATGGAGTCAATATACTTGGTTTTGTCTAGTAGCAGGCATGAAGCAGAATTTATCAAAGAGATTATCAAGGATGTGTTGAATAAATTAGATCCCAAGTACTTATATGTTCCTGAGCACCTAGTAGGTATGGATCGGCTTGCTCACAATATTTTTGACTTTCTAAGTACTGCAACAGATGATGTACGCATTGTGGGCATACATGGGATGCCAGGAATAGGAAAGACGACTATAGCAAAAGTTGTATTTAATCAACTCTGCTATGGATTCGAGGGAAGCTGTTTTCTTTCGAATATCAATGAAACATCAAAACAGTTAAATGGTCTTGTTCCTTTACAAAAGCAACTTCTTCAAGATATTTTAAAACAGGATGCTGCAAACATCAATTGTGATGATAGAGGAAAGGTTCTGATCAAAGAACGACTTCGTCGCAAAAGAGTTCTTGTTGTTGCTGATGATGTGGCTCGTCAGGACCAGCTAAATGCTTTGATGGGAGAGCGAAGTTGGTTTGGTCCCGGAAGTAGAGTGATTATTACAACAAGAGATTCAAGTGTTCTACTTAAAGCAGATCAAACATATCAGATCGAAGAATTGAAACAAGATGAGTCCCTTCAGCTTTTCAGCTGGCATGCCTTAAGGGACACCAAGCCAGCAGAAGATTATATTAAGCTTTCGAAGGATGTAGTTGATTACTGCGGAGGACTTCCTTTGGCTCTTGAGGTTATGGGTGCTTGTTTGTCTGGGAAAAACAGAGATGGTTGGAAATCTGTAATTGACAAGTTGAGAAGAATTCCAAACCACGATATTCAAGGAAAGCTTAGAATAAGTTTTGACGCACTGGACGGGGAAGAACTACAAAATGCATTCCTTGATATCGCTTGCTTCTTTATTGATAGAAAGAAAGAGTACGTCGCAAAAGTGCTAGGAGCCCGTTGCGGTTACAATCCAGAAGTTGATTTGGAAACTCTCCGTGAAAGGTCTTTGATTAAAGTATTTCAAGGGATGGTAACCATGCATGATCTATTACGAGACATGGGAAGGGAGGTCGTTCGTGAATCGTCTCCAAAAGAACCTGGAAAAAGGACCAGAATTTGGAATCAAGAGGATGCATGGCATGTACTTCAGCAGAAGAAGGTAAGAGCTCAATGCATACACGAAAGCATAGTCATTCGTATTTTCTAGTCAAACTTACTACAAATAATTGTATGAAAGTTGTGTTGATTTTTTTTTAGGGTACGGATGCTGTAGAGGGTCTTGCACTGGATGTCAGAGCATCAGAAGCTAAATCACTTAGCGCAGGATCATTTGCAAAAATGAAATGCTTAAATTTACTCCAAATCAACGGTGCACATCTCACCGGATCCTTCAAACTGCTTTCTAAAGAGTTGATGTGGATTTGTTGGCTTCAATGTCCTTTGGAATATTTTCCATCTGATTTTACCTTGGATAATCTAGCTGTTCTTGATATGCAGTACAGCAACCTCAAAGAACTATGGAAGGGAATAAAGGTGCGAAACATACTATAATCCTCAAAATTTCTCCAGTACATAATTTATATTTACATGTTATGACTTCGTATGATTAATTTTTATTATTTTGCTCTCTATTATGACAGATTCTCAACAAGTTAAAAATCCTTAATCTCAGTCATTCTCGGAACCTTGTTAAAACACCAAACTTGCACAGTTCAAGTTTAGAGAAACTAATTCTGGAAGGATGCTCGAGTTTGGTCGAGGTGCATCAATCTGTTGGACATTTGAAGAGCCTCGTTTTCTTGAATCTGGAGGGATGTTGGAGGCTAAAGATTCTCCCTAAAAGCATTTGCAATGTAAAGTCTATTAAGAGTGTGAATATTTCTGGGTGTTCACAACTTGAGAAATTGCCAGAACGCATGGGTGATATGAAATCCTTAATTGAGTTGCTAGCTGATGGGATTGAAAATGAGCAATTTCTCTCTTCAATTGGACAATTAAAGTATGTCAGAAGGTTATCATTGCGTGGATACAGTTTCAGCCAGGACTCACCATCACCTACATCCTGGGTTTCCCAAATTTCATCATGGCTTTCACCGTCATCTACATCTTGGCCTCCATCCATTTCTTCATTTATTTCAGCAAGTGTTTTATGTTTGAAACGTTCGTTGCCAACAGCTTTCATCGAATGGAGATCAGTGAAAAGTCTTGAACTTCCTGATGCTGGTTTGTCTGATCGCACAACTAACTGTGTTGATTTTAGGGATTTGTCCTCTCTAGAAATATTGGATCTATCAGGAAACAAATTCTCTAACCTGCCTTCTGGGATCGCCTTCCTTCCTAATCTAGGGAGTTTGATTGTTGTTGGATGCGACAATCTTGTATCAATCCCAGATCTTCCCTCAAATTTATGCTATTTGGGTGCAACTTATTGCAAATCATTGGAAAGAGTAAGAATACCAACCGAGTCAAAAAAAGAACTATATATAAATCTACATGAAAGTCATTCGTTAGAAGAGATTCAAGGCATCGAAGGTCAAAATAATATTTTCTGGTATATTGGTGTTGAGGACCGTAGTCATTCACCAAATAAATTACAGAAGAGCGTTGTTGAGGTACCTTTTCTTTCAGTCTCTCTTGCACAAAAATAAACACACACAATTGACACATACACTGATTAATATCTAAAATCTCACCATTCCTTGAAATCTGAAATCAATATGTATACAGGCAATGTGCAACGGTGGTCACATTTACCACTTTCGTATTGAGCGCATTCCTGGTGAGATGCCAAAATGGTTGAGCTACAGTGCAGAAGGATGCTCATTGTCATTCCATATACCACCAGTCTTCCAAGGCTTAGTTGTTTGGGTTGTCTCTCCACCTCAGAAGTCTATTCATTATTATAACAAAAACACTCACATTATTACTATAAGAAATAAAAGCAACAGTATTCAATTGTTTGAATATAAACGAGTAGCAGATCATGTGGGGTGGATAAGATACATAAGTAGAAGTGAAATGGCTATGGAAGATTACTTTGGAGATGATGAATTGGAACTATACATATATTCAGAGCCAAGAGGAGATGCAGTGCGCATCATTAAAGAATGTGGGGTCCATGTGATCGCAAAGAAGTCAGATTCATTTAAAGAGTCGGAAGGGGGAAGAGATCATACAATGATGCCTTCACCACCGCCATATCATCTGCTTCCTCATCCCCATTATGGTTCAATTACAGCGTCGACATCAAGGCAATGGAGTGACTATTTATTTGCCAAGCTGCAAAAACATGACCTCAATTTAATGCTTCACGGTAAGAACAAATATTTCATTTATTTATTTTTATTCTATTCTATTTAATTTATGAGATTAAATATTATCTTTAACGGTTTTATTATTATTATTATTATTTACTATAAAAAAATTAAATACCATCTTTAATAATATTTTTTATTAAATATTTAAGTCTGATTAGTTTTATTTTTTATTCCTTGATTTTATGATAATATTTTTCTTATTCAATTTAAAAAATAAATATTATATTTAATAATTAGATCTATCGAATCTCACTTAATTAAATTATTTTTTTATTGGTAGCAACTTATGAGTCTTTTAAGCCAAAAGAATAGTAGGAAGAGCAAAAAATAGCAAGGAATATTTAGACTTTGTTTGATTTTATTGTTGATTCTTTGATTTCTTGATAAAAATTTTAAATTCTTGAAAACAAAAATTGAAAACTTATATGTTTTGATTTTTTTATTTTAAAAAAAATGAAAAGCCAACAATCACTAACATGATTTTTTAAAATCACTTTAGTTTATTTGGAAAAACATAAACTCGATTTAACGCTTTATGGTAAGAACAAATATTTCCTTTGATTATTTTTATTTTATTCTATTTAATTTAAGAGATTAAATATTATCTTTAATGATTTTATTATTATTATTATTATTATTATTTAATTTAGAGTCTGATTGGTTTTATTTTCTATTTCTTGATTTTATGATAATGTTTTTCTTATTTAATTTAAAAAATAAATATTATCTTTAATAATTAGATCTATCGAATATCACTTAATTATTTCATTATTTATTTGGTAGCAACTTATGAGTCTTTGAAGTCAAAAGAATAGTAGCCAGGAAGAGCTAAAATTAGCAAGGAATATTTAGATCGAGTTGTTTGATTTTATTGTTTATTCTTTGATTTCTTGATAAAAAAGTTAAATTCTTGAAAACAAAAATGGAAAACTTATATGTTTTGATTTTGATTTTTATTTAAAAAAAAACAAAAAGCCAAAAATCACTGACATAATTTGTTAAAATCACTTTAGTTTATTTAGAAAATATTGAAAACTAATTTTTTTTTTACATTAAAAACAAAAATTGAATAATGTTTTTATATTTTATTTCAAATTCTATACTTTAAAATAAAAATGAAAACAATGTGATATTAACATTTTTTATTATAAAGTAAGTTTCTTAATTAAAAACGAAGGGGATTTGTTTGTAATAACAAAATGCATATACAGTCATTCAAGTTTAACTTTCTTTCCAAAATGAAAATTCTATTGAATGCTCTTTGAAATCTTTTTCATCCGATTTGAAATTGGACATCCTAGTTGTTGTTATCCAAGATGTAATTTATATTTTCAAGTTACAACTTTTGATGAATATTGTTTATGTAAAATCCTGAAAAAAAATTTATAAATAAAAGTAATAATTAAGAAATTAAATGAGAAAATATGAAGGACATAAAGAATATGACTCAGTTTGTAAGGAAAATAAAAGCATAAGGTTTAATGTGTAATTAGGAAGAATGGGGGCTATAAATACCCTGTTTATTATTCCTCTTTCATGGCTGGCTGGAAGCTTGAAGAAAAGGGGGGAGAGTGCAAATTTTTCTTCTTCAAAAAAGAGGGAAAAACATTAAATCACCTAGAACTATACAAACCTAGGACCTCTAAGTAAAGAGGACAACCAATGACAACGAATTTTAACAACGAAAACAAGTGCAGAAATTGAAGAAAAAAAGGGGAGTAGGGGTCGGATGCAAGCTTAAGAAGAGGGGCCAAAATCTTCAACTAACTTGATTTGAAATTCTGAATTTTCTGAAGGTGTGGACACTAGACTTAATTGTGTAAAATAAATTAACAATTAAGTAGAAATTATACATCAATTTTAGATTTTATAAATTAGGGTTCTAGAAGGAAATTTGAGGGAAATGCAGAAATTGTTAGAATGAGATTAGTTAAGCTAACATAGGATGTTCTGAACAAGAAAAACACACAAATTGTTAAATAAAAATCATTGACTCAAAAACTTAATGTGGTCAGCCATGTGAGGATGGAATGAGGGAGGAAAGAAATTCTAAAATTTGGGGTTGATGAACATGTATGGTACGTAGGTGTAGAATGTGGACAATGAATGAATGTGATCAGAAAAATCAACTAGAAATAAAAAGGGGATTCGTAGTCCCCTTTAGACTAAGCTCGATCAAGAGCCAAATAAAAGGAAAGAAGAAGAATTATGATGTGCTATGTATTTTTATGCGTGAATCAATTATAGTAGGAAGCTCGCTAATAGAAAAAGTGTGGGAAAAATTGATAATATGGAACTTTGTGATTTTGACGTGTGTGAGGCAAAAATGAAATTATTGACCATGGGTATAACTCATAATCATAAGATGTAGGAAAACGTAGAAAATAAATATTGTAGAAGAAAAGAGAAGTGAGGTTGGCAGAAAACTCACTTAGGAATCGCTAACAAATTCTGAGCAGATTTGTCATGCACGTTTTAAGGGATTTTCGAGCATTATAAAAATTGTAGCCTAAGATATTAGCTTTCCAATGAATCCAATCTCGCCCTATTTGGAGCTCCAAAGCTCTACATATAGGTAAATATATAAGGAAAGGTCAAACTATCGCCCCTGCTAGCAAATTTGATGAGAATTATTAAAATAAGGGATTTAGCAATGATAGGGGCAGAAAACCGGTTCCCTTCCCACCAAAATTTTTGTAACATCAAATCTTGGCACCTGTAGGGGGATAAACCACATTTAAAAATGAAGTTGACGATGTGTATAATGATTTAAAATAATGAAATGTAAAGAGTAAATGTTGTTGCCTTGCTATTTGCGAAATGAAAATTGGTCATGAACTAATGTGGTATACTTGTGAATTCAGGAGGATTCGCGGGGGGAGTACGACAACAACAAGGGAACATGCAAATTAAGCATCGGTGGCAGGTAGTTGTTCCACACCTATACTCTTTTTAATTGATAATAAACGTTGTATTCAAATTTATGCTAAAGTCAATACTTGTGAGTATGGCTAAAGAAAGGAAAGATATGGTGAAATGGACATGGATCGAAATCTGATTTTTGGTTATAGACTCATGGACTTTGATTTCGAATAAGGACCTATATGAAAAACCCAAAACGATCACCATTGGACTTGATTAGCCCATCTCCAATAGGGACGGCTAATGATGTTAGCAAAAAAATTGGTAACATCGACATGATCTTGATGAAATTATAATGAACGTTGAACTTGGTTAACTATTCATGTCAAGAATAGTTAATGATACCGACAGATAATGTTGGTATTGTCAACCCCATAATAACTTGATTAACTTCCTAAGAAGGAAGTTAATGATGTCAAGAGAACTTGGCATCGACATTACCAGAAACACCTCCAAGTGAGATGAAAGGAATTGATTGATTATTTTGGGTTGAAAATAGTCAATGGCACCGACCGATTAAGTTGGTGTTGGCATTACTAAGGATTTGATTAATTGATCTGAGTAAACACAACTAATGACACTAATAGGACTTAGTAGTGTCGGCAGCGATCCCTTCAGAACTTGGGGTAAGGTAATGAGATGGGTGTATCCGACGAAGAATAATGTTTAATAATTAAAAAGAAAACCATAAGTAGATTGTTGAAGGATAGGCTTTATAGGTAGAAAAGGAAGCGTTACGTGTGTTCTTCTTTTGCAGATCAACCATGTTTATGCCCGGTTGAGTGGGTACTTGCATACATAGATACATGTAGTTGTGACCCACCATTATTTTGTTGTATTTTATTTATTTAATATAATTATTCTCATATTTTGATAATGCAGATCCTTCTCATTCACGTCAGGAGTGGTGTCCTAGGTGTCAAAGAACCATCTCAACCCAATAGTTTAAGCTGTTAGGTGAGATCCCGGGATATGATTTATATTATTCTCTAACACACACCCTCAAGTGAAAGCCCTTTAGACTTAAAACTTGCACAGACCCACACTACCTTGTGCTTAATTTTTATTACATAAATAGAGATGGTGAGATTCGAACTCATGACTGCTTGGTCATTAAGGCTCTGATACCATGTCAAAAAATCATCTCAACCCAATAGCTTAAGCTGTTAGGTGAGGTCCCAAAATATGATTTATATTATTCTTTAACATTAGGTGTTTAGTTCTTTTCATGAATTAGAAAATTAGCGCTTCTAATTCTTTTATACGAATCAGGAATTTCATGTTCAAAATTCCTTTTGTATGAATTAGGGGTTAGCATTTCTACTTCTTTTGTATGAACTTAGAATGAAATGAATATTAATGTATTTTATTTTAATTAATTATGCGACTTGAATGTTGTTAGTATTTCCTTATGTTAATCCTTGAGACTTAAGAGCTCTATTATTTTATGCTTGTAATATTAATGTAACTAATCAAGTTTATGTTGTAAATTTTATGTTGAGATGAATATGTGGAATTCTTATATTGTGACCAGTAATGGTTGTGATTGCGATGTGGCATAAATATGTAGTAATTATAGAATGAACATGAATTGTGTACATGATGAATTGTCGATAACTTGAGATCTCTCGGTATAAGGGAGACTCTGTCGAAATTTTGGTAAAATGTGAAATAAACTAATATACAAAAATTTACCCATAAAATTCAGTAATATAATTTCCTTGTGTAATCATGGAATTGGGATTGTTATAATTTTATTTTATTTTTCTCTCACTTCTTCAATGTATTCTCCAAAAGATGAGAATCCTTGATCGTGGTTAGAAATAAATTGGTTTTCTAGAAAGAGATTATTGGTTGGGATATAGTATTTGAGATGGTTTTTCATCGTTTAATGTTATGATTTAAGTAAAGTCTTGTTAGTTTTGGCTATAAAATCTTGCTATGTATTATTGTGTGGTTTTTACTACCTTTTGGCCTTTCTTTTTTGGTATTTGCAACTTTTGTTTTTCTTCTCAGTTTTTCATTAGCTTTATGGCATGAACGTCATTTAATAATAAATCTTGGACTATTATTAAATAAAGAAAAAACATAAACATTGTTAAAATACCGAACTTGCATACTTTGAGAAACAATAGAATTAATGACAAGGTAAGTCTCCGGTGGCTCTTAGGTTTGTGACACTCGAACTGGTGATCTTTGGAGAGTAAATCCAGAACTTGACCAGTTGAGCTACATAATATATATATATATATATATATATATATATATTGTGTGGATTGGGTGAGGTGTTGAATTATGATGATTAATGTAAGGACCAGATTTATGGGACCTTGTTATGATGGGTTGATTGAATAAATTGCTAGTGGTCGATAACTTGGGATGTCCTAAATACAAACGAAACTCTGCCGAATTTTTGGTTGATAAAAAAAAAAATTACCCTCAGGCTAAGAGAATATGTTGGGATCTTTTAACATTGATCAAGTAATACAGTCGGGTCCGTTACAATATTCTTTTCGAATAGTTTAATAATATTAGTTCCATACTCATACCTTTTAAATGTATAAGTACCAAAAGCAAACATCTTCATGATACATATATTACAATCTACATATAATACAAATTAAATATAAAGCAAATATATTACATCCCACAAAATAAACAGATTAAAACACAAAGCCCATATTTAACGCTCCGCATCACCTCGTGAAAAACCTGTATGCATAACATTAATAAGAAATAAGGAAGATAACACATTAAAAATGATAAAGCTATTATGTTCACAAGTCTTCAAAATATATCAAATTATCTTTCATCACTAACTTACTATATATCAACATTAATAACCCATTCATAATTTATTAATCCTATACTTATAGGACCTCTGTAACCAACACTCATTGCTTAATTTTTAATTTGGTAATTTACAATTTTACCTCAAACCCGGCTAACCCTCTTAAATAGCCAACAATCAAACCGGTAATTCCATACATATTACCCAAGATCTAGCTATTTTCTATAAATAGTCAATCTGACCGGTAATTCCATACGAATTACCCAACATCCGGCTATTTTCTATAAATAGCCAATATAACCGGCAATCTGACCGGTAATTCCATACGAATTACCCAACATCCGGCTATTTTCTATAAATAGCCAATATAACCGGTAATTCCATACGAATTACCTAACATCCAGCTATTCTTTATTAATAGCCAATAGAACCGATAATTCCATATTAACCGGTAATTCATAATAACCAACTAGTAATTCCATACCAACCGGTAATTCTATACTAATTACCCGACATCCCAATTATAATATCAGCAGTTTCTTCTTCTACTTCTTCCATATCAACATGTCATAAACAACTCATAACTAATAATAAAACTTTGAATTTTAAAAGAAAGTGATGAATCACCTACCGTATGCTCGTGATGGCCCAGCTCCTCTTGCCTGATGCCCTGCTCCCGAAACAACTTCTGAATAAATCAAATTGCACTACATTATTAATCCATTATTATTTCTCCTACGTGCCTAAATTTGAAGCACGTAATATCTTTTATTTAATTGAGATTTACACCAAATTTTTCATTCATTTGTCACCTCATTTTCAATATATAGTTTTAATCAATTTTCTTCTTTTAACTCACTTAAAGAATTCTCCCATGAACTATTCTTACCATTTATTTATTCCTTCTTTTCACATTCTTATGATGTTTCTTCACTTGTTCATATTTTGAATACTTCAAATAAGATAAAGAACATCATTTCTCAAAACATAAAACAATCAAAACCTCATTCCTATATTTCCTCATCCTTAATTACATGTTCTTTTCTTCAAAATTATTCAATTTCTTTCTTAATTACTACTTACATTCACTATTTCTATACTATTTTACCTCAATTCCATCATGTTTACTACTTTTCTCAAAATCCCCAAATTCTCATAAGAACCCTACATTAAAAAAAAAATCAAGAATATAAGAAATTAAATCAAATTTAGTTGTCATTGTTTGATAACTTACTCAAATAAACCCAAAAACACTTCATTCAAGTTGTTGCTACCCAATTTTTGACCCACGTTTTGATAAATTTTTCAAAAATAAAAAAATAAAAAATAATAAGGGTTTACGTGTGGCAATAACATAAAGCATCAGGGCTAATATTAAGGAAGCAATGTGTCAATGAGATAATTATTGAATCATATATAATTACTGCAATATAAAATATCATAGATATATGATTTGATTCGTGTTGGTTATGGAAAAAAATCACTGCAATATAAAATACCATATATATAGGATTTGTTGGTGCTGGTTATAGAAGACAATCTCTGTAATAATTATTGCAATATTTCTTTAAATAGCACATGTAAAGATTTTCTATATAAGTGAACCTCCAGCCATATGCACTGAACGAAAAGAAAAATATTCACAAGGAGGCAATCTTTCAGAAAAGCGGAGCCAAACACAAAAAAAACCCTAAAGATAAAAAACCCTAAATTCGTTTCCGTTCCTTAGTCGCAGCCCCTCATCTCTTAAAAAATAAAAAAACAGCCGCCGCCAGTTCCCCCACCTTTTTCTCCTCTCACAGCCTCCAAAAACCATCACCAAACCTTCCCTCTTTGTGGCTCAGCCTCCACAGACCACCTCCTGGTCGTTTCTTCCCCTTCACCAGAACACCTCACTCTCCTTTCTCTGCCGCCAGCCAAACAGACCAGAGCTCCCCTGCATTTTTTTCCCTGCTATCAACACAGACCCACAGACACCTGACCACAGCACCAATACTTCCTTCTCCCTGATTCCAGCCTTTCCCTTTGGCTTTCTTCTTCCCCTCAGCCGACCAAAGAGCACACCAGCCCTCTGCCACACTAAGCCACGACCAAACCTGTCGCCCCCCCTCTCTTCCTCTGTTTCTCTCCCAAACCAAACAAACCTACAGCCCATCACTTCCCGCTAACTCAGCCGACCCACAACCATCTCCATTGCAGCTTCAGCGGCCACAGACCCACGGTCTTCACCGTCAGCCGCGGCGGCGCCTTCTTCATCCAGCACCGGCCAGACCCAACAGAAGCCTAGTCGCCGGCGACCCCTTGGTCTTGCCGCCACCTGAAACAGAGATGAATGGGAAAGAAAAAGGAAATAATAGATCTGTAGAGAGGAAAGCTGATCTAAAACGGTGAAAAAGAGAGAAAAAAAACAGATCGAAACAAAGAAAAAACTTAAAATCAACTGCTATTTATGCGTTTTACTCTTGTAGCAGGTGACAGTGATCTTCACCGCCGGCGAGGGCAGTGAAGAGGGGAGGAAGCCATTGCAGATCTCCCGTCGTTTTTTCCGGTGGCGCGTGAATCCACGCGCCACTAGTGGTGGAGCAAATGCGCCGCCACTGTTCCTGCATTCCCAGAAGTGTTCCTCTGCAACTCTTGAATATTTGGGGGTCTATTTTGCAATTTCTTAATTGTATATTATGTGTTTGTTTTATTTTAAAATTTTGTTATTTGGAATTACATATGGGTGTATGAGAAAACCATAATAAAAAGGGATGTGTATGTGTATGTATTTTTTTATGTTATTGAATAATAAAATTAAAAAGACAAAATTTAAAGTTTTAATTTATATATGATCAAGTATTTTAGGGATAAATAAAATTATGTTGAATTTCCCGTGAAAATATAAGAACATGTTTTTATATATTTTTTTGGATTTAATGACTGATTTATTAAAGCCTTAAAAATTTGACTAATATGTAGTTTTTTTTTATTTTAATTGTGATTAAATGAAATGTTTGTGTTTTTGACAAAAGAAATATAAAAAATGTTTTTGTGTATTGCATACGGTCAATACCCTAATATGTTTTGAACGTTCTTTTTATATAAAAAAATATTGGAAGTTTTGAAAATATGTTTCTGCATGGATTTCTTAAACACAACAAAATTATTTTCTTGTATTTCTGGATTTTACAACATGTATGTAAAACTCTAAAGGGTGTTGGACAATATTCCAAAAAATATAAAAATCTTATTTTGGTGGGAATTCATCTGTTATTCATCGTTAATGTTTGGATAAAGAAATCCCAAAGGGATGAATATCCAAAATATTATTGGGAATAACTTGTTATTATTCGCTGTTAATGTTTGGATAAAGAAACCCTAAGTGGTTAATATCCAAAATATTTTTCTAGGAATAATAAGTTATCACACATCCTTAAAAGAAACCTCGATTATAATTGAGGACATTCAATTTTTGACTCCATGGTTTACGAGCTGTGAAAGTATAAAACACTACGACAAATAAAGGCTTTTAAAGCGCTTTGAATTTCCTTAGATTCTAAATATTTGTTCTTTTTCCTTGCGATTTACAAGTCGCGAACACTTAAAGTACTAATGGAAAAAATGAGTTCCTAAGCACATTAAATCTCCTTGGATTTCTATCTTACCTATCTCATAAATCATAGGTTATAAATTTAGTCTGAATCAAACACGGATTTCAAGAGATCTGCATTGGTTCTCCTTAGTACTTTGTAGACATATCTAAGGGTGTGATCCACATTGACCAAGGGCTCTTGCTTTTAGACTTTGAACCCAAATCCATTCATCATAGCAACCCATTTAAGAGAACACCAACACCATAGCAATTATAAGGCAAACCAAACACCAAGCATCTTACCTTAGGTAGGGCGTAATAGGGGTGCTAATACCTTCGCTTTACGCAACCAGTCCCTTACCGTAGAATCTCTGAAAGACCAATTAGGTTTTCTAGTGACCATAATACTAGGTGGTGACTCCAAAGAACCAATCAAGCAAAACAAACGAAAAATCACCATCGAACGCCGCACGGGGGACGTGCGACAGAATGGCGACTCAACCCTTGGACTAAGCTTGGTAATTGTTTTTTTTTATTATGCTATGTGTTTTTTTTTTACTATGAATGATACTTTGTCTAAAAGCTTTAGCATGCATCTTTACATTCTGTCATACAGGGTGTTGTCATTCATCACTTTATTATTATTTTCTTTTTTGAGAGCACACACATTACATTTTAAGTTAAGTGGGGGACTAGTAGCTTGCCTTATGACTTGAGTCAAGGTTTAAGTTTGTGTAAACCCCAACTCTTTGCTGAGTGTTTAGACTGATAGTGATTGGTACATGTGTCATCCCACTATCTGTTGAACCCCCATATTGCCATTACGAGGGTGATTACTAGGACAACAAGAGACTTTTTTTAGAGACCAAGTAGTAAACCTACCCTATGTCTCACATAAAGAAACTAGAACCTCCATAATATCGTTTTGCATCCAAACAAGCCTAAGCTCAAAGCATCTTGAATCTCAAGATCTTCATTCAAAAGCTAGCCAAGGGAGAGATGTTCCAGAATTAGGAGACCCAAAAAGCTCCATTGGTGTTCGAAATTTAATCAACAATACTTGTTTGATCATGATATTGTGTTATTTCCTTTTTCACCTTTTTAAATCGAGGTTCCAAATGTCAATTGGATTTTATCTTTTTTTTAGCCAAACTTTTCCTTTTAATGAGATCATGCATTTTTAAAAGTTCATCTTTATGTTTTTACTATGCATTTACACATCACTTTCCACTTTCAGGAACCCTAAAAGTGAATCTTCCAAAACAAAACCAGCACTTTATACTAAGAATGAATGGACAAACTTTAAAGAATACATAGTTGTTGTAGAAGAGGAAAAATGGGATGAAAATAACATTAGGGAATTCATAAAAATTAATAAGACAACATGAACAAGCTTGAAAACCCATCTAGAGAGGAATTTGAACCATAGATGTGGGCAATGAAAAAAATAAGAGAAAAACTGAAGATAGGGACTTCAATCACCCCTAAAGAAAGAGAAGAGTTGATTACACTACTTAAAGATTATGTAGATGTTTTTTCCTGGTCCTACAAGGATATGCCTGGTTTGTATAGGGTACCACTAGTAGAAGGATGCAAATCGGTTAAACAAAGATTGTAAAGGACCAATCTAAATGTCTTGATCAAGGTAAAGATAGAAATTGAAAAGCAGTGGAATGCTGGTTTTTTAGAAATAGTCAAGTATCCGCAATGTATGTCCAACATAGTGGTAGTACCCGAAGAGGAAGATAAAATTAGAGTTTGTGTGGACTTTAGGGACTTAAACCCTCTATCACATATAGATATGTTGGTTGACAATGTAGCTTGTACCTCCATATATTCTTTTATAGATGGATTGTCGGGCTACAATCAGATAAAAATGGCACAATAGGATAAGGAGAAGACAACCTTTGTAACACCATAGGGAACCTTTCGCTAAGTTATGATATTTAGGTTAAAGAATGTTAGGGCCACCTACCAAAGGGCCATGGTGGCTCTATTTCACAACATTAAAGTATACGTGGATGACATGATTGCTAAATCTAGAGAGTGAGAGAATCATGTCCAAATATGGAAGGAATTATTTGAAAGACTAAGGAAGTACAAGTTGAGGCTTAACCATGCAAGGTGTTCATTCGGGGTGAAATCTATGAAGTTGTTGGGATTTATGATAAGTGATGAAGGGATAGAAGTAGACCCCGGTTAAGTAAAGGCTATTCAATCTATGCCAACTCCCAAGACTGAAAAGGATGTATAAAGGTTCTTGGAAAAGTTGAATTACATGGCTGAATATGACACAATATTTATGACAAGGAAAGCTGTGAAAGGAAAATGCTAATTATTTGCTAAGTGAAAGAAAAATGGCAAACCAAGGATGATCAGTTGAGACCTTACCAAGAATACCTGTCTAAACTCTAAAGAATTTAAGGAAATAGAGTTCACCCATCTAGAAAAGGATTGAAACCATTTTGTTGATGCTTTGGCTACGTTAGCTTCCATGGCTAGAATAGACTTTGGGCATAAGGTACAGCCGGTACACATTGATATCAGAAATAACCCAGCTCATTATTGAAAGAGAAATAGATGGAAACCCTTGGTACTATGATATCAAGAATTTCATCCAAAACTAGACATATCCCATGGAGGCATCCAAAATCAACAAGAAGACTTTGAGGAGATTGACAATGGATTTTTATCTTGATGAGGAAAGTTTGTATAAGAAATCATCTGACAAAACTTTGTTGAGATGTTTGGATGACGAGGAGGTAAAAAAGTGGTGAAGAAATTTATGGAAAGATATTTGATCTGTCAATATGGTTCACTAGAAAAGATTAATAATGCCTAGAACTTCAATAGCAAGATGATAATAGAACTCTGCACTAAATGAAAAATTCAGCATTCCAATTCCTCACTATATAGGCCAAAGATGAATGGTGCAGTAAAAGTTGTTGACGAGAATGTCAAGAAGATTATTTAGAAGATCGTAGTCACCTACAAGAATTGGCATGAGATGTTGCTATTTGCCCTTCACGTGTACCGCACCACAATCCGAACCTCAATAGGAGCCACCCCGTATATATTGGTATATGGAATGGAGGCGGTGATGCCTTTAGAAGTTGAAATCTCCTCATTAAGAGTATTGATAGACTTTGAGCTAGAAGAGGTAGATTGAGTAAAAGTTAGATATGAAGAGTTGAATCTGATAAGTGAAAAGAGGATATCGCTGCAATTTGCCATCATCAACTATACCAAAGAAGGATGGCCAAATCATAGGACAAGAAGGTCCAACCTTGAGGATTCCACGAAAGAGATCTTATACTGAAGAAAATATTGTCTTTACTAGGAAAAGATCAGAGTAAATGAACGCCAAACAATGAGGGCCCTTACGTGGTAAAGAAAGCATTTTCGGGAAGAGCTTTATTGTTATCTAGAATAGATGGAGAAGATCTAGTTAGACCTATGAATTCTGATTCTATAAAGAAATATTATGCTTCCCAATCAATAGAATAAAGTTCGGCCATGAATTCTCTCTATTTCAGCTTTCTGTTCAGGTGTTTCTATATCTCCCGACACAATGTCTATTATCTTTCCACCAAACTTAGGCTGCAGCATGAGAAATCCAAATGTTATGATCATAAGGCAACAAATACACGCCTGAAAACCAGAGAAATCATTGTAAACACAACAGAGAATCTAGAATCACAAAAAGACGCACAATCAGTATACTTGATGTGGAAGCAATCAGGAGAGCTTGCGTAGCAATTATCAGCTTTACTGCATCAGGCTTTGCCTGTAATGTGACAAGAAAAGCTGGGTATAATAAAAATTTGTAGCAATAATATTGTACTTTCAGCAAGAAACACCATAAGGAGACTTACTAGTGAAAGCACTCGACCAAATCCCACATTTGCAGCCTGAAAATTTCATGAATGAAGTTGGCATCTAAACACTCAACTCAACAACACTACAAGGACATGAAGCTGAAGCAGCTAACAGGAAATGCACTTACTGGCACTGCATCTCCATGCTCAAGGTCTGTGAACTGATTATCCTCAGATGCATCATTTCTCTTTCTTCCTCCCTTTGCAAGCACAAGAATTCAAGAAACATAGAAAGTAAATGGATAAGATAATTCCGAAATGTAAGCAAGCAATAATAATTTTAAAAAAAAAATCTAAAGAAACACCTAATCATAAGAGGTCATGTGAAAACTAATATCCAAAATAACAAACACTTGGTAAGTACAAGAAATCGACCCAAGTGCCGTTTTTGTTAATTTAATCAATTATGTATATGGAAACATGATGATGACTACGTTTAAATCTGAAAACATCCGAAGTACAATTCTTGAACAATCCAAGCACAATCAATTGACAATATATATAATTAATCAACCCAAACTCAAAAACTTCTCACGAACGATGAGCAGAACATGTCAGAAATGGTATCATGGACTACCTAGAGGCTGCAAACATGCATGAAATGAAACAAAAACAATATTGAATGGTCAAAAAAATAAAAGAAGCTTACTCCTTGACTAAGAAGAGCCCTCCGTTCATCACTACCACCGCTGCCAAAGCCATGCGCTCGCGCACACACACATACAAAACAAACGTTAAAAGAAATTTCCACGGTGGTACTGCGATTTTGCACTTTATTGGCAAAATCATTTAGCTTTGGGGTTAAACTAGGTGTGGTGTCGCGGGCTTGGAAGATAATTATGTGTTGTTGTGAATTTATAGAAAAATTTAAAAAAAAATTATATGAAAAAAAATATTGCAATCATAATGTTTTCAAAAAAAAAACTATAAAGCTAAATTCTTAACCAAATTAATATTTAAAAAATAAAATAAACAAAGAAAATTTTAGAAAAAATCATAACAAAAAAAAAACAAAAGGAAAAAAAATCATGCAGGGAAACACTATAGCAATCTATAATGTTTCATAAGAAAATCTACAGTTGTAATTCTCAACCAGCTCAATATTAAAAATAATAAAATCGATAAAGATAATTTTATAAAAAATCATAACAAAAAAAAAATCATGCGGGGGAACACTGTAGGAATCTACAGTGTTTTAAAGAAAAAAACTACGAAGCTAAAAAAACGACAAAGACAATTCTGAAAAAAAAAACAATCATAAAAAAATTAAAAAAAAATCATGTGGAGAAACACTGTAGCAATTCACAGTGTTTTAAAGAAAAAAATACAAAACTCAATTTTCAATCAGCTCCTTATTAAAAAAATAAAATCAACAAAAAAAATTCTGAAAAAAAAACACAAAAAAATGAAAAAACAAAAGAAGACACTTTTGGGGAAAAAAAGCAAAAACAAAATGAAAAGAAATTGAAAAAAAAACATGTAGGGAAAGTTAAAGCTAAATTCTCAACCATCTCAATATTAAAAAAAGAATTCGACAAAGATAATTTTGGAAAAAAAAAAACATGTGAGGAAAACTGTAGCAAAACAAAAACCATATGGGGAAAAATTGTAATAATTCACAGTGTTTAAAAAAAAAACTACTAAACAAAATCGACAAAGACCATTTTAGAAAAAAAATTCATAAAAATTCATAAAAAAAGGCCATGTAGGGAAATATTGTAGTAATCCAGAA
>Ga0325402_1001721_pt1 | contig 18394 bp, 7 predicted proteins | sample PopdelMetagenome_22_FD_207212 | JGI IMG/M metagenome (GOLD analysis project Ga0325402, IMG submission 207212) | Populus deltoides microbial communities from Bellville, Georgia, United States - Xylem-PdKOR-R3 | ecosystem: Host-associated > Plants > Phyllosphere > Stem > Wood/Secondary xylem... | reverse complement strand
GTGTTACATTGATAATTGTAGTCTTATTTGCTTATATGCTTATGTATTTGTGTTATTGTGTGCGCGCTACTGAGTCTTGAGGCCATCATCTTTTCAAGAAAGGGATTCCTACATTTTTTCTTGTTTATTTATTTTAGTTCACTCTTTTCTTGTTTGTATTATAACTACAGATTTCTCTTACTACTAATATGTGCACTGCAGCCAACCTTAGGCCAGGCATTGGAGGGGTGTTGGTTGTTGAGTTCATCTTCTCTCTTTGTAACCAACTCCTTATCTAGACTCTAGTAGATCAGTTATTAGGTTCATAGGATCATTAACCCTAGGTGGTGACTTGTATGATGTGTGACCATAATTTTTCTCATTTCATAGGAGGGCTTATCATAAACACTACCCTATAAACGCATGAGGATTTAGGTTGCGATCAACGATAAGATGACGATTCAATTAGGGACTATAATTTTCAGGTTAAGTTGTGCATGCATATCATAAATATCAGTTTTGTTTTATGCTTTTGTGTTTATATAGTTTATTTTAGATTCTTTTTTCCTAACATTCTTTTGAATGATGGACTTGCATGTTGTTTCTGTTTGTATGTTGTGCTATGAATTGGTGGTGTATATATTGTTGTGTACTTATAGGTGATCTTTTAAATTATTCTTTATAACTAAGATTGGATATGAAACCATACCCCTACACACTTAAACTACCTGTTTTTCAGACACTGACCCTTTTTAGGAAGTAGTGGCTTTCTGATAGGCTTATTCCCGGCTATAGACTATAATACCTTGAAGCTTCTAAAAGCTAACAAGGCTAAAATAATTACACCAATGAGCTTCACCACAACCCATGTCTATTTCTCTTGTCTAGTCTTGATAGCTAATGACTACTGAAGGAGAAAGGTACCTTTTGAGACTAAGAGCTTATCCTGATCACATAAACAAGCTAGATCCAAACTTTAAGGGTTTTATACCTATGTTAGGGTATAGAGAGTGGGCCAAATATAGTTGAAACCATGACAAAATTAAATGGTCATGATGATTTAGAATGGGTGATCGAAAATTTCAATTGTAAATGGCATTAGAATATGAAGTTCTATTTGAGTCTCTCTAACAGTAAGATGGTGACTTTTTAATATAAAGGTTTCGGGGTAACCTCCTAGATTTAGATCATGTTTAGCCAATAATTAACACCACTCAAGAGCTGTAAGAATGTTATCATAACTTGCAGCCAAATTAGCAACAATGGTGCGAAGTTAAATATGAGAATACAACTATTTTGCTTTAAGTTTCCGTACAAAAAACAACTCTCAAGGCCCTAATTTTGTTATGTACTCATATTTTCTGTGTTTCTTTGTTGGTTTTAATAATTTGACTCCCACTATAGAACAATACTAGCAAATCCTCCAAATGTCAAGCTCCTTTTATAAAATATACTTCTGATGTTAGCATAGTGAGGTAAAGAACCGCATTAAAAAGTTATTCAATAAAAGAATAAACTTAGCTAGGATAAGTGTAAACCCTCAACCTAAAGTTATAAACCAGTGTTAAGTAGGGTAATTCTCAACCAAAAAATAATAAATTAAGAGAAAAACTTTTATGATTAGGGGTGAAAGTCCCCACTAAATTGGCTTAAAATCTTGGATAAGATAAAATAATAAATCAGTACGTGAATTGTCAGCCCCGTGATGAATCACGTAAATCCCCAACCGGGAAGTAATAAAATTAAAAGAAACTTTTGTGTGATGAGTGGAGTAAATCCTTGGTTATTTAGTGAAAAACCTTAGATGAAATAAAGAATGATCTTGTGCATGAAAATACTAACAATTGGTGTGAACACTGTGTAGAATAATGTAATTGTTAACTAAAAAATAAGAAAATTTAGAGGAAATTTTATTATAATCACTAATGAAGAATCCCAAGACAGCTATGTTAAAATCGAATGAAATAATAATAAAAATTTTGTATTCCAAAAATACAGATGGGCAAGGATTTGGCAGAGAATACATACAAGATTTAAATGGGTGGCATTGTTGTAATTCTTGATAAAATCTCCCTCTCTCTCAATAAAACCAGCCGCCCATGCAAAACGAGAAAAACACAAAATTTATGATTTTCTCTTCCTTTCTTCTTCAAATTTACTTGGGTTGTGAGTTATGAATTGTGATTAAGTGATTTGCATCCATGATATCAAACCAAATTAGAAAAAATAAGAGAGAGAGAGAGAGAGAGAGAGAGAGAGAGAGAGAGAGAGAGAGAGAGAGAGAGAGAGAGAGAGAGGTTGGAGGCTTGGGATTTTAGGTTTGCATTAAAATTTCCCAATTCTTGAAATTAGGGTTCATAATATTTTTGTGACTGAATGCTTAATTGAGTTATTTATTATTATTGTCGGGTTATGACCCTATATAGAAATGGTTTGAATTGGGTCAATGGTGTGAAGAATTGGAAAAACCCTGAATTCATGAATTTAAGGTTTATGTAAATTTTGATTGATAAGCTAAATTATGTAATTGGTAATTCTTTGCGGTTTAGATGATATCATTAAGGGTAAATTGAATAAATTGAAAACCAATTTTAAGAAATCAAGACCCTAGTGGCTAACTATGTTTGGGTATTCTGAAGGATTTGAGAATTTGAATAAATTAGGTTGATTTTGGTGTTTTAAATAATGTTTTGAAATGCTTGAGATTGTGTATTAATGTTGAAATATGGAATTACAAGGAATTAGTTAATGTTGTTATATGTTAGAAACAGGAAAATGTGAGAATTTGTAAGATTATGTAATGTGAGTGTTTTAATGATTTTGTTATGTTTAGATTTGATTAATATTATGATGAGATTGTGTTAGTTATGTTTGCAATCTATGTGAAAGAGAATGCCTAAACATTAGAAAATGTTTGTTAAGGGTGAAAAGATGGAATTGTGGGAAGTTGAATGTGTGAAAGATTAAATAATGTTGTTATACTTAATTGATCGGTGTGATGATGGTAATTGATGAATTTGATGTAAATGAAAGGAGATTGAAGTTAGATATGATATTTTAATATTCTATTATGTGCAGTCGCACTAAAACAAAAATATGCATATGAAAATTTATACTAAATACATAAAAATCATATTGTGAAGGCTTAGAGCAATGTATGTTAAAATCAAAATAAGCTAAGACCTATACAATTGTTTTTTTTGTTTGTAAATGTGTATTTATGTTTATAGCTAAATTGGTTGTTAAATAAGAGAATATATATGTTCGGCAAAACAAGATATTAAATTGTTATCATTGAGAATTTTAGGAGAGGCTTTTGGAGTGGAACTCACTTCCTTAAAAGCACGTCCAACATGAGCTTCAGGTAAGGGTCATTCTTACCTCTTTAATTAAATTAGTTGTTTGTGTAAATGTTGAAATACAAATTGTATGTTTATTTGTATGTATCAAGAACAAATGTTCATTATCAGAATTCTGGTATCATGAAAGATAATATCAAGAATTATGCCTTTGGGTTGGAAAATAAATGTCAAGAGAAATTATGCATTTAGAGTAGAAAAAAAATTTCATGAGAAATTATGCCTTTAAGGTGAAAAAATGATGTTTTTAGATAGAGTAATGGCATTAAATAAAAACACACCCACAAGACTGCAACAATAAGGACTAATTAGTTTAATTATTAAAATACTCATAACAATAAAATTTGATAACATAAATGTTAAGTTGATTGACATGTCAGAGATTAGTTAGTTTAATTCTTGAAATGGGCACAATGATGGAACCATATAATGTTAAAAATAAGTTGGTTGCAACAAATTAAGTCGGGTATAACAACAAAGACTACTTAATTATACATCAATTGTTTGGACGAAGACTTATCTATTTTATATCATAGTCAGTTGTTTGGACAAAGACTAGTTAATTATTTTTTAAGTCAACCATTTGGACAAAGACTTACAAATTATATGTATAAGTTGGTTGTTTGGATGAAGACTTATCTATTTTATATCTAAGTCAGACATTCGGACGAAGGCTTAAATAATGTTATGTAAATAACAAATACAAGGTAGGGAATCAATATTATGTAAATGATGCCTACAAGTAGAAAAATAATATTATGTAAATTTTGCCTAAAAGGTAGGAAAATAATATGTAAATTATGCATACGAGGTAGGAAAATAATATTTTGTAAATGATGTATATAAGATAGGAAAATAATATTATGTAAATGATGCTTACAAGATAGGAAATTAACATGTGAAATTTTAATTGACCACAAATAATGAAATTAATCTGTGAAATTTAATTCGACTCCAACGACAAAACTTACATGTGAATTTTTAAACCGACCTCAATGGCGGACCTGTTATACAAAATTTTAAGTCGACCACAATGACAGGGGTTATTACATTTTAAATTCTGATTTATGAATATTTTAAAAAGAAATTGGTGAATATAAATGAGGTAGAATATGAATTAAAAATTATTGAAATGAACCAGGTAGTGTAGAGTTAACATGTAGTGTCATTTATGATAAATCAAATAACAATTGGTTGTTATAAATTACAAGCCATCAATGTTGAAATGGCTTGTCGAGTATGGTTGACAAAAAATGGAGTTATAAATATTGTGTCAAGATCAACAAACATGGTTAAATGAGAGTGTTAGTTATGATCATTTAGATGGATAAACGGGTATCTTAAACTAATAAAATGAAATAATAAAAGTATAATTGAAATAAGGTATAAGTTAAAACCTGGTATCTATGAGTGTACCTTGCAGACTATACCTTGAAATAGAAATTGTGTTAATTACTAGAGGTTTTTTTTATAATTGTTCTTATCATTGAATGAGCGAAGGAAGTTTAATTTTTTTTCTAAAATTCTCAAAACATTGTTAATCAAAGTTGGACAGGTGGCATGTCGGTTGACATAACCATCTATATTATCTCGAATTCATAACGTACTTCATTATATTATTACTTTAGAAAGTAGAATTGAGTTCATCTCGAATCTTACCATAGTGTTGATTGAGAACAATAAAAAATTTATATTTGAAGTTTAGTTTGAGAAGGTTATGGATTTAGGCAAAAAAAACAATTATTAAATAAATAATTCTTCTAGTGAAAATGATAGAGAGGAAGCTTTAAACAAATAAGACAGGTGACTGCGGAAAAAAGAGGAGTCAAATGTGAAAAAGAATCACTTGAGCTTGTTTTCAGACATAAGTATGAATTTAAATTTCACAAATAAAATTTTATAAGAAGGGGAGAATGTAAACCCCCAACCCAAAATTATAAAACCAGTGTTAAATAGGGTAGTCTTCAACAAAAAAAATAATAAATCAAGAGGAAAACATTTATGATTAGGGGTGAAAATCCCTAGTAAATTAGTTTAAAATCTTGGACAAAATAAAATAATAAATTGGTACGCAAAATGTCAACTCCATGATGATTCGCGTAAATCCCTAACTAGAAGATAATAAAATTTAAAGAAAATTTTTGTGTGATAAATGGTGAAAATCTTCGATTATTTAGCTAAAAAACCTTATATGAAATAAAAAATGATCTTATGCGTAAAATTATTGATGGTCAGTGTGAATCCCATGCATAATAATATTATTTTTAACTAAAAAATAATACAATTTAGAGGAAATTATATTATGACCATTGATGAAAAACTCCAAGATAATTATAATAAAATCAGAAGAAATAATTTTTTTTTATGTATGCCAGAAATATCGACAGACAAGGATTTGATAGAAAATACATATAGGATTTAAATGAGCAACATTATTATAGTTTTTGACAAAATCTCCCTGTCTCTCAATAAAACCAGTTGGCAATGCAAAGGGGGATAACTCAAAATTTGTGATTTTCTCCTTATTTCTTCTTCAAATCTACTTGGGTTATGGGTTATGGAGTGTGATTAAGTGATTTACATCTATAATGTCAATCTACATTAGGAGAAGCTAGAGAGAGATATAAGAGTTGGGAAGTTTGGATAGTTAGAGAGAAAAGGTGTAAAAAAGTGAAGAGAAGGGAGAAACCAATTAAACACACACTATTTGGTTGCTTTGTATATGGTCCTATCCAATTTATTTCATGTGTTGTTCGGATTGAAATTTTTTAAATTCTTGAAATTAGAGTTCATAATGTTTTTGTGATTGAATATTTAATTGGGTTGTTTATTATTGTTGTTGGATTATGATAATATGTAGAAATGATTTGAATTGAGTCAACTGTGTGGAGAATTGATAAACCCCCAAATTAATGAATTCAGGGCTTATGTCTATATTTTGATTGATATGCTAAATTGTGTACTTTTTAGTTATTTGGGGTTTAGATGATATCAAGAGGATATAATTGAAGAAATCAAAAATCAATTTTTGAGAAATCAAGACTCTAGTGGTCGATCATGTTTGAATATTTTGAAGGATTTGGAAATTTGAATAAATTGGATTGATTTTGATGTTTTAAATAATGTTTTGAAATACTTGAGATTATGTATGAATGCTGAAATGTGGAATTACACAAAGTTGATTTTGTTATATGTTAGAAAGAGATAAATATGAAAATCTATAAGATTGTGTAATGTGAATATTTTAATGATTTTGTTATGTTTCAATTTGATTAATATGATGATGGGATTATATTAGTTATGCTTGCATTTCATGTGAAAAAGAATGCCTAATCATTAGGAAATATTTGTCAGGGTGAAACGATGAAAGTGTGAGAAATTAAAAAAATGAGCAAATTTTGATGCTTTGATAATAATGTAATACTTAAATCGATTGGTGTTATAATGCTAGTGAGTTAATCTTTATAGTAATTTGCGTAAAATAAATTAGTTGATAATGTGTTGTTAAATGTGTGAATGAAAAGAAGGAAATATGAAGATTAATGGAATTGTGTAAATGTTAATGTTAGTGTTTTAATGATGTTGTAATGTTTAAAAAGTGATTATGATTTTGCAATTTTAAGGGTCACAGTTGATGAGAAAATTGTGAAATGCATTTATTGAGAAAATTGAAACATGTTCTAATTGTGAAATTATGCATAAATTAATTATGTGTAGGCTTAATTAGTTATGATTGGGATATAATCTTGGATGGTTGAACGTTTTACATATTGGAAAGGGAGTTTTGAAAAGTAGAAGAAGGAATTCGATAATTTTTTATGTGGGGAGGTTTAATTAAACTAAAATTTGGGATAAATTATGTTGATAATTATTGAATTTGATGTAAATAGAAGGAGATTGAAGTTAAATGTGAAATTTTAATATTTCTTTGAATGAGTCCAAACTATAAGAAAAATATTTATATGAAAATTTATGCTAAACACATAAAAAGCACAGTGTGAAGGTTTGGAGTGGTGTATGTTAAAATGCCAAAATAGGCTAAGACTTGTACAATTGTCTATGGCAATATGTGTAATTATGTGTCTAACTAAATTGGTTGATAAATAAGTGAAAATGTGTGTGTTTTGCCAAACGAGATATTAAATAGTTATCGTTGAGAGTTTTATGGTAATGTGTGTATTCACTTCCTCAAAAACACTTCCAGCAAGAGCTTAAGGTAAAAGTTGACCTTACCTTTTTAATTAATTTAGTTATATATGTAAATGTTGAAATTCAAATTATATGTTTATTTGTATATATCAAGAACAAATGTTCGTTGTGGTTTTTTGGAAGATAATATCATAAGAATTATACCTTTAGGGCGGAAAATAAATGTCATGAGAAATTATGTCTTCAGGGTGGAAAATTATATTTTCGAGTAAAGTAATGATATTAAATAAGAATACACCCATAAGAATGCAACAACACATATTAATTAGTTTAATTCTTGAAATGGTCGCAATAATAGAACCAGATAATGTTAAAAATAAGTTGGCTGCAATGAAAGATACTGATTAATTACATGTTAAGTCGACTATTTGGAAAAAAAACTTATCTATTTTATATCTTAGTCTATCATTTGGATGAAGACTAACTAATTATATGTTAAGTCGGTTATTTAGACAAAGACTTATCTATTTTATATCCAAGTTGAGTCTTTGGATGAAGGGTAAAATAATATTATGTAAATGATTCTTATGGGGTAGGAAAATATTAATATGTAAATTTTATACTTACGAGGCAGGAAAATAATATTATGTAAATGATGCCTAAGAGGCATGTAATTAATATGTAAAATACACCTATGGGGCAAGAAATAATAATATGTAAATGATGCCTACAAGGTAGGAAAATAATATTATGTAAATGATACCAATGAGACAAGAAAATAATATTATGTAAATTATGCATGTGAGGCAAGGAATTAATATGTGAAATTTAAATCAACCGCAACAAGGATATTATTTTGTGAAGTTTAATTCAACCTTTATGGTGGAACTTATGAATTCAACTTTTATGTTGAAATTAAATCATTATCCAACCATATTCAATTCTTACAAACATTAATCAAACACAATAATATCCATTCATCAATCAAACAATACAATTTCATTCTCACATAACCTTAACATAACATTAATATTTCCAATTCATTAACAAAACTACAAATTCATTATAATTAATCACTTTGGATGTATTTCTTATCTTAAATGGAGTAATGGATTTAAGACAAACAAGGCTCCCTTCACTTCCCCTCTCTTTCCCTTTCCAAAACCTTAACCCTTAAATTTCTTCAAAATGACCCTCCAAAACACTCAATTTCCTCTTTTGATTACTTGTTTATCCCTTACTCTAATTTTGTTTTTTAATGGATTTAACAAGAATTAAGAAGGAAAAAAATCAACAATTTCTCCTCTCTTTATGTAAATTGCATCCAAATAGAGAAAAATGAGCATTTATAGTTACTTTTTTTATTAATTATATATTAACCTCATTTATCTTAAATTCCGTGTTTTTCCCCACTACGTTGTCTTCTTGATTAATTTTGCACTATCACTTTTTTATATCCAATTTCACTCATTTTTTTTATCTAATTTTTTTTATTAATCTTGTCCGATTTATTTTTGGATTAAATAAATTCTTTTATTTTCACTCGAGAAAAGTTTTAACTGAGTTTTTACAGAAAAAAATGATCATCGACAAAATATTCGACATATTTTTAGCACACGCACCGTTAATAACGGGGACTACATCGTGATGATGAAAACATTGTCATTTGAAGCTGGAGTTTGGTTGCTAGAAAATGTTGTATACGCCGTTCAAAAACCATAAGAGAATGCAAGCGCGTCCACGTCAGTTACACGTGCGACCATCTTTTTATATTAAATAATAATTTATTTATACACAAATACTAAACTGCCCCAAGCCATCTCAATAAATAAAAAAAAAAACACCCCATGACCCAAGGCAAAAACAATTCTAATGCAAGGAAAATGTGACAAGTTTAGTGTTTTTATTTTTTTGCCTTAGAGGGTACAAAGTAATTTCATTGTTCAAATAAAAAAAAAAACCCATCATGCCATTGTTCTCCAGGTTAATGTTTACACAGACAAAATCATCATTTCATTATTTTAATTAATAATGGCAATAAGCCCAGAAAAATAATAAAAAATACACGGTGATATCACTACCCTTGAAAATGTTTTTGCTGCCTTGGAGAATGTTTTAGTGCTATCATAAATTAGCAGTGCCAAGGACAGTGGCAACGAAGACACAAGGGTGGGTGTGGATGGATGATATCGATCAACACTTGGGACAAATACTACTGTGGTGAAGCAATTGCAAGTACAACACAAAAAAGCTTGTGTCACTTCAACAGCCAAGAGACTTGGTGGGCAAAAATAAAATAATAAGAAAATGAACCACCATGTGCTAGTTGATGATGAAAAAGCCATTTTATAGAACCTCCATTGGCTATGGCACTGCTAGTTTGTCAAGAACAGGGGAAAAGAAGGGGAAAAAGAAGGGGTTTGGCACTGACATTACCAAAAAGAAGGGAAGGAAAAGGTTAAAACCCATGTGAGATTAGCTTTGTTAAAAGGAAAGGAACAAACAATGCATTTAAAAACAAAGGAACAAACAGCTCAAGAGTCAAAATCCAACATCTTTATATTCCGACAGCATCATCTTGTGTAACTAATATTCCATTCCCGTACCTAGACAATCTTGCATGGGCCCTTTCTATCCCTTTTCTTCCCTTTTTCCTATTCCTCTTCCTATTATTCAATTGACCACTAAGATTACTCTCTTCCAAGTGGGTGCTGTGCTGTGCTGTGAATCCTTGGAATCCTCAGGGCTGGAGTCACTTTTGACTTGTAAAAGTGGGTGCTCTATGTGGTTGACCACTTTTAATACCTCCACCGTTGCTATCATTGATAACACCGGATCTCCATGCTGGGTGGGATTGGGATTGGGATTCACGAACAGAGCAGAGCAGAACTACAACCACATAGAGCAAGTACAAGCATTGATTGGGAGCTAATATTTTGTAGCATTTTCACATCTCTGTTCGCACCAACAGGAGTTGCATACGGGATGTTCTATCAAACCAAGACTTTTGGCGATGAAGAACAACTATAGGAGTTCGAATGCGCTCAAGAGCTAAACTAGCGTGTGAAATCAGTCAAACCATTTCTACTATCAGCTCATAACCAGAAACAAAATCAAGATACAAAATGCAAGACTGGAGAATTAGAAGCAACTTCGTGACAATATCCGAAAGGGTCCCCTATTTGAGCCCGGTGAAAAGGAATCCGGCAACCTAACAGCAACGTCGAGAATAAACCACAAACATAAACTAAAAAACAATCAGGAGAAGAACTAGTACAAAACAAAGGGAAAAATAATCTCCAACAGCTGATTTTCTCCTCGTTGATTAGTTGAATAAACCGGATTCCTCTTCCCCGGATAACCCCCTTATAAATCCCAGCTCTTAATTTCTTAAGATAATAATTCATGTTCATCCTGACTCCTCTTGGCCTTCTGAAGGACATCTGATCAGGTCTAATATATTAACTACCTCTCCCATGTCTGGCCGGTTTGATGGAACTTGCGATGTGCAAATCAAGCCCAACTTCATAACTGGAACAGCCTCATCTGCTGGGAAATTTCCCAGGAGTCTTCCATCAACACATTCTTCCACCCTGCCTTCCTCCAATGCACCTCTAACCATGTCACAAAGCACTACCACATCATCTTCCATGTACTCGACAGGTCTCTTGCCAGTAACAATCTCCAGAATCAAAACCCCAAAACCATAAACATCACATTTCTCAGTTATCTTTGCTGTTCTACAAGCAAACTCTGGTGCCATGTAGCCAAGCGCACTCTGAATTTTGCTGCTTAAAACATAGCGGTCTAGCATTGGCAACAGCCTTGCTAGGCCAAAATCACCAACTTTTGGTTCACCTGAAATGTCAATAAGGATGTTTCTTGATTTTATGTTGTAGTGGATGACGTTTGATTGATGCAAATGTGCCAAGCTTTTTGCAGTCCCTAGAATTATATTGAACCTCTCATTCCATGACAGAAAATGCCCACCTGGTATGTCATGCAGATGCTTATACAAACTACCACCAGAGACAAACTCATATATGAGAAGCTGTAAGGATGAAGTCCAATAATAACCTTCAAGTGCCACAAGGTTTTGGTGCCTGATTTTCCCCAATTTCTTAACTTCCCTTTCAAAATCTTCTTGGGACTTGACAAGACTCGATACAGTAAGTTTCTTGATTGCAACAGGACGCCCATCTCTGAGAACAGTTTGGTACACTGCTCCAAACCCACCTCTCCCAAGTTCACAATCCTTGTTGAGCAGAGCATGTGCTTCAGTGCTGAAGTCAGTGTCACCAGAAAACATGACAAGTTTGCCAGAGTTGGCATCTGTAGTAGACGAATCGCTAAAGCCATCACCTGCAGATAACGTGAGAGCAGCTGCAGATCTAGATGTTGATGACCGAACACGGAGATTAAGCACGGTGATGGCAATCACACCTACAACAATGACAGCAGCAGCACCAATGGCAATGAGAGCAGATATGCTTAGAATGATTCTTTTGTGACCAACATTTTGAGGAAGTGAGCCTGGAGTAGAATCAGAAGAAGAGTTTGGATTGAGAACAATGGGTTTGGGAAGGACTGCAGGGCAAGACTTATTGACTGCAGCACCACAAAGAGATGGATTTCCAGCGACACATGAAGGTGATATGGTGTTAAAGAAACCGCCTGCTGGTAGTTCACCTTGCAAATTGTTGTGGGAAATGTTAAAGGAGGAGAGGTTGGGAAGGTTTGCCAACTGCTTGGGTAGGGTGCCTGTGAGGCTGTTAAAGGACACGTCCACATCTTGTAGGTTTCCAAGTTTTGCTATTGCTACAGGTATTGTTCCAGACAAGTTGTTTTGAGATAGGATTCTACCTCATCGAAAGAAACAGAAAAACAAGAACGAGTTAGACTGATGAAGACAGTACCATCTTTAACCAATATTTACTTTTTAAGGAAAAAAGAAAACAAATGTCAAGGGACAAGGGACTTTTCCTATTTTGAAACGAAGACACATACAACAACGCAAACAACTTGAACATCACATTCTTTTAGTTATGCAATAAGCTACTGCAAATTTAAACTCCAAAATTAAATTGGTGAAAAAAAGAGTCCAAAATCATAATCTACAGACTGTACGTATAATCCTCGAAAGCAAACACCATCAACCCTAACAATAAAGCAGTACGTACAGTAGCAACTGTCGTAGTTTATGAAAAATTTGAGATCTTACCAACGCAGAAAATTGTGGCTGTAACTGTTTGACAAAAAGCAATTGGAACAGAATTCATTAACTCATCTAACTCTTGCCTCTACCAAATTGAACAAGGACAAGAAAACAAAAAACATAACAGATTGAGAAAGGAAAGCTTACAAAGTCGTTAATGAAGAACAGGTCCCTATTGAACTTGGGATTTGCCCCAACAGCGAATTCCTCTCCAGTCTCAGTTCCTTCAAAGCAAAAGCTCCACCAATTTCCATAGGAATGCTTCCATTTAGCTTGTTATAACTCAAATCAAGAACATCCAATTCCTTCAAATCTCCAAAAGTCCCCGGAATAGGACCCATGAGAGAGTTTCTTGACAGATTCAAGAACTGCAAGCTGCTTGAAACCCCGATGGAAGATGCAATCTTACCAGAAAAATCATTGTGTGATAAATCCAAGACTTGAAGCTTTGGAGCAGAGCTAAATTTTCCACTGAGCTTATTCTCCAATTGCAAAACTTTCTCCAAACCTGAACCAAAAATCCACACAGGAAGGTCGCCACTCAGCAAATTCTGGCTAAAATCCAAAACCAAAAGGTTTCCACAATTGGTCATAGATTCTGGTAAGTTCCCACTTAAACTATTTGCAGACAAATTAAACACCTTCAATGATTGAAGATTCCCAATTGAAGTTGGAACCTGACCCGAAAATCTATTCCCAGAAAGATCCAAAGTCTCAAGGCGATTGAGTTCACCAATCCAGTTTGGAACCTCACCAGTGAACATGTTGTTACTCAAACTCAAAAAATTACACAAGCCAAGATTCTGCATTGTGTCTGGAACAGTCCCAGAAAGCATATTCTCACTGAAATCCACAGACCTCAATAACAAACAGCTTCCTATCCCATTTGGAACCCCCCCATTAAACCGATTCTTGCTCAGGTTAATATTCCTCAAATTGTTCAATACTTCAATCCCTCTGGGAATCTCACTATCCAACAAATTACCAGACAAATCAAGTGAGCTTAACCCATTCAAACCCCAAATCCCGGCAGGCAAAGACCCTGAAAACTGATTCGAACTCAAATTTATGGATGCTAAACGAGCACATGAGCTCAAAGTACTTGGAATCTTCCCTGAAAACTTATTCTTAGCCAAAGAAATATCCCTCAAAGCTCCACAATCCTTAAAAAAGTCCTCCGGTATTGTCCCGGAGAGACTGTTTTCACTCAAATCAATGATTCTAAGGTTTTCAAGGCGAGTAAGGTTAGGATTAATGCTACCAGTAAGACAGTTTCTTGATAGAGAGAGCTTGTGAAGGAACTGGAGCTGCATGAGGCCACGGCCGATCTGACCTGAGAGAGAGAGCCCATCAAGAGATAGCTCAGTGACCCGGTTGGATCTGGGGTTGCATTTGACACCAAACCAGTTGCAGGGAGTGTCATCATCTTGGTTCCAAGATGAGAGCTTTCTCTTTGGATCTTGAAGGTCTGCTTTAAGCACTATTAGACCCAAAACATCATCATTTAATGATGGGTTAAGGGATCTCATACATTGAGTTCGAAAAGATAAAACCAAGAAAGCTAATAAGCTCAGCAGCCTTTTTGTCCTTGACATTGATAATTCCTATCAAGAAACTCAAAAACCACTACAGCCCATTGAAACTAAGTAAATAAAAATAGAAAAAACAAAGGGAAAAGCTAAAATCTAGTGATATATTCTATTGGCTTCAAAAACGAAAAAAAAAAAGGGTTCTTTTTTTAACGTCTAGATTTGAAGTAGAGAGACAAGTAGAAGTCAAACTTAGCAAAATGAGACAACAACCCAAACATTTCTTAGCTCAAGTGAGAAGATGATGTTATAGTTCTCCCTGCGCCTGACCAATGCCCAGAACTGTCCCTAACTTTTGGCTTCAAGTTTCACGAAAAAGATAAAAACTTCTAGCAAGTAAACAGATGATCTGATAACCTAATAAGCAGCAGTAAGCTGGTGCATTTAAAGCTGAGTGGACAGGACACTCAAATGGTTCACCAGATTCCGGTGAAACAGTTAGGGTTTCGGTGAGAGTTGCCGTTAAAAAGCATCGGGAAGTGAGAGGGGAGAGAGACTTTGCTTCAAGGGTATGTTGGTGTTTGAGCTGTGGTTCGGTCGAGAGAGAGAGAGAGAGAGAGACAGGGGGAGAGGTGTAATAAAGTTTGTGTTTTTGTGAACGGGAAAGGGCAGAGAAAATACGAAGCAGTCTGGTACGTGGGGGCTATTTAATGAGATTTGTAGACACGTGGCTACTTATATAAAGTGGATGGGTTTTCCACGTGGCTTTTACACGTATTCCTTTCCACTGTCAGTGAGAATTCCTTAAAAATTGGCGATGGATCATGTATTGCTGACGGGACCAAGTGCGGTGATGAATATATATGGATTGGATTTGAGTTTATTATTATATATAATTTATTTTTTAATATTTTATAAATTAAAATTAAAATTTTTTATTAGATTTACACGGGTGGGATTTATTGGGTTTGAATAATTTTTGTGAATATATATATAATTCTCGATTCATATTTATAAGTTACTCACAATATTATGTTTAATTTTAATACTTTGAATCACCATTAAATTCTAGTTACATTTTTTTTTTTAACAAAAAACATGTCATTTTTTGTTAGGTTAAAAGAAATCTAGCATAAAACTTACTAAAAAGAATTTTGGAGCCAAAACATTTCTAAGTAAATAAAAATAACAGTTTAATCTATAAACTATCAAATATAAAAACAAAAGAAATATAAAGTATACAAGTTGTCGAGTTGATTGGGTTTAAAAAATCTCGACCTGCCACTCAACTTGTGATATTCATTTCTTAGATATTTTGACTAATTATCTGTTAGTGAATATGGCATATAGTCAATTAATTGGTTACATGTAACACTGATTTTATTCATTTCAACATATTTATTAATAATACAGGCTTTCATTATTTTTAATATTCATTTATATTTTATTAATGAATTTAATGTTTAATTAATAAATCTAGAGTAAAGATAAAGTCTATAGAACAAAAATAATTTGCAAATAGAATTATAAAGTTGTTATAATTATAAGATTTTTATTGCATCAAAGAATTGTTTATAGATATTTTTTATTAATGCTCTATAAAAGCTGGATATTAATTAGAGTTGTTAAAACCGGTAGATATTATGTTTTATATATATATATATATATATATATATATAAAAGGAAGCAGTTGCTATCATGAATTGAGGTATGAGGGATACCTAAAACTAATATATAGATGCTTATTATATGACATGTACATTGAATTGAATCGCATGAGAATTTCATATGGAAAGATCACATATGTATATAGAAAAACTCATATTATGTAAGTGATTCTTATACTTAAGATTACCAAGTTATCTTGTATAGAGAGTGTTGATTTGATCCTGACTATACTTTGTTCTAATTCTAATCAAAGGTAACAAATGAGCAGATATTGAGTATAATATAAACTACATGGAGATATTTGATTAATCAAAAGAGAATTCATCACTCTAGGTGAATTAGAGAAAATGTTTTATTTGTTCTCAAATAGTAATGATTGTTAAACCCTTGGCCAAGGTCAAACAAGATTTGAAAAGAGTTTTAAATCTTATTTAAAGAATCAATGACTATAATGTTGAGAATAAAAATAATTTAACAAATTAGACATACTACATGCTTGGAACATTCATGGTGAAACTGGTCATTGAAATGTTAAGTCAAACCACTTATGATTTTTATAATATTTGGGGGGTCATGACAGGTTGCTAGATATTGTACTTACTCTTCAAATATAAATCGATCAATTGTTAAATTAATGATAAATTAAATTATTTAATTTATTTAATCCTATTTCATTTGGATTTATGATTTATATTTGGACCATCTTGTTAAGAATCCTAATGGAACAATTTGTTAGAAATTAAAATGGAATGATTAATCAACTGTGACTGAATTGTAAATAAATTTTAAAAATTGAGAACTAGAATATAATTAATGCAGTGGATTATAATTCTAGACCAAGAAAAAATCAAATAGGAACTTAATTGAATACATTTATAAAATTATCCTAAAATAATATGTGATATTATTTAAGGAGAAAATTAATATTTTTACATTTATAGAGTTTTTAGGTTTCCATATAAATAGAATGACATGCTTCTTATTTATAGTACAATACAAAACACCTAAAACATAAAAAAATAGCTAGTACTAAAAGGTATAACAATTTCTCTCTCCTAAAAGGTTTTATGAGATTTCTTATTGGTGGTTCGTGTAGATTAATGTTAGAGACCGGGTACTTGGATAACTTATGGTTTTCGATAACTCAACTTTAAAGTAATTGTTCAAAGCTGAAAAGAGCATTTGATCTTCATTTAATAATTTGTATAAACCCTAAACAACTCTAGATCTATCTAATGAGATTCTTAGGACATTTTTTTTAAAAAAATTTACCATTTTTGTTGTGTATATGTCTTTCGAGAAACCTGATATTATTTTCTGTAATATTCACATTATTCAACTTTGATTGTTTGGTTAGGTCAAATAATGTAAATATTATATATGAGCTATTTTTTTAACATCTTTAATCTTGGTGTATAGTTGAGAGGGCTGGTTATGCCAAAAGAAAGATACTCTCACCCTAAAACATTGTACTTGAGATAAGCTACATTACCAATATTGTCTTCTATTCCTAATAGTCTATCATGTCTTTTCTACCATTAGTTTATCTATACGGGTGATAATGGATCTATTAATGTGAGTTAAACCCAAAATGAATGGTTAAGCCTAATTATTTTAAAGTTTGGTTAATTTTTGTTACTCCTATTTATTATCTTTTGACAATACTTGATGAATTGACATGCCTACGTCTGATTATTCCTGATCATAATCTGCGACTAATAGTCTATCAAGCCATACCAATAGGCTTGTATTAGGCTCATTGAACCCTACCTAAATTTTAGAAAAAGTCCATAAATAATACCTTATTAAGGTTCATTTATCCTATAGTACCCAAGATTCACTCGCAATATTTGCTTAATAAAAGATTACGCACCCTAATTTTATATAAATAGTGACCATTAAAGGTTCATCAAATTGAAATATAATCTATTTGCATGAATGTCCCTTGTGAACTGAGTTTTGACAATGCCTTTATGGGGTTCACTTGTCTTAAAGTGTGTTATTTAACAATCACCTTTTTATGATTTAGCTTCTTGTTTATTGCTCCTCATCAGTGTTTGCATACGTCAGTGCTATGACTCTTGTATATATACATCATAACAAGTGGATAACTTTCAAATTTTATTATTCTTATTGCTATTGATTATGCATGCATATATGAAAACTTATTAAAGAGGCCAATACTCATAATTGTTTGGTGAATATTGAACTTAGAAATCTTTAAGACTTATTTTATTTTTTTTGAAATAAAAAAGATGGGCTACTCCTCTCAATATCCAAAGTAATAATCTATGCTAAGTCCATTTACCCTAAATACCAAGAGTGAATAGCAAAATATTTTAGACATGGTGCTTTTAGATAGAAAAAGTGATGCGAACCCTAGCGGAATTTAATGGTATTCGCGACCCCAAGATCAATCTAACCCAAGTTTGTTGAGATTTGAATGAGCTTATCACAATGGAAGACTTGCTCCAAGGCAACAAGACTATAAACCA